>Ga0207927_1000115_pt1 | contig 31750 bp, 29 predicted proteins | sample NGESurdeep072012_2_FD_184456 | JGI IMG/M metagenome (GOLD analysis project Ga0207927, IMG submission 184456) | Arctic peat soil microbial communities from Barrow, Alaska - NGEE Surface sample 210-2 deep-072012 (SPAdes) | ecosystem: Environmental > Terrestrial > Soil > Wetlands > Peat ... | reverse complement strand
TCCCGGATGGGACGCGTGCCGAAGAAGCGCGCGTCGCGGCTCTCGTCGCGGTTGTCGCCCATCAGGAAGACCTCTCCCTCCGGTACCGTGATCGGACCGAAGGTGCGGAACGCAGGCCGGTCGGGCAGGACGCGCAAGGGGTGCGGCCGTCCGTCGAGGATCTCGGTGCCGAGGAGGATCGTTTCGCCGTCGTCCGATTTCTGTTCGGGGAGAAATTCGGTGGGTTGCGCCTTCTTGTTGACGTAGAGCGTCTCGTTCCGGAGCTCGACCACGTCGCCGGGGAGTCCGACGAGGCGCTTGACGAAGGGAACGCTGCCGCCGTCCGGGTTGCGGATGACGACGACGTCTCCCCGCTTCGGCGTCCCGGTCTCGAAGAGGCGGAGCTTCGAAAATGGAACGCGGAACTGGTAAGCCGACTTCCAGACGAAGACGCGGTCGCCCTCGAGGATCGTGGGCTTCATGGAGCCGGTCGGAACGACGTACCAATCGGCCAAGACCGACCGTCCCGTCAAGATGACGGCGGCCATGAGGAGGAGTTGGCGGATATCTTTGAGGAGCGCGGCGCGCTTTTCGGGCGTGAATCCCATGACGAACGGGATCTTCGCACAACGCGTGCCACATGGCCCCGCCGCGCTATTCTCCCGGTATGCCCCGCTACACCGACCGCCACGCGGCCTCGGGAGTCCGCGACGCGCTTCCCGGGCTCGAGACCTGGCTGTCTCAATACGCCGCGGACTACGAGGTCGCGATCACGATTCCCGAGTTCACGTCGATCTGCCCGAAAACGGGCCTGCCGGACTTCGCCACGCTCACGGTGACGTACGTTCCCGACCGCCGATGCGTCGAGTTGAGATCTCTGAAGGAGTACGTGAACGCCTTTCGGAGTCTCGGCATCTTCAACGAGAACGTCGTGAACCGCGTCCTCGGGGATCTCGTCCGCGCGCTCGAACCGCGCCGGATGGCCGTGCGGGGCGTCTTCACGCCCCGCGGCGGCATCCAGACGACGGTCGAGGCCCGCTTCCCGCGGACGGAGACCGGAGTGGAGGCGAGAGCCCCTGTGACTACTTCGGCGCGGGGCCAGAGGCGGCGCTCCCCGGCACCGTCGTCCCGTCGTTCAGAATCCGGCGGTAGACCGAAAGCGCGTTGATCGCGCTCAGCTCGCGTGGGCAGTAGTCGCCCAGCTTTTCGGAGGCCAGCTCGCCGGTCAGGCGCGCTTCGGGCGCGTTCTGTTTCTTCTTTTCGGTGAGGAAGCCGAGCATCGACTTGAGGTAGCGGAGGGTCTTCCCGATCTCCGCCGAGGCGGCCGTCGTCGGATTGCCGCGGGTGGGAACGAGGCCTTGCGCGCCCAGCGAGTCGAGCCGTTCGAGAATCCCGATCCAGCCCTTCAGGTCGCTGTCGGGATCCGAGAGCATCGGGCAGCGGTCGGGCGTCACGAGATCGCCCACGAACACGGTGCGCGTCGGGATGTCGAAGACGTACATGTCGTACGCGGTATGCGCGTTCCCGGACGGGATGCCGATCTCGAAGGCCCGCTTGCCGGCGACGAGCGCGATGCGGTCGCTGACGCCGATGACGGTGGGCGGCTTCGTCTTCCCCTGCGCGAAAGAAGTCGCGAGGATGCCCGTGGCGCGGGCGTTCACGAAGATCGTGGCGTCCGTCGGAAGGAACGACGAGAACCCGTCGTTCGAGTCGGAATGCAGGTGGGTCATGGTGATCCACCGGATCGGTTTGTTCTTCGTCGTCCGCGCGACCTCGGCCTTGAGGTTCTTCGCGTCCAAAGCCGTCGCTCCCGTGTCGATGACGAGAACGCCGTCGCCGGTGTCGATCCACGAGCAGTTCGTGATGCCGAACCGGCCGTACCAGAGGTTCGGGGAGGGCTGCGCCACCTCGAAGGGAGGAGCTTCGGGTGCCTTCGGCTTCGGCACCTCGGCCGCGAACGCGGGACCTCCGGCGAGGACGAAGGCGAGGAGGGCGAGCCGGGCGGGCCGGGCGGGCCGGGAAGAGAGAGAGCGATTCATGGAGTCTCCTGTCATTGAGGGCGATTGTTTCCGCCGGCCGAAGGCGGCGAACCGGGATGAGAAGAGCCGAAGGAAAAGGCGAGGTCGCTGGCGCGCGCGTGCGAGCGGGAGGCGTCGAGAAAGGCCTCGAATACCGCCTTCTGTCTGCGCTCCGCGACGAGATTCTCGGGATGCCACTGCACACAGGCGAGAAAGACGCCCTGCGGCCGTTCGAGCGCCTCGACGAGGTCGTCCGGCGAAGCGGCCAACGTCGCGAGACCCGGAGCCAGATCTTTCACGCCCTGGTGGTGGCGCGAGTTCACGGTTGCGCCGTCGAGGGCGGCGATCACAGTGGCGAATCGCGAGCGGGACCCCCCGGGCCGCGCGCGGACGACGTGAGCCTGATGGGCGTGAGCGCCCGACGGGTCCGAATCGGGGTCGTGCGCGACGTCGCGGGGGCGTTGGGCCTTTAGGTCCTGCCACAGAGTGCCCCCGAGCGCGACGTTCACGACCTGAAGCCCGCGGCAGATCCCGAAGATGGGGGCCTGAAGCTTTTCCGCGGTGGAAAAGAGAGCGAAGTCCAGGGTGTCCCGCTCGGGGTGGAGCTCGAGAGCGAGCGTCTTCGGGGTTTCGCCGTAGCGAGCGGGGTCCACGTCTCTGCCGCCCGCGAGAAGCAGGCCGTCGAACGCGCCGGGGTCGGCGTCCCCGGGGAGCACGACGACGACCTCTTCGGGCAGGGCTCCGGCCGCGAACAGAGCGCCGCGGTAGCTTTCATTCGGTTGTTTCGCGTCGGACGCGATGACGATCTTCATGGACTGAAATGTGCTTTCGGGGCGGACGGCGCCGCGCGGGGGGCGCGGGGGGCGATTATAGAGACGACATGAGGATCGCGCCGCGGGTGGTCGTGACGGGGATGGGAGCGCGGACCGCTTTCGGCCGGGGGGTGGAAGCGTTCTGGGAGGGCGCTCTCTCCGGGCGGTCGGCGATTCGACCGGTCACGCGGTTCGACACCGGGCGCTTCCACGCGCGCCACGCGGCCCTGATCGACGCTCTGGACGAACAGGGTGACGAAGGAACGGAACGCGAGACGCTGTTCGCGCGCGACGCGGCCGAGGAAGCGCTCGGCGCTCTCGCCGCTCTCGCCGTCCGCCCGCCGTTCGGAGGCGCGCGTTCGGGAATTGCCGTCGGGACGACCCTCGCCGGCAACGGGCCCCTCACGGAATGGCTGGCGTCGCGAGCCACGGGAGTCGAACGCCTTGCCCGCGGCGAGACCGGCGCCCTCGCGCGAAACCTCGCGGCACGGCATGGTGCAAGGGGCCCCGTTTCCACGGTCTCCGTCGCCTGCGCGTCGGGCGCCGCCGCGCTCGGCCTCGGGGCGGAGTGGATTCGGACCGGAGATGCGGACCTGGTTCTCGCCGGTGGAGTCGATGCCATTTCTCCCTTCGTCTTCTCGGGCTTCGACGCGCTTCGCGCGCTCAGCACGACCGCCGCGCGGCCGTTCGACGTCGCGCGCGACGGTCTCACTCTGGGCGAAGGGGCAGGCTTCCTTCTCCTCGAGGAGGAGGAGCACGCGCGACGGCGCGGAGCGGTGATCCTCGCGCGCGTGGCGGGCTACGGTTCCGGGTCCGACGCGCATCACATGACCAGGCCCGATCCCGAGGGGCGTGGCCTCGTCCGCGCGATCGAGGCCGCGCTCCTCCGGGCGGGACGGACGGCGTCCGACGTGGGCTTCGTGAGCGCCCACGGGACGGGGACGACGTTCAACGACGCGATGGAGGAGGCCGCTCTGGCGCATGTCCTCGGCGCTCTCGCACGGACCGTGCCCGTGAACGGGATCAAGGGCGCGATCGGACACACGCTGGGGGCGGCGGGCGCGCTGGAGGCCATTCTCTCGGTCCTCGTCCTCGCGCGGCAGCTCGTGCCGCCCACGGCGGGGCACGCGGCGTCGCGTGCCGATTCGCCGCTCGCCGTCGTCTCGGGCCGGCGGCTCGTTCCCGCCCGCCCGGTCGTAGTCGCGCTCTCGACCTCGGCCGCGTTCGGGGGCACGAATGCGGCCCTCGTGCTGGAGAGCGCGGAGAGCGCATGAGACACGTCTTTCTCGTGGCGGCGGCGCATCGGACCGAAGGCGAGGGGGACGCGACGGAAGACGCGCACCGCCTCCGCCGGATGGACCGCTTCGGGCGGGCGGGCTATCTCGCCGGGACGCGCGCCTTTGCCGCCGCGGGCCGCGTGTCCGGCGCGCCGCCTCACGCGCGCGCAGGCGTCATCGTCGGCACGCGGCACGGCTGCCGTTCCGCGATCACCGAGCACGCGGCGCGCCTTGCGGCGGCGACGCGGGTGGAGGATCTCGCGCCCTCGGTGTTCGCGGCCACCGTTCACAATACCGTGAGCGGCGAGCTGGCCATCGCCCTCGGCCTCGGCGGGATCTCGGAGACGATCGTCGCGGGACGGACGGCCGGTCTCGAAGCGCTGATCCTCGGCGCGCACCGCGTGGCCGCGGGGGACGCGGACCGGATCCTCGCCGTAGCCGCCGAAGGCGTCGACGACGCGATGCGCGAGGCGTGGGAGGAAGAAAGATCTGCTCTCGGAGAGAGTGCGGCGGGCGTCGATCTCGTCGAGACGGGTGCGGCGGTGCTGCTCGAGACCGGAGAATTCTCTTCGAGGGAGAGATCCCCCGCGCGTTACGTTTCCGGCACGCTGTTCTTCGAGCCGGATACGCGGCGGGCGGCGGCGCGTTTCTTCGAATGGGTGAATGGGGTCGAGGCGCGGGCGGGCGAAAATGCTCGTCCAGCAGCCGTCACGCTGTGCACACCGGACTACGAAGATTTCTTAGAAGGGTATAGGGAAGAAGAGCCTCGGGTCGAACGGTTCGGCGCCGCGGGCCTGTACGAGATTGCGCGCGAGGTCGCTGGTCGGCGCGCGCAGGCCGCTGACCAGCTCACGCCCCATTTACCTTCTAAGAAAATACGAGCATACGTAACGCGGGACGTGACAGGTGCGGTTGCTGCCGTGGCTCTGGAGTCCTGGTTCTAGCGGTTTCTCTTTTCCGAAAGCAGCTCGTCGGGTTGGGGCACGGTGGGAATCGGCTCTTTCGGCAGGGGAGCGCCGTCGCCCGCGGCGCAGGCCTCGCGCCACCGCTCGACGGCGGCGCGCAGCGGAGCGGGGCCGGGGTCTCGAAGGAGAGCGTCGTCGAGAAGCACGCGCGCCCGCGCGCGGTTTCCACGTCGAGCCTCCAGTTCGCCGAGCTTCGCCGTCGCCTCGGCGAAGTCCGGCGCCCGCTCGTGCGCGCGCTCGGCTTCCCTGAGCGCCGCGAAAAGCCAGTCGTGCGCGCGCATCCGCTCGAACCGGCGCACGAGACCGAGCGCTTCGCGGGCCTCCAGATAGCGGCCGTAGCCCTCGGCCGAGAGCCATGCGTCCGCCGGAAACGGGGCGATCCGGGGCGGCGGTCCGCCGGGGCTCGCGAGAATGGCTTCGAGGTCGACCGGAAGGTACGGCCCGAGCGTGTGAGGCGAGGCGGCTACCCAGGCGCGTCGGTGCGTGAGGTCGAGGACGACCGAATGCGTCGCGATCGAGGCGTCGATGGCGTTGCGATTCCCGGGACCGAGCTCCCGTCCGTCCGCGCCCCGTCGGTCGCGCAGGATGGCGATCGCCGACGGCACGTCGAGAGAGCTGCGGCTCTCTTGCAGCAGGACGTCGAGACGGGCGCGCCGCTTGCGCGACGTCGATTCCGGCGGCAGGGCGCGAGCGCCGCGGCGCACTCTCGGGTCTTCGGCCTCGTTCGTGGCTCCCATGGACGCGCCCGCCGCGCCCGTGCCCGCGCGCACCGCGAAGGCGGACGGGCTCTTCTCGACGACCGCGAAGCGCCCGCTCTTCGCGTCCCCGAGAAGGATGAGGTCGGAGACGAAGACCTTCGCGGAACCGAGGCGCGCTACCGCGCCCTCGAACGTGCTCTCTTTCGCGAGGACCTCCGCGAGGAGGAGCGTCATCGGCGTGCCCGACGCCGCCGTCTCGCCGCCTGCGATCGCCTGCAGCGCGACGCCGATCCCCTCGCGGTTGAAACCGGAGACGACGCCGAGCATCCCGGAGAATCCGACGGAAAGGTACGGAATCCCTTCCGCGGGCGCGACGACCGAGACGAGCTTCTGCCGGTCGAAGATGTCCCCGCCCTCGAAATCGAAGTTCCGCGCTAGGAGGAGCGAGCCGTCGGCGCCTCTCGCGAGGAAGCCGGTGCAGGCCGACGCGAGCGCGGGTGCGTCCACGAAGCGCTGCGAGACGTCATGCAGCGCGTGCAGGTCCAGCATTCGGCGATAGGCGTTCCAGCCGGAGGGCGGAGGCACGGGCTCGTAGCCGTCCGCGAGTCCCGCGATCGCGACGAGGAGATCGTTCGGAATCGCGTCGGGGAGTCCGCGGAGGCGGAAGGCCGAGAGCTGCCGGATGAGCGACCTCTTGAGGCCGCCGGGGATGAGAACCGTGAAGAGCTCCTCGAGATGCGTCTCCTGAGAGCGAATCCACGGCCGGGTGAGGCGGCCGAAGGCATACCCGAGGTCGTAGGGCGCGCCGGCGAAGCGCCCGACGAGGATCCCGGACTCTTCCGCGAGCCACGACGTTCCGAGCCGTTGCACCCCGCCGAGAACCTCCGGAGCGACGTCTTTGGCGGCGGCCCGAGGCGCGGTGTCGGGCCGCCGCGGCGCGCACGCGAGGAGGCACGAGAGGAGGCAAGAGACGAGGAGGACCGCGACGACGGGAACGGCGGCCGCGCGTTTCACGTGGCCGCTTCCCAGAAACGCGTGAAGAGGTACCACTGGGAGGGGTACGCGCGGATCGTGCGCTCCATCGACGCGACGAAGAACGCGAGTGCGGCGACAACGGCCGTCTCGCCCTCCACGCCCCGCGCGTTCGGCACTCGGATCGCCTCCTCGACGATGGTCCGGTATCTGCCGTCGTCCTCCTGGAGGACGAAGACAGGGAAGATCGGGGCTCCCGAAGCCTGCGCGAGTCGAAAGGGCCCCACGGGAAAGGACGCCGACTTCCCGAAGAACGGCATGCGCCGGCCGGTGCCCGAGACGTCGCGGTCGCCTTGGATCGCAACGAAGGTATTTTCCTCGAGCGCCTTGCGGACGGGCAGGAAGGCGAACGGCGACGTGTCGATGGGGAGCCCGCGCACGCCGAGCATCCGCCGCGCGTCTTCGCGGTGCTTTTCGATAACGGGCGACGGATCTGGCACGTACACGGCCGCCACTTTCAGCCCGAGCTGGGCGAGGAAGAGACCTCCGAGCTCGAAGTTGCCGACGTGCGCGGTCAGGAGGATTGCGCCCCTGCCCTCGCGCGACGCCGCGACGAGACGCTCGTCGCCGGAGCGCGACGCGAGGAGCGACCGGGGATCCACGTCCCTGCGGCCCGAGTAGCGAAGGAGATCGATCCAGAAGCGGGAATGCCGCGACACCATCTCGCGCCCCGTCCGTTCGACCGCCCGCGCGTTCCGCGGCAGGTCGAGGACGGCCGCGACGTTGTCGAGGATGGCCTCCCGGACGGCGTCGCGCTCCCAGACCGCGCGTTCGGCCGTGGCTTCCGCGAGGCGCGCCACAAAGACGGGAGGCAGGGTCCGGGCCATCCAGCGGAAGAACGGAAACCAGAGCCCGAACGTGACATGGACGAAATTCGGGACGATCGTCGGCTTCTCGCTGGGAGGGGCGGGCGTGGCGGGCGTCACGCTCCGAGAATGCCACGCGCGGACGAATTCGCGCCGAATCGACTAGGATTGAGGGTCGCGAGGAGGTTCTCGATGATCGACACGATCCGCAAGCAGCTCGGAGAGCGCGCGTCACTCCTCGACTACAAGGCGACGGGCGTCGCGGCGTCGATGCTGCACCTCCCGGGCCCGGACTTCGTCGACCGCGTCTTCGTTCCGTCCGACCGCCCGTCGGCCGTCCTGCGCAACCTGAGCTGGATGTTCGGAACAGGCCGCCTCGCGAACACGGGTTATCTGTCGATCCTTCCGGTGGACCAGGGCATCGAGCATTCCGGCGCGGCCTCGTTTTCGCCGAACCCGGAGTACTTCGACCCCGTCAACATCGTGAGGCTCGCGCACGAGGGGGGATGCAACGCGGTCGCCTCGACGCTCGGCGTCCTCGGCGCGGTGGCGCGCGACTACGCGCACCGGATCCCCTTCATCGTGAAGCTGAACCACAACGAGCTGCTCACGTATCCCGCGATCTATGACGAGACGGTGTACGCGTCGGTGAAGCAGGCCTTCGAGATGGGAGCCGTCGGAGTGGGCGCCACGATCTATTTCGGCACGGAGAATTCGCGGCGCCAGATCACGGAGATATCGCAGGCGTTCCAGCGTGCCCACGAGCTCGGGATGTTCACGGTGCTGTGGTGCTACCTGCGAAATCCGGCCTTCAAGACGAAGGACCAGGATTTTCACGTCGCGGCGGACCTCACGTCGCAGGCGAACCACATCGGCGTCACGATCGAGGCGGACATCATCAAGCAGAAGCAGCCCGAGAACGACGGCGGGTACCGCGCGCTCGGGTTCTCGAACAAGCCGAAGGACGAGATCTACCAGAAGCTCGTTCCGAACCACCCGATCGAGTGGACGCGCTGGCAGGTCGTGAACTGCTACATGGGGCGCGCGGGGCTCATCAATTCCGGAGGCGCGTCGGGCGGCAAGGACGACACGGGGCAGGCGGTCGTGACAGCCGTGATCAACAAGCGCGCGGGCGGCATGGGCCTCATCTCCGGCCGTAAGGCGTTCCAGCGGCCCCGGGCCGAGGGCATCGCCCTTCTCCACGCGATCCAGAACGTCTACCTGAGCAAGGACGTCACCGTCGCGTGAGACGCCCCGTCGTCCTCATCACGGGGGCGGGCGGCGAGATCGGCCACGGCCTCATCACGCGCCTCGCCGCCGATGGCTCGCGCCCTATCCTCACGCTCGACCTCAAGCCTCTCGATCCGGAGCTGGGCCGGCTCGTCGCCCGGGAGTTCATCGGCTCGATCCTCGACCGGACGGTCCTCGAGCGCATCCTCTCGGAGTTCGAGATCGACCTCATCTTCCATCTCGCGGCTCTCCTGTCTACACGCAGCGAGTTCACGCCCGTCACGGCGCATCAGGTGAACGTCGAGGGGACGCTCAATCTTCTCGAGTTCGCGCAGCACGAGAGGCAGTCGCACGGGCGCCCCGTCACCTTCCTGTACCCGTCCTCGATCGCCGCTTACGGCCTGCCCGACCTCGCGACGAAGACGCGTGTCCAAAGAGTCAAGGAAGACGACTTCAACCAGCCGTCCACGATGTACGGCTGCAACAAGCTCTACGCCGAGCACCTCGGGCGCTACTACTCGTGCCACTACAAGCAGCTCTCGTCGGAAGCGGTGAGCGGGCGCGTCGACTTCCGCTGCGTGAGGTTCCCGGGACTCATCTCGGCGGTCACGGTCCCGTCCGGCGGCACGTCCGACTACGCGCCCGAGATGATCCACGCCGCCGCGGAGGGGAACGCCTACGCCTGCTTCGTCCGCGAGGACACCCGCATCCCGTTCATGGCGATGCCCGACGGCGTCGAGGCGCTTCTCGAGCTCGCGTCCGCGCCGGCGGGTTCCCTGACGCGGCAGGTCTACAACGTGGGAGCCTTCGCGCCGTCGGCGGGCGAGATCCGCGGCCTCGTCGTGAAGGCGTTCCCGTCGGCGAACATCACGTTCGTGCCGGACGTCAAGCGCCAGGGCATCGTCGACACGTGGCCCGGCGACGTGGACGACACGGCCGCCCGCCGCGACTGGGGATTCGCGCCGAAGTACGGCCTCGAGGCGGCCTTCTCGGACTACCTCATTCCGACGATCCGGGAGCGCTACCTCAGGAGCTGAGTCGGCCCGCGAGAAACGTGAGCACGTGGGCGAAGTCCTTTTCGCCGAGCCCGGCGTTCCGCGCGCGCTCGTAGTCGCCCCGCGCGGCGTCGACCACCGGCGCGGCCGCCGGGCCGCCGCCGGCCTCGACCATGAGGCGGAGATCCTTCTCCATGAGCGCGAGCTGGAATGCCGCGGGCTCGCCGCCTTGGGCGAGGAAATCCATCTTGGCCTTGAGATAAGGCGAGACGGACGGGATCGAGAGGAGCCACTCCGTCGTCTCCTTTCCCGGTAGCCCGAGCTGCTTCGCGAGGCTGAGCGCCTCGCCGAAGGCGGCGATCGTGACGCCATACATGAGGTTGTTCACGAGCTTCATGGCTGAGCCCTGACCCACGTCTCCGAAGCGCAGAGTTTCGCGGCTCACCGCGTCGAGGACGGGCCTCGCCTTCGCGAGGACGGCCGGATCGCCGCCCGCGAGGAGTTTCAACGTGCCGTCGGTCGCGGGCTTGACGCTTCCCGCGACGGGCACGTCGCAGAAGTCGGCTCCTTTTTTCCGCGCCTTTTCGGCCGCGCGCCGCGAGGCCTCCGGCGTCACGGTCGAAAAGTCCAGCCAGATCTTTTCGGGCGCGAGGCCGGCGACGAGGCCGTCCGGCCCGTCGGCGACGGCCGTGAGCGCCGTGGGATCGGAAAGCATCGTGCAGACGACGTCCGCCGCGGCCGCGGCTTCGCGCGGAGTCGCCGCGACGGAGGCGCCGAGCGCCGCGAACGCTGCGACGCGTTCCGGGTTGCGGTTCCACACGGTGAGGGGGAAGCCGGCCGCGAGAATGCGGCGGGCCATGGGAGCGCCCATCGCGCCGAGTCCGAGAAAAGCCACGCGTGTCATGCGCGCATCTTAAGATCTCCGCCCATGGAGCGCCGGGAGCTTTCCGCCGCCGAGCTTGCCGCGCTCGCCGCGATCGTGGGGGAGCGGCATCTCCTGATCGCGAAGGACGACCTCGAGCCGTACGCGCACGACTGGACGGAGGACTTCGTCCACTATCCGGCGGCGGCGGCGAAGCCGAGGACGACCCTCGAGGTCTCGCGGCTGCTTGCCTATTGCAACGAGCGTCGGATCCCCGTGACACCGCAAGGAGGACGCACCTGCCTGACGGGCGGCGCGCTTCCCCTCGCCGGCGGCCTCGCGCTGTCCCTCGAGCGCATGAACGCCATCCTCGAGATCGACACGGACAATTTCGTGGCGGTGGCCGAGGCGGGCGTCGTCACGCAGACGCTGCACGAAGCCGTCGAGGCGAAGGGTCTCTACTATCCCCCCGATCCGGCGTCCCGCGGTTCCTGCATGATCGGCGGCAACATCGCCGAGAACGCCGGCGGACCGCATGCCGCGAAGTACGGCGTCACGGGCCGGTGGGTCATGGGCCTCGAGGTCGTGTTCGCGGACGGAGGCGTCGCGGTGACGGGCGGCAAAACGCGCAAGGACGTCGCGGGCTACGACCTTACGTCGCTCATCCTCGGGAGCGAGGGCACGCTCGGCGTCGTGACGAAGGCGTGGCTGCGCCTCATCCCGAAGCCTCCCTACTGGGCCACGCTCGTCGCGCCCTTTCCAACGCTCGAAGACGCGGCCCGCTGCGTGCTCGAGCTGCACCGGCGCGGCCTCGTGCTGTCGGCCTGCGAGTTCGTCGACAAGCCGTCCGTCGACCTCTCCTCGAAAAAGAGGGGCGTCGGAGTGCCCTTTCCCGAGGCGGAGGCGCGTCTCCTGCTGGAATTCGACGGCCCGTCCGAAGAGGAAGTCGAGCGCGACGTGACGCTCGCGGGCGAGATCGCCCTCGAATGCGCCGCGCTGGACGTCGTCCTCGCGACGGACGAGGCGAAGCGGCGCGCGCTCTGGGACGTGCGCCGGGGCATCGCGGAGGCTGTCCACGAGATGGGCGTCTCGGCCGAGCTCGACCTCGCCGTGCCGCGCACCCAGCTCGTGCCGCTCGTCACGGCGATCCGCCGCGTCTCGGGCGCGGCGGGCCTGAGGTCCGTCGCGTTCGGGCACGCGGCCGACGGCAACCTGCACGTCCACCTCTTTCGCGAGGGGAAGGGCCCGATCGAGCGCGCCCTCTTCGGGAAAACGGCGACGGAGATCTACGCCGAGACGGTCCGCCTCGGCGGCACGGTGACGGGGGAGCACGGCGTCGGGATCACGTCGAAAGACGTGCTCCACCTCTCCCGTCCGCCGGCATTTCTCGCCGCCATGCGCGCGATCAAGCGCGCCCTCGACCCGAACGGAATTCTGAATCCCGGCAAGATGCTGCCGGACTGAGCGGGGCGGCGTCGACGCGACGCCGCGGCACCGCGGAGCCGCGCCAGGCCTCCGGTAGACTCGCGGCGATGCCCGTCTCCGATTTCGAGGCCGTGATCGGGCTCGAGGTGCACTGCCAGCTCCGGACGAAGAGCAAGGCGTTCTGCGCGTGCCCCGTCGTATTCGGCGCGCCGCCGAACACCGCGGTGTGCCCCGTCTGCCTCGGGTATCCGGGCGTCCTCCCGGTCGCGAACCGGGAGATGGTGTCTCTCGCGATGCGCGTCGCGCTCGCGACGGGCTGCACGATCGAGGAAACGTCGGTGTTCGCGCGGAAGAACTACTTCTACCCGGACCTGCCGAAGGGCTACCAGATCTCGCAGTACGACCGGCCGCTCGCGACGCACGGCACGCTCGCGGTCCGCGCGAACGGCTCCGTGAAGAACGTGCGGCTGAACCGAATCCATCTCGAGGAGGACGCGGGCAAGTCGATGCACGAGTTCCCGTGGGAGGACGTGCCGACGGGCTCCTCGCTCGTGGACCTGAATCGCTCCGGCACGCCGCTCATCGAGATCGTGACCGAGCCAGACCTCTCGTCGGCGGACGAAGCGCACGAGACCCTCGTCCAGCTGCGCCGGCTCGTGCGCTGGGTGGACGCCTCGGACGGCAACATGGAGGAGGGCTCGCTCCGCTGCGACGCGAACGTCTCGGTCCGGCCGAAGGGCGCGGCGGCGCTCGGGACGAAGGTGGAGATCAAGAACCTCAACTCCTTTTCGCACGTGAAGAAGGCCATCGAGCACGAGATCGACCGGCAGGTTTCGGCGCTCGAGTCCGGTCGGCCGCTCGTGCAGGAGACGCGCCTCTTCGAGCCCGCGACCGGCTCGACGAAGACGATGCGGAGCAAGGAAGAGGCGATGGACTACCGCTACTTCCCGGATCCGGATCTCGGCGTGCTCGTCGTCGACCGCGCGTGGAAACGGGATGTCGCGGCCGCGATGCCGGAGCTTCCGGAGGCGCGCGCCGGGCGGCTTCATGCGGCGTACGGCCTTCCGATGGCCGACGCCGACCTCGTGTGCCTGTCGCGGCCGCTCGCGGACTTCTACGAGGCCGCCGTGGCGTCGCACCCGAAGAACCCGAAGGCGATCGCGAACTGGGTCCTCTCCGAGCTCCTCGCGAGGATGTCCGACGCCGACCGCCACGCGGGGCGCCTGCCCGTCGCCCCGGAGACCCTCGCGGTGCTCGTCGCGCGCATCGACGACGGCTCGATCTCCGGGAAGATGGCCAAGGAGCTGCTTGCCGACCTTATCGCGACGGGCCGATCGGTCGACGACCTCGTGAAGGAGAAAGGGCTCGTCCAGATCAGCGACGAGGGCCCGATCCGGGACGCGGTGGAAAGGGTCGTCAGAGACCATTTGGAGCAGGTCGCCACGTACCGCGGCGGCAAGGCGGCGACCTTCGGGTGGTTCGTCGGACAGGTGATGAAGGCGCTCCAGGGAAAGGGCAACCCCGGCGTCGTGAACCGGCTCCTCAGGGACGCCCTCGACAAGGACTGAATCCTGATCGAGTTCTATCGCGTCGCCAAGGAATACCAGGGCCGAAGGGTCCTGCGCGACGTGACGTTCAAGGCGAAGAGGGGCGAGTTTCTCTTTGTGACGGGGCCGTCGGGCGCGGGAAAGTCGACGCTCCTGAGGCTCATCTTCCATGCCGAGAAGCCCACAGAGGGCCAGATCATCGTGAACGGGATGAACGTGAGCGGCATGCCCGCCTCGCGCATTCCGACCCTCCGCCGCTCGATGGGGATCGTCTTCCAGGACTACAAGCTCCTGCCGGCGCGAACCGTGCTCGAGAACGTCACATACGTGCAGAAGTTCCTCGGCGTGCCCGCGGCCGAGCGCCGACTAAGGGCCTATCACACGCTGCGCCTCGTCGAGCTCCATCACCGCCTGTCCGCGCTTCCCGAGGAGCTCTCGGGCGGCGAGCAGCAGCGCGTGGCGCTCGCGCGCGCCCTCGTGAACGAGCCCGTGCTCCTCGTCGCGGATGAGCCCACGGGCAACCTCGATCACCGCCTCGCGAGCGAGGTCATGAAGCTGCTGCAGGACGTGAGCGTGCGCGGGACGACGGTCCTCGTCGCGACGCACGACCTGGACCTCATCCGGGCCGCGGGGCGCCGCTGCGTGACGCTCGACCGCGGGCGCGTCGTGGAAGGTCTCGTCGAGGCCGCACTTCCGCCCCAGGCCGCCACGAAGCGGGGCGAGGAGGCGCCGTGAATCGCCCGGCGGCGCTCGCCGCGCTCGTCTCGGAGGCGTTCGAAGGGCTTTTCCGCGCAAGGCGCATGACAAGCCTCTCCGTGGCCCTCATCGCGATTTCGATCGGGCTCGTGGGCGCGTTCTTCCTCGTGGCCGAGAACCTCAGGAGCGTCGTCGAGACGGTGCGCGACGAATCCACCGTCACGGTTTTCCTCAAGTCTTCGGCGACGGAGGCCGACCGCGCCGATCTCGAACGCCTGGTCCAGGCGACCCGCCTCGTCACGAAGCTTCGCCGCGTCTCGCCGGACGACGCGCGCGCGCGCTTTTCGACGTGGTGGAAGTCCCTCGGGCCGGCGGCCCGGTCGCTTTCGGGAAACCCGTTTCCGGCCTCGATCGAGATGGAGCTCGACCCCGCAGTGGTGGCGTCCGAGGCGCTTCCGCCCTTCCTCAGGTTGCTCGCCGCGCACCCGGCCACCGAGGAAGTGCAGTTCGACGTCGAATGGATCCGGCGCCTCCGCGGCGCCGTCGCCCTCGCGCGGCTGACGGGAATCGTCCTCGCGGTCCTCCTCACGCTCGGGGCGGCGTTCACGATCGCGAACGTCGTGCGGCTCACGATCCTGCTCCACCGGGACGAGATCGAGATCCTGCGGCTCGTCGGCGCGCCCGAGGTCCTCATCCGCGGCCCGTTCCTCCTCGGCGGCCTCGTGCAAGGGTTGCTGGGCGCCCTCGTCGCGCTCGCGGTCCTGTGGATAGTCACGCGCGCGATCCTCGCGTGGATCGCCGCGACGAAGAACGCGCTCCTCGGCGTCTTCGCGGTGCGCTTCCTGCCCGCATCCACGTGCCTGATGCTCGTCGCGTTCGGCCTCGCGGCCGGACTTCTCGGGGGCTTACTCGCTGTGCGGCGCCGGAACCTCGCGGGCTGAGCGTGCGGCGGCTGTCCACGCTGCTCCCGCGGCGAATCCTTTTCCCGGGATCACTGATCTACGGCCTCTTGCTCGTCACGCTGCACGAGTACGGGATGTCCAGGAGGACGATCGCCGTTCAGCTGCTCTGCGTGGCGGCGGCGCTCTTCTGGGTGATGACCCGCCGAGCCGGTGACCGTCGCCAGATCCAGAGGCGCTGGAGTTCCGTGGCGTTGGTTCTGGCCTTTTGTGCGCTCGCTCTCGGGCTTCGCGTCTACCTTCTGACGTTTCTTCCGCCTTCGAATCAGACCGGCTTCGAGGAGATGGAAACAGGAGGGCTGTCCTACAGAATCCTGCGGACGGGGATGCTCCCCCTCGAGTTCCGCTATACGAACTGTCTGGGTGCCATCGGGTTTCTCTTCGGCGGGGAGACGTTGTGGGCGCTGCGCGCCCCATTCAAGCTGGCAAGTTGTGTTGCTCTCTTGCTTCTCATGCTCTGTCTGCGGGACCTCAAGGTCGGATGGCTTCCGACCGGCCTGATCGTGGTCATGGCCGCAAGCCTGCGTTGGTTGGTCATCGGGAACGTCGCCGATGAGCTCTTCGCAGGTCTCCCCCTGACGGCTGCCGTCATCGTCTGTGTCGTCCGCTCGGAGCAGTCGGCGGACAGAGCGCCCTTTTGGGCCTCGCTGGCCGGTCTGTTTTCGGGCGTTTTGATGTATGAGTATTCGTCCTTCCGCGTGATGATTGTCTTCGCGGGCGGCTGGTATCTCTGGAGAACCTTCACGTCTTTGCGCGAAGAGCGGAATGTGCCGAGAATCCGCCTTCTCTCCTCTTTTTCGGTGCCGCTTCTCCTCGTGTCGCTGCCTCTTCTGGTGGACGTCTTCCTGAACCCGGGAAAGGATCCACTCTTCGAGGCCTTTCGGCGACATGGCGGCGAACGTTCGACTCCGCTCGCGGGTCAGAGTCTCGATTACATGAAACAATACACTTTGGCGCTCGCCGGCCGGGTCGTGCCGACCTCGTTGTGGCTGACTCGTGAGAGCGACCCGATCGTCCCGCCCGTCATCGGCGGACTCTTCGGTTGCGCGTTTCTGCTCGGCCTGGTGCGGCCGAGGCAGGCGATCGAGCGGGGTTTCGCGCTGGCGACCGTGATCCTGATCGTGACAGCGTCCGTGACGGCGAACGACCTTAAAGTCGGCCGCCTATTGCCTGCGGTGCTCGTCCTGTGCGTCCTGAGCGGCCTGCTTCTCGAGCGTCTCGCCCAGTGGCTTCGCGCCCTTCCAGGACACACCGGATCCGCGCTCGAGCTCTCGCTCTTCGTTGCCGGAGCCTTCACCGTTGTTGCCATCAATTCGCAGGGCGTTCGCGCGATGGCTGTCGATCCAATGAGCCTGCAGGAATATGCCAACGACGACTATGCGACGGCGTTCCATGCGGCTCACGTGGCGGCCGCCGATCAGGCTCTTCTGATCTGGAAGCCGGATACACATGGGAAGCCGTGGGAGTTACGGGGCATGCAATGGCTCTTTGCGCCCAAGCGCCTGACGGTTCGGGTGACGGGACGGCTTCCCGCCTGGCAACAGATCGCGGCCGGCACCCTGGTGGTCGTTGGAGTCCGGAACCACGACGTGCCTCCTTCGGCGCTGGAGGAACTACGTGCCGTGGCGAAGAACACTGGCAGCCTGTCGTCCTTTCGACAGTATCGGAACGCCGCCGGTGACCGCTCCGTTGCGTCGATCTGTGTTCAATGTGGGCCGAGCCGGCCGACAGGCGATCAGTAGATGCCTGCTCGCGGTGCGGCGCCGGAGCCTGGCGGGCCGGGCGCGCGGTGGGCGCGCAGGGTTACCATGGCCGGGGTTCAAGCGATGAGCCTGCAACAGCTCCTGGGCACGGCGCACCCGATCATCCAGGCGCCGATGGCAGGCGTGCAGGGCAGCGCGCTGGCGGTGGCGGTGTCCAACGCTGGCGGCCTCGGCTCACTGCCCTGCGCCATGCTCACTCCGGACGCGATGCGAAAGGAGCTGGCCGCGATCAGGGCGCAAACCGACAGGCCCTTCAACGTGAATTTCTTCTGCCACGCGCCGCCGGAGCCCGATGCCGGGCGGGAAGCCGCCTGGCGCGCCGCGCTTTCGCCGTACTACAAGGAGTATGGGATCGACGGGGACGTCGTTCGCGCCGGGCCGGGGCGCGCGCCCTTCAGCTCCGAAGCGGCCGACGTCCTCGAGGAGTTCAGGCCCGCCGTCGTCAGCTTTCACTTCGGGCTGCCGTCCGCAGGGCTGCTGAGGCGAGTGCGTGCCTGGGGCTCGAAGATCCTCTCTTCGGCGACGACCGTCGGCGAGGCGCGGTGGCTCGAGGCTCACGGCGCCGATGCCATCATCGCGCAGGGTCTCGAGGCGGGCGGGCATCGAGGGATGTTCCTGTCGGAGGATCTGACCACGCAGGTCGGCACCTTCGCGCTGTTGCCGCAAATCGTGCGGGGAGTGAAGCTCCCGGTCATCGCCGCCGGCGGCATCGCGGACGCGAGAGGCGTCGCAGCCGCGATGGCGCTCGGTGCGGTCGCGGTGCAGATCGGGACCGCATACCTGCTCTGTCCGGAAGCCACGGAGAGCGCGGTGCATCGCGCTGCGCTGAAGAGCGAGACCGCCCGCCATACGGCGCTTACGAACCTTTTTTCCGGCAGGCCCGCTCGCGGGATCGTCAATCGCGTCATGAACGAGCTCGGCCCGATCAGCGCCGCTACGCCCGCTTTTCCCCTGGCCGCCTCCGCCATGGCTCCCCTGCGGGCCCGAGCCGAAAGCAGAGGATCCCCTGATTTCTCGCCTCTCTGGTGCGGTCAGAATGCCGGTGGGTGCAAGGAGATCCCCGCCGTCGAGCTCACGCGCGAATTGGCCGCGGGAGCAGCATTGCCGCGGATCTGATCGTCCCTGGGCGGCGGGACCATATGCCGAAACATCAAGACGCGCTTCAACTTCGAGCCTCCGGTCACCGGCCGCGCGATTCGGCCAGGCCGGTTAGGGCGGGAACCACGGCACACGCGCCGCCGGGTAACGCGCAAGATTCTCTCGATGAGCGCGGGACGAGCTGCGCGGCCGGACTCCGTGGAGGAGGCGCTTCGGATCAGCGCCGCGCTCGACGTGCGTTTTCACGATCTGAAGGGAGACGCGGTGGTCACGAGCAAGGATGGGGCCTTTCGCGAGCTCTTTCGGATCCTCGAGGCGAGCGGGCTCGAGTACGTGCTGATCGGCGGCGTCGCGGTGCAGCTGTGGCACCGCGAGCCAAGGACGACTCTCGACATCGACGTCGCCGTCAAGAGCTACGAGAGCGTCTCACGGGCCACGCTCGAAGCGGCGGGGTTTTGGATGCTCGCGAGGCATGCGCACTCCGAGAGCTGGACGGGCCCCGGAGAGACTCCGGTGCAGTTCAGCGACAACCCCGCCTTCGCGTTCCTCATCGAATCCGCCGCCCGCAAGAGCTTCGAAGGCGGCCAGGTGCGCATCGCGAGCCCCTCGGCGCTCGTCGAGGAGAAGCTCCGGGCGGAGTCCGATCCGTCGCGGCGTGAGTCCAAGCGATTCCAGGATCTGACGGACGCGAAGTCTCTCGCCGAAGAGCACCCGGAGGTCGAAGAGCAACTGACGACCGAGGAGCGGGCCCTCCTCAAACGAGCCCTCTAACGTTCGCCTAAATCAGTCTTAGATGTATCCCCCCGTCCCGCAGCCGAATCCCCAGTTAAATGCGCCACCAGGGGTGAATCACGTGAACCTCCACTCTCTCGCGCTTCTTTCAGTCGCCACGCTGCTCAGCTCGGGGGCAGTCGCATCTCCACAAGACTCATGTAGCCGCATGCTTTCAAGCGGGCTTCAAGAGATGGTCCAGCGTCAATACCCGGCGTACAGGCTCCCGCTTGAGTCCGATAACCTTCCTGATGACATCCGCGTCAACCGTGAACAGGGCGGCTCGGGGTGCCTCGGTGTCGCCGTCGGGCGGTATCGTGGTGGCAAGGCAAGCGACTACGCTCTTCTGCTTTACTCCCGGGCGTCGGACGACAAGGCACTGCTCGTAGTTGCCTCCCAGAACGGCTCACAGTGGCGGATTGAGCTACTCCGGGATTGGGGTGCTCTCCGTGGCGTCCTCTATGTAGAGTCGGCCCGTCCAGGGAAATACGGGCGCACCGAGAAACCGGAGGCCCCTCCCGGCGAACCGGGCGAGCTCTCCCGGTTTACGAGCAAGGTTCCCGGCATCCTGTCGGGTCGGGTCGAGTCAAGCGGTGTCGCATACTTCTTCACGGGCAAACACTGGGTCCATGTATGGGTGTCGGATTAGGCGCAGCACCTCATTTGAAGGGACTCTTTGCACCCGCCGCTGATCTCGATATCGTTTCGCGACACGGCGAGCGGCATAACTCTCTTGAAGGAATCGCGTGGATTTGAAGGTTCTCGGTCCCATCACGGAAATCGAAGTCATTGCGCGGGGGCGCGCCATACGGGAACTGCCGAGGCTGCGCCGGCTTTACGGCCCGGGGCGCTGGCGGAAACTGAAGGGCTTTGCTTTCGTGCGGGCCTCTGATGGCTTAACCTACCGGGCGGAGATTCACTGGTATGAAGCGAGCGGCATCGGGCGTCAAGAAATCAAGGTCAAGCGCTACCTCTAGCGCGAATGGCGGCGCCCCGGCCCGCTGGGGCAAGCGCTACGTCATCTGCGTCAGCAGCGGTGGCTATCCTGCGTCGCTCGAGGTCGGTAAGGTCTATCGCAGCCTCGGCGCGCCCCAGCCGGGTCCGGCTCATCATCTTCGGGTCGTAGACGAATCAGGCGAAGACTACATTTACCCGAAGGCACTCTTCCGCGCTATCGAGCTGCCCATTCCCATCCAGCGCGCCCTGGCGCTGGCAACGTCCGCCGCGTAACGTCGCTCGTTGCCGCGGACGCTCTTCGCGAGTACCTACGCCCCGCCGTGGCCGGCGAGGAGTGCTTCGGGCTCTTCCGGCGGCGCGGGATCGGGCGTCCTTTCGCCGAGGAGCGCGGCCCACGGTGCGAAGCGCTCGAAGCGCTCGGTGACGACCTTGATCGTCGCGGTGAGCGGGACCGCGAGGATCGCGCCCGGGACGCCCCACAGGATGCCCCAGAAGAGGAACGCGAAAAGGACCGCGAGCGGGTGGAGCCGAACGCGGCTGCCCACGATGAACGGCGTCAGGACGTTTCCTTCGAGGAACTGCACCACCGAATAGAAGACGAGGACCTTCACGGGCAGCGTCGCGTCGTTCGAGGCGAGGAGCGCGATGGCAAACGCGGGCGCCGTCGAGAAGATGACGCCGACGTAGGGCACGAGCACGCACACGCCCGCGAGGGGGCCGAGGACGTAGCCGTACGGCACCCTGAGCACGAGGAGGCCGGCGGTCGTGATGCACGCCGTGATGAGGACGACGAACAGCTCGCCGAGGACGTATCCGGAAAGCACGCGCGCGACCCCGACGGCGAAGTCCTGGGCGGCGCGGCCGCCCTTGATGCGCAGGATCTTCACGACGGCCCCGCCGTACTTCTCGCGGTCCTTGAGCATGAAGAACGAGAGCATCGGGACCGCGGCCGTGTAGAGAAGGAGCGAGACCAGCGTCTTGACCTGGACGGCGACCTTCGAAAGCGAGTCGAACGCGTCCGACTCGAGCCGCACGGAGCGCGTGCTGCGATCGACCTCTGGCAGCAGGAGGCGCGTGCGCTCTTCGAGCTGCGCGAACACGCCCTGCGCCTTCGCCGTGAAGATCCGGATGCGCGTCTCGTACGTCGGGAGGTCCCGTGTGAAGGCCTCGATCTGCGACATCGCGTTGACGACGAAGAACACGAGGAGGGCCGAGAGAAACAGGATCACGAGGAGCACGGCCAGGGAGCGTGGGAAGCGCAGCCGCTCGAGGAGCGTGACGAACGGCTGGAGCGCGAACGACAGGAAGAGGGCGAAAAAGAACATGACGAACAGGACCTTCCCCGCCCAGAGAAGTCCGACGACGGCGGCGGTTGCGAGCACGACGAGCGCCCGCGAGCGGAACACGCCGCTTCCGGCGGGATTCGTCCCCGTCGAGAACGTTCCGGTGGAGAAGAGTCCCGAGTTCGAATCCACGGCGGCGTCAGTCTAACGCCGCCGTGGGCGGACCCGGAATCAGGGGAACGTGACGGTCACGACGGCGCGGCGGTTGCGCGTCGCGTCGGTCGAGTCGGCGTCTCCCTTTACCTCGGTCGCGATGCGCGAGCCGTCGATGCCGTGACGTTTCATGAGGTAGTCGCGGGCCGCCTCGGCGCGGGCCTTCGCGAGCGCCGCGTGATCGCCGCCCTTTTCCTTCGCGTCGGTGGAGGCCGAAACCGTGCACGTGGCGGCCAGGTTGTTCTTGAGGCGCAGGGCGACGCCGTCGAGGATGGCCTTCGCGATGTTCGTGAGGCGGCTCTTGGCGGCGTCGTAGAGGATCTCGTCCGTCGTCGAGGTCGATGGCCGCACGGCTGGGGCCGGCTCGGCGGCCGGAATCATGACGGGCGCGGGAGCAGGAGGAGGCGGCACGGGCTCGGTCTCGGCCGGCTCGGGCTCCCGGGGCAACGCGGCGCGCGGCCGTTCCCTGACGGCAGGCGGAGGCAGGTATGCGAGCTGCACGAGGCCGCCGATGCTCGAGGGGCTGTTGCCGTATTTTGCCCAGCGGTCGATGTTCACGCGCACGGCCCCGGAGGCCGTGAACCCCGAGTTGCCGAACGCGAACCGGCCTCCGAGCGTGACCTCGGAGAAGTCCGGCGGCTGCGTGTCGCCGCCGTCGTAGTGGACCCGATTGATCTCGCCGATCGCCTTGAAGACGTTCGGAATCACGGGCACCGCGACGGCGACGGCCGACGTCCACGTGTTCGAGATGTCGTAGCCCGTGTCCCCGACGTTGGGGAACGCCGTGGGCGTGCCGAGTTTCCCGTTGAGCTGATAGGCCGTCTGGAAAGTGACCCATCCGACGTTGAACGAGAGGCCGAGGTCGTAGTCCGCGCGATAGGTGCCGAGCGCGTTGACGTCGTTCTTGGACTGGGTCGGCAACGCGATGCCGCCGAAGAGGACGACGAGCACCGGGTCCTGCGTGTTGAGGAGGATCTTCGTGCCGAGACGGACCTTGTCCATCTCGGAGTGCGTGAAGCTGCCGTAGCGGTAATGGCCGTTCACGAGGCCCTGCCAGTTGTAGTCGGATGCGCTGTACCGGTTGGAGCCCGTGCTCACGGACGCCTCCCATCGGGAGAGGAGGCCGTACGCGACGGACATCCCGATCCGCTGCACGTCGTAGCGGAGGGGATCGTCCGAAAGCGTGGCCGCGTAGGGAACGGACGCCGCCGTCCGGTTCCACAGTCCCCAGGACAGCCCGAGAGAGAAGCGTCCCTGCGGCAGCATGTCGGCGTTCGTCACCTGGAAAAGCCCCGTCTCGCCCGAGACCGAGGGAGCCATCTGCGCCGCGAGGGGAGTCGCGAGGACCAGGCACGCGATCGCGCCGAGGAGGAGTCGGGTCCGCATCCGTCGCATCGAATCTCCTTTGGTCCGCCCGGCCGCGGGGGCCTCATACCGGCCTGTGCGGGGAAGTGCCTCGAGTCGTTGTCCAAAAAAGGCAGAAATCGCTGTCAGATTCTAGCGCGTCTCCCGCCCGGAGGCAAACGATGTCAAGGAGTTACATTCAGAGGAGGGGGTTCATCTTCTCGCGGAAACCGCGCGCGGCCGCCGGGCCCCGGAGCTTCTCGATGGCCTCCTCGAGCGTCCGGATCAGGTCACGCACGACTTCGAGTCCGCGGCCCCGGTCGAGCTCCTGGAGCGCCGACCGGTAGGGACGGTCGATCGTGGCGTCTCTGGGCGCGCTCGCCGCCGCTTCAGCCTCCTGTTTCACCTTCGTGCAAAGGATCTGGAGGCTGCGCTTCTCGTCGCCTTTCGAGAGGGCCTGGAAGGCTCCGCTGTGAGTCGAGACGTTCGGGATGGACTGGCCGGTGAGCGGCGGGATCGCCGGCGCGGAGACCGGCGCCCGCGGTTCCGGAGCGGTTCGAGAGGTCCCGCGCGGTTTGCCGATCTCGACGAGCTCGGCAGTCACGAGGCCGTAGAGCGTCTTGGCGATGTCGAACGCGGAGGCCTTCAGGGCCCGCGCGATCTCCTCGATCGAGCGCTGGCCATCGGCCTTCGTGACGACTCTCCACTCGACGGGCGTCAGCGTGACCGGTCCGTTCGCGCCTTCGCGGGACACGAGCACGGGAATCGAGTCCGTCCCGGGGATCTTCCGCGAGAGGATCTTCCATTCGTCGCTCCGGCGGGCCGCCTCGAGGAGCAGATTCGTGTTCGAGCGGCCGATCGTGCGGGCCTCGCTCTCGACGCCGGGCGAGAACTGGAACGTGCCCTGGTTCCACAGCGCGAGCGCGTAGATCGCGTCCTCGCCTTCGACCTCGCCGAGCTTCGCGTGGGTGATGTGCCCGTTCTGCAGATAGACGTAGCCCTTCTCGGAGGCGCGCGTCATCGAGAACATGCCCGTCTTGCCGGAGACGGCCACGAGCTGGACGATATCGGAGAGCGGAAGCTCGTTGAGGGAGCCTTGAAACGACATCAGTACGCTTTCACGATAGCAGCCCGCGCGGGATCGGCTCAACCGGCCGTCTAGCCGGCCGGGCGCCGCCTCACAAGAGCGCGCGGAGACGTCCGCGCGCCGGGAGCCGCCGCGAAGCGCGCACCGCGCCGGGCGGCGACGAACCCATGCGTCAGGGCGGCGGCCGCCGCGTCCGCGGCATCGAGGGCGAGCCGGCGTCCGAGGAGGGCGGTGACCATGCGTCTCACCTGCTCCTTCTCGGCGCCTCCCGAGCCCGCCACGGCGCGCTTGATCTCCGCGGGAGTCACCTCGGCGGTGGGAATGCCCGCCTGCGCGAGCGCGAGCAACAGGACCCCGCGCGCCTCGCCGAGGGAGATGAGGCTCTGGGGATTCACGCCGGAAAAGACGCGCTCGACGGCCGCGGCATCGGGCCGTTCGGCCGCGATCACCCGGCCCAAAGCGGCGTGAAGGAAGGCGAGGCGCTCCGCGAAGGTTCCCGTGAGGGGAGGGCGCAGGACGCCGGCGCCTACGAGGACGGGCGCCCCCGCGAAGTCCACGACGGCCCAGCCGGCGGCGCGGCTTCCGGGATCGACCCCGAGGATTTTCATCGGAGAGCCGCTATCACTCCTCCGTCAGGTACTTGTCGTCGATGTCGCCGTTCGACCAGACCTTCTGGACGTCGTCGTTGTCTTCGACCATGTCGAGGAGCTTCAGGAGCGCGGGGCCCTTGTCGGCGACGTCGATCGTGTTCTGCGGAACCATCTGGATCTCCGCCGTCTGGATCGCGATGTTCTTCGCCTCGACCGCGGCCTTCACCGCGTCGAACGAGGCCAGGTCGGTGTAGACCTCGAAGACGTCCGCGTCGTCCGTCTTGAAGTCCTCGGCGCCCGACTCGAGCGCGAGCTCCATGAGCGTGTCTTCCTTCGCGGCGCTCTTCTCGACGGCTATGTAGCCCTTCTTCGAGAACTGGAACGCGACGGCGCCCGCGGCGGCGAGGTTGCCGCCGTATTTCGTGAGCAGGTGGCGGATTTCGGCCGTCGTGCGGTTCTTGTTGTCCGTCATCGCCTCGATGAGGATCGCGGCGCCACCCGGCCCGTAGCCCTCGTACACGACCTCCTCGTAGGTCACGCCCTCGAGCTCGCCGGTGCCACGCTTGATCGCCCTGTCGATGTTGTCCGAGGGCATCGAGGCCTTCTTCGCGGCGAGGACCGCCGAGCGCAGGCGCGGATTCGACTCGATGACGCTTCCGCCCACCTTGGCGGACATCGTGATTTCCTTGATCAGCTTCGTGAAGAGGTTTCCGCGCTTGGCGTCGGCGGCGCCCTTCTTGTGCTTGATCGTGCTCCACTTACTGTGACCGGACATGACTCACCTCAGGCGTTTTCGGGGGGCGCGCAGTCTAGCAGGGATGCGCCTCGAGGGGCATCCCTGCCACGCCGGAGACGAGGCGCGCCTGAAGGCGGCGGCCGGGGAGGCGGCCTTCCAAGGGCAGCTCGAGCGAGACCTCGAGGTAGTGGTCCGTCAGGCCGCGGTTTCCGCAGAGCGTGACGATCTCGGCCGTCGTGCCGGCCGCGCGGGCCGCGAACGCGCGGGCCTTCGCCGCGCCGAGGCGCCGCAACGCGCGCGTGCGCTCCGTCAGGACGCCCGAAGCCAGAGGATTCTCCCGATGCCAGGCTGCGGCGTCGGTGCCCCCGCGCGGCGAGAACGGGAAGACGTGGAGCGATGCGAACGGCAGATCCTCGACGAAGCGGCACGTCTCGTCGAAGTCGGCGTCGGTTTCGCCGGGGAATCCCGCGATGAGGTCGGTCGCGAGGTGGAGGCGCGGATTCGCGCGCGCCGCGCGCTCGGCGAGCGCGCGGTAACGCGCCGGCACGATGCCGCGCCGCATCCGCTTGAGGACGGAGAACGATCCCGACTGAAGCGGCAGATGGAGGTGCGGAACGACTACCCGCGAAGCGGCGACGAGGTCGACGAGGTCGTCGCCGGCCTCCATGGGCTCGAGCGACGAGAGCCGGACGCGGCAGGCCGGCGGATCGGCCTCCAGTCGCGTGAGGAGATCGACGAGGCGTGTCCCGCGGTCGTGGCCGAACGCGGCGAGGTGGACGCCCGCGAGGACGACCTCGGGGACACCGCCGTCCCCGAGGCGACGAATCGCGTCGGTGACGTCCTCGATCCGGGCGCTGCGCTCTTTCCCGCGCAGCGAGGGCACGACGCAAAACGCGCATCGGCGTTCGCAGCCGTCCTGGATCTTCAGAAAGGCACGGGTCCTCTCGGGGTCTAAGAGCGCCTCGAGTGGCCGGCCCGCCGCGGGCATCGCGAAGAGCGCGGCCTTGGCCGCGTCCGCCGTGGTCACGATCCGCCCGGGCAGGAGTCCGGCCGCGTGCGCGTCGAGAATCTCGGAAAGCGCATCGCGCGCGGCCAGTGAGACGACGAGATCGACCTCCGGCATCCGGGCCAGGGATCCGCCCGCCCGCTCGGCGAGGCAACCGGAGACGACGAGGGTCGCGCGGGGGTTTGCGCGCCGGAGGCGACGCACGAGGCGCCGGCCGTCGCGCTCGGCGCGATCCGTCACCGCGCAGCCGTGCACGAGGAGGACGTCCGCGTCGCCGGGCCCGGCGGGGGCTTCGCCTCCGCCCTTACCCGCGAGCGCCGCCGCGTCGATCCGGCTTACTTTGCAGCCGAGGGACGCGCTGAAGATGCGCCGCGCCGAAAAGCGCGCGGTCTCGTTCGTTGACACGGCGGTCACCCCGTCGATAATAGATTCTTCCGGAAGGAGTTGTGCACGCGGCGGTGGCGGTTGCCCCCGTCCTCAATCTCGGCATGAAATTTCTGCTGATCGAATACGAGCCGCGCTATCTCGAGCAAATCCGCCAGTACCTGGCGGGTCAGTCGCAGACGGTCGAGCTCGTCATGGCGCGCGACGGCGAGGAAGGCCTCGAGCTCTACCGCAAGTCGCGTCCCGACCTCGTGCTCATTTCCTCCATTCTCCCGAAGCTCCGCACGCCCGACGTGATCAAGGGCATGCAGGCGATGGGCCCGACGCCACCCGTGCTCCTCATGATGTCGGGCTACAAGGGCCGCAACAAGCGCGCCGACGCGCAGCGCGTGGGTGCGACGAGCATCCTCGAGAAACCGTTCTCCCAGGACGTCTTCCAGGCGGAGGTCGCGATGGCGCTGGGACTCAGGCCCGCGATCGAGATGCCGTCGTCTTCGGGGCCGCCGTCCGATCCCGGCGCGCCGCTCCTCTCCGCCGACGACATCTTCTCGGGCGTCCTGACGGAGCTCGACGACGAGCCGCCGGCTCGTCCGATCTCGCGCGAGATGCCGGTGCCGGTCCCTTCTGTCGAGAAGCTGCTCAGCGACACGCTCTCGGGACTCATGCCGCCGAAGAAGACGCCGAGCGGAGTATCGGCCCCGTTTCCCGCGGCCGAAGTGCCGGGCGAGAGGCTCGACCGGCCCGTCGAGCGAACCGCGCGCGTGAACGTCGCCGAGGTGATGGCGAGCCTCAGCGCGCGGCCGCAGCCCGCGCCGCGCGCGGCCGAGCCCGCGTCCCGGGGCGCATCTTCAACATCCTCCGTCGACAAGCTCCTCCACGACACGCTCTCGGGAATTCTGCCGCCCCCGAAGACGATTGCGCCCGCGCCCCCGGCGCGCCCGCGAGAGCCACGAGAGCCAAAAGAAGTCGCGCGCGAAATCTCCGGGGAGACCGTGCGCATGAAGGCGTCGCCTCTTCCCCCCTCCGTCCCGCCGGCGTCCCCCCCGATGCCCCGGCCCGTCGACGCGACGCGTCCGGTGCCGGCCGCGCGGCCGGCTTCGTCTCCCGGCGCGTTCGGGCGCTACCAGCTCTTGCAGAAGATCGGCGCGGGCGGCATGGCCGAGGTCTTCAAGGCGCGCATGAGCGGCGAACAGGGCTTCGAGAAGATCGTCGCGATCAAGCGCATCGTGCCGCACATGGCGACGAATGCCGACTTCGTCACGATGTTCGTGGACGAGGCGAAGCTCGCGGCTCAGCTCAACCACAACAACATCACCCACATTTACGATCTCGGCAAGGTCGACGCCTGGCACTACATCGCCATGGAGTACGTCGAGGGCAAGGACCTGCGCACGCTCCTGAAGCTCGCGAAGGAAAGAGGCTTTCCGCTGCCCGCCGAGCTCGCCCTCTTCATCGCGTCGAAGATCGCGAACGCGCTCGACTACGCGCACCGCCGCCCGGCGGCGGACGGCAGCGAGCTGAATCTCGTGCACCGCGACGTCTCGCCGCAGAACATCCTCATCAGTGACGAAGGCGACATCAAGCTCTGCGACTTCGGCATCGCGAAGGCCGCAAGTAAGGTCTCGACGACGATTTCGGGAGCGCTCAAGGGAAAGCTGCAGTACATGTCGCCCGAGCAGGCCTGGGGCAAGAGGCTCGACCGGCGGAGCGACATCTTCTCTCTCGGTTTGGTGCTCTTCGAAATGCTCACGGGCGCGCCTCTTTTCCAGGGTGAGACGGACATGTCCGTGCTCGAGAGCGCGCGTGAAGGCGAGGTCGCGATGCCTTCGTCCCGCGGCGCCGAGGTGCCGAAGCGCGTGGACCAAATCGTCCTCAAGGCGCTCGCGAAGAATCCGCAGGAGCGCTACCAGAACGCGTCCGAGTTCGAGAAGGACCTCCACGCGGTGCTGTACACGTTTCAGCCGTCGCCCGGGCCCGCGGATCTCGCGATCTACATGCACCGGCTGCGGGAGGCGCCGCAGGCGTCCGACGACGAGATCGACGCCGCCTTCGACAAGGCCCGCGACATGCCGGGGCCGGTCGGCCCGTCTCCCGCCCCCGCCGTTCCCCCGAAGAAGGGGAGGGGGCTCGTGATCGCGAAAGCGCAGACGGGCGAGTTCGCGCGGCCCTCGATTCCGCCGCTCAAGCCGCGGCCGGAGCCCGCCCCGCGCCGCGCGGTGGGCGAGAGCGCGGCCGTGCTGCCGGCGGCCGGTGAATCCCGGAAGAGCCGGACGGGCCTCGTGGCCGGCATCGGACTCGCCGCTGTCGCGCTCGTCGCCGGCGGCCTCTACGTCACGAAGGACCGCTGGTCGGGCACCGGGCCACCCGTGACGGCAAGCGTGCCAAAGACGGAATCCGCGGCCGCGAACGCGGCCTCCGCGCCACCTTCAGCTCCCGAGCCGGCGATGCTCGAGCCCGCGAAGGTCGTCGACCCCCGGGCGGTCGAGGCCGAGGCGCGCCGTCTCGGGGCAGAGCGCGAGAAGGCGATCCGCGAGGCGGCGAAGCAGCCCGGAACCGCGGGGAAGCCCGCAACGGCCTCCGTGCCTCCTTCGGCCGTCGTCGGGCTTGCGCCCGTGAAAGTCGCGGAACCTCCGCGTCCCTCCGAAGTCCCCGCCGCCGCCCTGAAAGGCCCCGAGTCCGCCTCGACGGCCGTTCCGGTTCCCCCCGCCCCGGAACCAAAGCCCGCCGAAACCGTGGCCGAGGCGCCGAAATCCGCGGCGCCTCCCCCAGTCGAGGTCTCGGTGCCCGACAAGGCGCCCGTGATCCCCGTCGCGTCGAGCGCGCCGGTGAAGGAAGGCGACCTCGTGGGTCCCGGCGAGGGCGTCGTCGAGCCCCGCCTCGTGCGCCTCGGAAACATGAACAACCTTCCCGTTCAGGCGCGGCAGGTCAAGCGTGGGGCCGACGGTTCGATCGGGACGCCGTTCCTCATGGCGCTCGTCGACGAGCGCGGCGCCGTTCAGGAGGTCCGTGTCCTCAAGCCGTCGAGCTACAAGTTCGTCGACGATGCCGCGGTGCGCTCGCTGAAGGGTGCGACAATCCAGCCGGCCACGAAGGATGGCGTGAAGGTGAAGATGTGGAAGACCTTCCCCATCACCGTGAAGCCCTGATCCCGAGGAACCCGATTTTCGAGGAGAACGCATGAATCTTTCCGACGAACAGAGAAAGTTCTACGAGAACACCCTGAAGGTGACGAAGGCCGAGATCGACCAGCTCGAAGGCGACATCCAGGCCGAGCTTGCGAAGGTCAAGGAACGTCTCGCGGATCTGCAGAACGCGCAGAAGGCGGCGCGCCAGATGTACGGGGCGGCGTGCCTTCGGCTGGGAATTCCGAACGACCTCGAGGAAGTCGAGGAACCCTGAGCGGACGTCTCGGACTTCTCTCTCTCGGTCTCGCTCTTCTCGCCTCTCCGGTTCCGACCCGTCTCCCGGCACCGCCCCGGCGCATCGTCGCGCTCGCTCCGTCCGCGGCCGAAATCCTGTTCGCGCTCGGAGCCGGGCCACGGGTCGTCGGCGTTCCTGATTTCGCCGTCGACCTTCCCGAAGCGGCGGGAAAGACGCGCGTCGGAGGTTTCGTCCCGGATCTCGAGCGCGTCGTGTCCCTCGCGCCCGATCTCGTCGTCGTCTCGAAGGACGGCACGGATCGCGCGGCTTTCGAGAAGCTCGAGGCCTTGGGGCTTCCGGTCGTCGTCACGGCCGGCACAACGCTCGACGGCGTCCTCGAGGACGTCATCCGGGTGGGGCACGCGCTTGGCGACGACGAGCGCGCAGCGGACCTCGTGGCCGCCCTCACGAGGCGCATCGCGGCGGCAGAGGCCCTCGGCCGCGCGCGCCCGCACCGGCGGGCGGTCGCTCTCATCTGGCCCGACCCTCCGGTCGTCGCCGGAGACGGCACGTTCGTGGGGGACGTTCTCTCGCGCGCCGGTTTCTCGAACGTCGTGCCGAGATCCGCGGGCGACTGGCCCCGCGTCTCGTTCGAGACTCTCGCGTCCTGGAATCCAGACGTCGTGGTCCGTCCCGACACGCCCGAGAATGCCGGGGCCTTCGCGCGGGCGTTCGCCGACGCGCGCTGGCGCCTCGTTCCCGCGGTCAAAGAAGGCCGCGTCGTCGTCCTGCCCGGGGACCTGCTCGAGCGCCCGGGCCCTCGGCTCGTCGAGGCCTTAGAGCGCCTCGCGGCGGTACGCGTGCCGTGAATCCCCGTCGCCCGGCGTGGGCGTGGGGCGTAGTGCTCCTAGGCGCTCTTCTCGCCGCGCTTCTCGCCTCGCTGCTTCTCGGGAGCGTGTCCTTGGCGCCGGCCGACGTGCTCCGCGCCCTCGCGGGCCGGGGGGACCGAGAGACGGTCTCGATCGTGCGCGAGCTGAGACTTCCGCGCGCGCTGCTGGCCGTGCTCGTGGGCGGCGCGCTGGCCCTCTCGGGCGCCGCGCTTCAGGCTCTGCTCGGAAACCCGCTCGCCGATCCCTATCTGCTCGGCGTCTCCGGAGGCGCCGCGTGCGGAACGCTCGTCGGGTCGCTCCTCGGTCTCGGCGCGTCCGCCGGAATGCAGGCGGGAATCTTCGACGCGCTCGCGTTGCCTTTCGCGGCGTTTCTCGGCGCGCTGGCGGCCGTCCTCATCGTCGGCATCGGGGCGTCGGCGGGTGGCCGGCTGGACCGCGGTCGACTCCTCCTCTCGGGTGTCGTCGTGAACGCGCTCGCCTCGGCGATCCTGCTGTTCCTTCTCTCCTTTGGCGACCCCTCGCGCACGCAGACGTTCGTGTTCTGGATGCTTGGCTCGCTCGCGGGCGCGACGCCGGGTGCGGTCGTGGCGCTGTCCGTCTACGTGGCCCTCTCGCTGGCCCTCCTCCTGCCGCTCGCTCGCGCCTTCGACGCGCTCACACTCGGTGAGGAGACGGCCGGGACGCTCGGAATCCGCGTGGAGACGGCGAAGCGAACGGCCTACGTCGCGGCGTCGCTCCTCGCCGCCGCGGCCGTCGCGTACGCCGGCATCATCGGATTCGTGGGCCTTCTCGTGCCGCACGCCGTGCGCCGCGTCACGCGCTCGCACCGCGCCCTGCTTCTCCTGTCCTTCCTCGGGGGCGCGGTCCTTCTGGTCGTGTCGGACGTGGTCGCGCGGTCGCTCTTCGCGCCCGCGGAGATCGCGGTGGGCGCCATCACCGCCCTCCTCGGAGCGCCGGCGTTTCTCTT
>Ga0207927_1000113_pt1 | contig 32001 bp, 31 predicted proteins | sample NGESurdeep072012_2_FD_184456 | JGI IMG/M metagenome (GOLD analysis project Ga0207927, IMG submission 184456) | Arctic peat soil microbial communities from Barrow, Alaska - NGEE Surface sample 210-2 deep-072012 (SPAdes) | ecosystem: Environmental > Terrestrial > Soil > Wetlands > Peat ... | reverse complement strand
GGCCATCACCGAAGCTCTCAAAACGATTACCGCGGAGAACGCTGCCGCCTGGTTCCGCCACTGCGGATATGCGTTACAGAATTAACTAAAATGCTCTAAACAGCGTAGAACCGAAGTGGGGATACTTAGCTACGCTCAAGTGCCATAAGGTCGGCGACTGACTCGCGCTTTCGTACTAAGCGCCATTTTTTACCGTTGACCAGAACTTCCGCCGCGCGAGGCCGGGTGTTGTAGTTGGAGGCCAGCGACATGCCGTAGGCGCCGGCATCGAGGATGGCGAGAAGATCGCCGGGTTGCCCATCCGGCATTTCGCGGTTACGGGCGAAGAAGTCGCCGCTCTCGCAAACCGGTCCGACAACATCGACTTTAGAGAGAGCTTTAGTGTCGGCTCTGAGCGAGACGGGAACAATCTCGTGATGTGCGCCATAGAGCGAGGGCCGCATGAGGTCGTTCATGGCGGCATCGACAATTACGAACTGCTTTCTGTTGTTGCGCTTGTGGTAAATGACACGAGTCAGCAAGAGTCCTGCCGGGCCTATGATGGAGCGCCCAGGTTCGAGCAATACATGAACTCCAAGCCGGTTCAGGGGACGAACAATCGCAGATGCGTAGGATTTCACGCGCGATGGGAATCTTCCCCTCGGATTTTTCGCGTAAGAAATTCCCAAGCCTCCACCTGCATCGACGTAGCGGATGTCGTGTCCGTCATGGCGCAAGCCGCGAACCAGGGCAGCGACGCGTTCCATGGCCTCGCGGAAAGGACCGACATCGATGATCTGCGAACCGATGTGAACGCTCACGCCGGCGGCTTTCAGATGGCGCGATGCGGCGCCCTGGCGATACAGTTCGGGGGCGTCGTGCACGGGTACCCCAAACTTGTGTTCGTGCAGACCGGTCGAGATGTAGGGATGGGTGCGCGCATCGACGTCAGGGTTTACGCGGATGGCGAATTTCGCGGTCTTGCGGAGATGGGTGGCACGGGCACTGAGCATGTGCAGCTCGGCGGCGCTTTCCACGTTGAACAGCAGAATGCCAGAGCGCAGAGCGAGATCGATTTCTTCCGGTAGCTTTCCAACCCCGGAGAAGACGACCTGAGATGAAGATTTACGGGTGGCCAGCAGCACGCGCTGCAACTCGCCGCCGGACACAATGTCGAAGCCGCTGCCCATCGAGGCGAGCAGTCGCAGGATCGACAGGTTGGAGTTGGCCTTCACGGAGTAACAGACGGTGTGTTCGCAATCGGCGAAGGCCTCGTCGAATCGCTGATAACGCTGGCGAATGGTGGTCGCCGAATAGACATACAACGGAGTTCCGTAGCGCTCGGCAAGCTGGCGGAGCGGGACTTCGTCAACGAGAAGTTCGCGCGCGGATGAGCGCCGCGAACTTTCGTTCCGGCTGTAGGTGAAGGCGGGCGGTCGTTCCTGCGGACGCTGGTCGGTCACTTCTTGGCCGGCTGTCCTTTCACTTTAAGTACCACGATGGTCTGATCGTCGAAGGCATCGACTCCCTTGGCATGCTCGGAGACCGCGCTGAAGATTGCCTGGGCGATTTCATCGGCGCTGCGATCGCGGTTCTTGAAGACGGCTTTTTCCAGGCGGCCACGCCCAAACATGTTGCCTGCCGAACTGATGGCGTCAGTGATGCCATCGCTAAAAAAGAGGAAGACATCGCCGGGCTTGGCGCGCAGGTTGCTTTCGTCATACGTGGCACTGGAGAACAGGCCTATCGGCAGTCCGGTCACAGGAATTTCCTGAAACTTTCCGTCCCGCAGGTGCAGAGGGCGGGGCAGTCCTGAATTGGCTACCTGCAGGCGGCGCTGGCTGTCGTCCCAGATGGCGTAAATCATCGAGACATACTGGCCATCGATGGGACGCTCGGCGAGCGAGAGGTTGATGGCTTCGAGCATGCCGGCGGCGCTGGGCTCCTCAGCCGAATGCGAGCGCGTGATGCCGCTGACCAGGGCTGCGTAGATGGCGGCCGGAGCGCCTTTACCGCTCACGTCGCCGACTGCGATGCCAATGTTGCCGTGGCCGCTGTACTTGAGGAAGTCGTAGAGATCGCCGCCGATTTGGCGCGCGGGCGAGAAGCGTGCGGCCACCTCGGCGTGCTTGAGAGTGGGCCGTTTCTGCGGCAGCAGGCGGAACTGAAGTTCGCGGGCGAGCGCGAAGTCGTGCTCGAGGCGCTGCTCCTGGCGCGCGATGCGCTCGTAGAGCGTGGCGTTTTCAATGGCGATCGCGACCTGTGCCGCCATGGTGGTCATGATGCGGACGTGGTCTTCGTTAAAGTAGCCGCGGCGGGTGTGCTCGATGTCGAGCACGCCGATCACCTTGTCTTTGTAGATCAGAGGAATGCAAAGCTCGGAGCGCGTTTCCGGGTTGGCCTTGATGTAGCGCGGGTCCTTGCTGACATCGGGCACTAACACCGCTTGTCCATTTTGCGCGGCGTAGCCCACCAGGCCCTGGCCAATCGGGATCTCATGTTTCAGGTGCACGCTTTCGTTGAAGCGCAGGGAGAAGCGGTGCTGCAACACGCTGCCGGTAGGATCGACCAGAAGAATCGAGAACATCTGGAAGTCGATGATGCGGGTCACCAGGTCGGCAATGCGTTGCAGTAGTTGATCGACGTTTAGGATCGAGGTCAACTCGCGGCTGATCTCAGTCAGCAGCGTGAGTTGGCGAGCCTGGCGCGCGACCCGAGTGTAGAGCCGGGCGTTCTCAATCCCGGCCGCGATGCGCGACGCGAACAGCGTCAACAACTGCTTGTGTTCCTCGGTGAAGGCATTGGCCTGCGCGGCTTCCACGTCGAGGACGCCGATCACTTTGTTCTTGGCGATCAGCGGTACGGCGAGTTCGGAGTGGACGCCGGGCGCGGAGTTAATGAAGTTCTGCTCCGCCGACACGTCGTTGACCAGAACCGCCTCGCGTCGTAAGACGGCCTGGCCGGTAACACCCTGGCCGACCTTGATGCGGATACGCTCCGCAACTTCGGGTGGATGTCCCACCTGGAAGCGGACCTTCAGTTCCTGTGTCTTATCGTTGAGTAGCAGGATGGCGAATATCTCGTAGTCGAGGAAGCGCTTCAGCATTTCGGCTATGCGCTGCAGAAGCGTGTTCAGGTCCAGAGTGGTATTCACCGCATCGGCCACTTCCAGCAGGTATCGGTCAAAAGCCGGTGAAATCCGTGGTTGTGTGGGGGTCGTCATTACGCTGGAGCTCAACCGTCATGATAACAGTGAGAGGTGTGGAGATCGTTGGGGACGGCGCATTGCAAGCAGCTTTAACGTGTGTCGCCGTTAGTGGTTGCGGCCACCCCACGCAACCAATAGAATTCTCCACGCCAGCGAAACCGCAGGGCCACGCAGGAGAACGCGAATGCCGTTACCTGAATTCAAACAGATTGTCGATGAGGCGAAGCGCCAGATCCAGGAGATCGGTCCGGACGATCTTCGGCGTATGCAACAGACTGGCGAAGAATTCATTCTCATTGATGTGCGCGAGCCGGACGAGCACGCTAAAGGGACGATCGCGGGCGCGATCCCCGTGCCCCGCGGAATTTTGGAACGCGACATCGATAAGATCACGGCCGACAAGGACCGCAAGATTGTTCTGTACTGCGCGGGGGGCTTCCGCTCGGCACTGGCCGCGCTTAGCGTCCAGAGCATGGGATTCAACAACGTGATTTCACTGGCCGGCGGATATCGGGGCTGGATCCAGTCGCAAGCTGGCTAATTCGTCGGCGATCATTGTTACTTATTTACGTACGGGGGAATTATGAATCTACAAGGGAACCATTTGACCTGGCTGGGCCACTCCACATTTCGTATTGAGACTGCGGAGGGCAAAAGTGTGTACGTGGACCCGTGGGTGATGGAAAATCCACTCTGTCCACAGGGCGAAAAAGACGTAAAGAAGGCGGACCTGCTGATCTGCACACATGGGCACTATGACCACATTGCCGACGCAGTGAAGATTGCCAAACAACATGAGTCGACGGTAGTGGGAATTTTCGAGCTATGCATGTGGGCGAAGAAGAAGGGCGTGGAGTCGATTGCGCCGATGAACAAGGGCGGCACGCAGATGGTAGCCGGGGTGAAGATCACCATGACCCATGCCGACCACTCGTGCGGCATCATGGAGGACGACGGCAGCATCGTTTATGGCGGCGAAGCCTGCGGCTATGTGCTCGAGCTGCCGGGTGGCGTCAAGTTCTACCACGCCGGCGATACCGCCGTGTTCGGGGACATGGCGATCATTCGCGAGCTCTATGCGCCGGAAATCGTGTTGCTGCCCATCGGAGACCGCTTCACCATGGGTCCGCGGGAAGCGGCGTACGCGTGCAAACTGTTGCAACCGAAGTTCGTCATTCCGATGCATTATGGTACGTTTCCTCCGCTGGTGGGACGGCCGGTGCACCTCAAGGCACTATTGGGTCCGGGCGGGCCGGAGGTGGTGGAGATGCAGGCGGGACAGACGCTGGTGTAGGGAGAAGCGAGAAGTAATTAGTAATCGGTAATTAGTAATAAGTAGTAAGTAATAAGTAGTAAGCAAGAGCCAAGAATCCCCGTGATTACCGATCCCAAAGTCGAGAACTATCTTTATGCCATGCTGCCGGAGCGTAGCGCGACGCTCCAGGAAATCGAACGGCAGGCGAAGGAACGCGATATCCCCATCGTGGGACCGGCGGTTGGGCGGCTCTTCTATCAATATGCGCGGCTGATCGGCGCGAAGACGGTGTTCGAGATGGGATCGGCGGTCGGGTATTCGACCATCTGGTGGGCCATGGCCGTGGGTGACGGCGGCAAAGTGCACTACACGGATGGCAGCCGCAAGAACGCCGACGAGGCGCGCCGCTACTTTGCGCAGGCTGGTGTGGCCGATCGCATCGAAGTGCATGTTGGTGACGCGCTGGAGTTGCTGTCGGAACGCAAGGAACGGTTCGACATTCTGTTTCTTGATATCGACAAGCACGATTATCCGCGGGCCGCGCGCATGGCTCCGGAGCGGGTGCGGCGGGGCGGGTTGTTCATCACGGACAATACCTTGTGGCGCGGTGACGTGAGCTATGCCGCTGGCAATCCTGACGTAAAGCCGGAACATGAGCCCGACAAAAACACGCGCGCCATCGTGGAGTTCAACGAGTTGGTGTACCAGTCGCCCGACTGGTACACCACGATCATTCCGCTGAGGGATGGGGTGACCGTGGCGATGAGAACTTAGTTTCGAGTTTCCAGTTTCAAGTTAATCTCGCCATGCCGACACTGGCCAGCAAAACTGGGAATTGTATTTAGATCGATTGCACAGGTATTAGTCGCAAATCATCAACCAATCCGACTTCTTTCTGGAAGAACGGCTCGCCGTACTTCACGCCGGCCATCATGCCGTAGAAGTGGGCCATGGAGGCGACGCGCTCGCGGATTTCGGCGTGGGCGGGGAAGTCCTTGCCGCCCGCGGCCTGGTCGGCGTACTGCTCTTTGTAGGCGTAGATGGATTCGAGCTTGGCCTGGAACTCGGCAGTGATGTCCACGACAAATGTCGGACGCACGTCGTAGTAGAGCGTGGCGTAAACGATCTTGAAGGGGCGATGCGGTGCGAGTTCGCGTAGAACGTGGACGGTGAACGGGTCGATGTCCTGAGTTGCGGGAGTGTGTCCCAGCCGCTTCAGTCCTGCGAGGAAGCAGGCTTCGTAGCCCAGCGTCGCGCAGGTGTAGTGGTCAGGATGGCGGCCCTTCCAGTAGGGAAGGATCACCACACGCGGGCGCTGCTCGCGAATGACGCGCGCAATCTTGATGCGGTTGGAGTAGTTGTTCTCAACCCGGCCATCAGCGATGTCGAGCGCTTCGCGCCACGCGACCTGCAGGATGCGCGCCGCGTCAGCCGCCTCGGTAGCGCGAGACTCGGCTGAGCCGCGCGATCCCAACTCTCCCTGGGTGAGGTCGAGGATGCCAGTGCGGGCGCCCCGTCGCGCCATCTTCAGCAGCGTGCCGCCGCAAGTCTGTTCCACGTCGTCACGGTGCGCGGCGATGGCGAGTACGTCGAGGGGAGCAGTCATTTGCTCTTCCGCAATTGTCCGCGGTCATGGGCCTCGTCGCGCGCCAAATACTTGCCGTCACTCTTGAGAATCGTCTTACGCCCGAGCGCACGCTTCATGGCGCGCTGATACTCATCCTGCCGCAGCTTAGGTTTTTTGCGACTTGCCATTTCCTATTTCTTCCTCTCCACGAGGAAGGCGGCGATTTCGCGCAGGTCGCTGGCGGTTTCGCCAAAACGGTCTAGCGCGTCGTTGGCCTTCTTCACCAGTTCGTCGGCCTTCTTGATCGAAGCGTCGATTCCGAACAGCGAAGGATAGGTTGCCTTCTCGGTTGCGGTATCTTTGCCGGCGGTCTTGCCGAGTTGTTCGGAGCTCTGGGTCACGTCGAGCACGTCATCGACAATCTGGAAGGCCAGTCCGATGTTCATGCCAAAGTCGCGGAGGCTCTGAACCTGCGAGGCATCGCCTCCGGCGTAAAGCCCGCCAGTGACCACACTGGCGGTGAGCAGCGCTCCGGTCTTAGAGCGGTGAATGTACTCCAGCGTCTTGGCGTCGGGATGCTGGTGCTCGGCCTCAAGGTCCATGACCTGTCCGCCGATCATGCCGTCGATGGTACCGGTGGCGTGCGCGACTTCCGCGATGATCGCAACCCGCGCATCGGCGGGGCACTGCAATTTGGCGAGGACTTCGTAGGCATACGTCTGCAGGCCATCTCCAGCGAGAATCGCAATGGCGTCGCCAAAAACCTTGTGACAGGTGGGACGGCCGCGGCGCAGATCATCGTTGTCGAGCGCTGGCAGGTCATCGTGGATGAGCGAGTAGGTGTGCAGCATTTCCAGCGCGGAGCCGAGTTCTTCGACGCCCGGCGGAACGCAGCCGGCAACGACGCGAGCAGCTTCCATACATAGGATGGGGCGCAGGCGCTTGCCTCCGGCGAATACGCTGTGACGCATCGCCTGGTGGATGGACGTGGGATATTGGGTCGGCGGAGGGAGCAGGCGCTCCAGGGCCTGGTCGGTGACGATGCGTCCTTGTTTGAGGATGTCGTTGAGCATGAAGAGGGAAGTATAACAAGCAAGTGGCGAGGTGCAGCGACAACGGCGTCGCTGCGCGACTGCTGAATGTCGTTGGCGTATCACTCCCACCCTATCGCCAAAGACCGGCGATAGGATGGGGCACCCCCTGTTCGGCGATACCAGCGAAGAGCAGGTCCTTTGACTTCGCTCTGTCGAAAAACATTTGGTCGGCGTGGTTGAGGGAGTGAGCGCGCGGGGGGAAAGCAGGTCCCTCCACTTCGCCGCCGAAGCGGCGGCTCCGGTCGGGATGACGAATCCAGGGGACGGAGTCGAGGTTTTTCATTTCCATGGGTGGGCTGGAGGCCCATGGGCACTCAGGACAGGCTCTATCGCCAAAGAAGACGGGCGATAGGATGGGGCACCCAGTGGACTATGGCGACCATAGGGGTTCTTCGACTTCGGCGGCAAGGCCGCCTTCGCTCAGAATGACAATCGTAAAGACTTTGGTTAAGGGTTCGGCGTGGTCGCAGACGGTTTGTTCTTGCTGGCGGCGAGTTTGGCCTCGTGATTGGCGTCGGCGATGCGCCCAACCTTGCGGTATGCGATCTGCAACTGGTTATGCACGTCATCGAGGTTCGGTTTGAGCTTGGCCGCAGCCTCCAGGTGGGGGATCGCGTATTTTGTTTTTCCTTGTTCCAGCAGAGTCTTGCCGAGTTGGTATTGCGCTTCGGCGTCGTCAGGGTTGAGCTTCAGTTCCGCCTCGAATTCGGTCATCGCTTTGGCGGGCTGCTTGAGGCGAAGCTGCGCCAGTCCGGCGTCGTAGTGCGCCCGCTTCAACGTCGGACTCGCCTGGATCGCTTTCTGAAAAGTGGCTAGCGCCTGCTGCTGATCGCCCATCTCGCCGTACACCTGGCCGACAAGCAGCAGCGCGTCTGGTGCGAGTGATTGCTGCGACAGACGGGTGAGAATCGCGGCAGCTTTGTCGGACTGGTTGGTGTGCGCCAGCGATGAAGCCCAGGCGCAGGCGACGCGCGGATCGGAATAAGCAACATCGCCTAGCTGCTCGAAGGCCTTGGCCGCGTCCGCATACTGCTCGCTGGAATACAGGGCCATCGCGAGCATAAGCGGGATGATCTTGTCACCGGGCTCTTGTTGGACCGCGACCTTTAAGGCGCGCGCACTCTCAGCGTAATCAGTGGCGCGAAAAGCGGAGAAACCGATGTTGCGCATCAGGTGAGGAATGGCAGGGTTCCATTTTTCGGCCTGTTGAAAGTAGCCGAGCGCAGCCGCGTACTGCTTCTGTCGCGCCTCGGAGGTCCCAAGGTCGTTGTAGGAATTGCCCAGGAGCACGCTCAATCGCTGTTCGGCGGCCTTGATATCAGCTTTCTCTTGCGGCGAGAGAGGCTCCGCTTTTTCGCCGGGTTGCGCACCCGGATCGATGACGGCCGAGGTGGGCACGGAAGGCTCACCGGCCATGCCGGAGCCCATGGTTCCCATGGTCTTGGAGGCCGGAGTGTTGGCGCGGCTGTCGGCCATGGTCTTGTCCTGCATTTCGGAAAAGATCTTGGTATAAGCGACGCCTTCGTCCTTGCGACCGCTCGAGATGCAGATTCGACCCAAAACGTAGTACGCCCGGCGGATCTGGTAGTTGTTGCGGGACTTGTCATCTCCAGTTAGCGTGATGGCCTTGCGCAGAAGTTCTTCCGCCTGCTTGTTGTCGCGGCGGGCATAAGCATTCAGGCCCATATACAGATAGGGTTCGGGCCAGTCGGACTTGTCGGCGGCGGCCACAGTCAGGTAGCGGTCAGAAGCGTCGTAGTTCTTGTCGGCGTTCTCGATGTAGCCGAGAAAGAAGTTGCCGAAGAAGTCCTTGGGATTCGCTTTGACTTCCTCGACGAATTGTTGCCGCGCCTGGGGGGTAGCGACCCACTCGTTCTGCGTCATGTAGACGAGGCCAATGAAGTAGTGTGCGCGCGACTTCTTGGCGTCGATTTGTGCGGCATGGTTGAACTCGCGCACAGCGTCGTCCATCATGCCTGCATTCTGATAAGCGCGGCCGGTCATGATGTACATGCTCGCGTTGTCTCCGGTGGCGGTAGAGAGCTGCTTGAAAATGGCTGCGGCCTTGTCCGTCTCGTGCAGATCGAGGTAGGCCGTCGCCAGCGCGTAGGCCACAAAAACATTGCTCTGCAACTCGAGCGAGCGGGTGAGCGACTCGGCGGCCGGGCGATAGTCTTTCTTGTCCATCAACAGCTTGCCCTGAACGTTCCAGGCATCAGCATTCTTGGGATCGGACTTGAGAATCGGTACGATCTCGGAGAGCGCGTCGTCGGTACGCTGAGCGCGCATATAGGCAAGCGCCAGGGCAATGTGCGCGTTAGGAGTGTTCTCGAATTCGAGGGAGCGCTTATAGAGATCGATGCTCTGCTGGGTGTCTCCCTGGGACAATTTGAATTCGGCCATGGCGCGCAAACCAACCGCGATCAGGTTGCGATTTGCCTCGGCGATTTTGACGACATCGCCAGTCTGCTGGGCGGCACCCACCGCGTTCATGCGGCTGGACAAGTCGTCCATGGCGGAAGAGGTCAGGGCGCTCTTCGGCGCCGGCGGAGGCTGGGCGACAGAGAAGAGCGGCACGCAGGCGATCACTCCCGCCAGGAAAGCAAGAAAAAACAGGGAATTAGTCCTGCGAAGACGGAGTTGGAGTACGAAAAATAGTTGGAGAGATATCAATGCACACTGACTCGGGTGGAACTCTCCAAGCTAAACGGCAGTGGGGACGCAGTCAAGCGGGCGCCGGTGTGACGCCCGCGAGAAAGCATGTCAAGCGGCAGAATGTACTTGCGACTCCGTGGCCGCACCATAGCGGTCCGACGCCTGCAAGATTTTAGGTACGTCGCTGGCCAGGCAACAATCCGCGGCACCCATGGCCAGCGCCTGGGACCACATCGCATCGTCGGCGAGACGATGGGTGCATATGAACGCGGTCGCGGGGAACTCGCGGCACAGTTCTCCTAACTGGGGAAAATTGACCAGTTCGAGGTCGATGATCGCCAGCGGGGCTCTGACCCGTGCGATGGTGTCCCGAATTTCGTCCAGATCATTGGCAGTTGCGACATTGCAAAACTGCTTTCGAATCGATCGAACCAGGTTGTCAGCGAGCGCAGGATCGCGGTGAGCGAGAACGATATTGATTGGCCCCATGGCAACACCCCTTTTTTCTGGCCGATATAGACGGATGGCGCCAGCCAGGTAAACGAAGGATGCAGCGCATCGCTGCGCAGAGAAGAACAACGGTAAGGCGACCTACGACTTGCCAGTGTCGCCAGATTGGGCCATGGATTCGAAGGCTTCCGGATGAAGCTTGCCATCGCGCTTCAGCAGGATTTCTACCTTGCCCTCAGCTGCTTCGAGTTCCTTGCGGCAGGAACCCGATAGCTTCATGCCCTCGTCAAAAAGCTCCAGCGCCCGGTCGAGGGGAACCTCTCCCTTTTCCAGCTCAGCTACGATCGCTTCCAGACGTTGGAGAGATTCCTCAAACTTGGCCAAGCTCAAACTCCCCCTGTGATTCTAACCCTGTTAAGCGGAAAGTGATCATCAAGAATTCGAGAAAATAACAGAGCTGAAAGTAGTTCTTTCGCACTATCCCCCGCCGCTCATCAGTTGCTCGACGTGCCGAGGCAATCATTTGCTCATCAAGTCTAGGATGACCGAGGTCATGACGATCACACCGGTGCGAATCGTCGGTTCGGGCAGTGGCACGAAGAGGCTTGAGTGCAGCGATGGCAGAGGCTTTCCGGTGCGCTGGCTTTCGGCGACCTTCTCGGGAGCAACGGCGCCAAGTCGCAACTGCACGGTGGGGATCTGGTGTCCTTCCAGGCCAAACAGCCCAAAATCCTCGCTGACCATTTCCGGCCGAGACTTGACGACGTTGCCGGCGCCCAGAACACGGACACAGACTGCGCGCATCCGGTCGGCTAGCTGCGGATCGTTATAGGTGACGGGTGAGCTTTCCGCCAGCACCGAGACGACTGGCATGCGATCGGAGGGAACGCCCCCGGCGATGGCAATTCCTTCGGCGGTGCGCTTCAGGTCGGCGAGTATCTGCTTCTGCACGTCATCGTTGAAAGAACGGATCGTCAATCCCATTTTCACTTCGTCAGGGATGATGTTGCGCTTGGCGCCGCCGCGGATCATACCCACGGTGACGACTGCGGGATCCTGGGGTGGAATCTGGCGGCTGACGATGGTCTGGATCATCATGACGAACTCGGCGGACAGCACAACTGGGTCCTTGCTCATCTCCGGGCGGGCGCCATGGGAGCCAACGCCGCGCATGGTGACATCCACGGAATTGACGGCAGCGAGAGCGGGTCCCGAAATAACGCTGACTTTGCCGGCTTCCAGACTGCCATCATCGTGCAAAGCGATGGCGTAATCCGGCTTGCCGAAGCGGGTGTACAGGTTGTCGTTGAGCATGGCGCGCGCACCATCGACGCGCTCTTCCGAGGGTTGGCCCACGAGAATCAGAGTGCCGTGCCACTGGTTCTTCATCTGCGCGATGGCGCGTGCGACGCCAATCATGGTGGTGATGTGGATGTCGTGACCGCAGGCATGCATCACGCCCACATCGTCGCCAACCTCATTCTTCGAGTGCACTGTGCTTGCGTAGGGTAGCCCGGTCTTCTCTTCGACGGGCAGGGCGTCCATGTCGGTCCGCACCAATACGGTCGGACCGGTGCCGTTCTTCATGACCGCAACTACGCCGTAGGCTTGCGTGCCGTCTTCGTATTTGCCGACGTTTTCCGTGACGGTAAAGCCGGCCTTGCGCAAGTCCGCGGCGAGCAATGCCGACGTTAGCTTTTCCTGATGCGACAACTCAGGGTGCTGGTGGAGCTCCTTGTACGTCGAAACCAGTTGTGGCAATTCGGAGTCCACGAACGCGGGCAAATCCTGCGCTGACGAAAGGGTTGAGAGCAGCAAGCCAAACAGCGCCAAAACCAGCGACTTCATGAGGAACTCCTTAGACAAGTTGTTAACAGAGTTGTGGGCGCGCCTATACCGACGCGCTCTTGGAACTGCCCAGCGCTTCCAGCACATCGACGGCGGACGAGTAGCGTCCCTGGGGGGCGCTGATCTGTGCACCCTGCACCATATCGCGCACGGCAGAGAGCATGTCACGGGCAATGGCGACGCCTTCAGCTCGCGCAGCCTCGGCGGTACTGGCGCGAGTCATGCGCGCGATGATCTCGTCGGGAACCGAGACCCGCAGCTCATTCTTCATGAACTCGGCGTTGCGGGCGCTGACCAGCGGCCAGATACCGGCGACGACAGGAATCCGGCAATGCTCGATGCGGCGCAGGAAATCTTCGAGCAGCCGCAGGTCAAAGACCGGCTGGGTGACGGCGAACTCTGCCCCCGCCTGGACTTTGTATTCAAAGCGGCGAATCTCCTCGTCGATGTTGGGCACGCCGGGATTGGCCCCGACTCCGATCACGAACTTCGTGCCGTTGCCGATGGGATTGCTGCCAATGTCGAGCCCGTGATTCAGATTGTGGACGATGTTGACCAGGCCGATGGCGTCCACGTCGAAGACGGCAGTAGCGTCGGGATAGTTGCCCATCTTTGGCGGGTCGCCGGTGATGCAAATTAGGTTGCGAATTCCCAGCGCACTCGCGCCCAGCAGGTCAGACTGGATACCCAGCACATTGCGATCGCGGCAAGTATAATGCAGGATGGGCTCAATCCCAACCTGCTGCGCAACCATGAGGCAAAGAGCCTGGTTGCTCATGCGGGCCGAGGCGCGCGGACTGTCGGGAATGTTCACGGCATCCACGCCCACGGACTTCAAGTAGCGCGAGCCTTCAATTTCCTTAGTGCCGTCGGTCCCTTTCGGGGGCACGATCTCCACCATAACGACAAACTCGCCGTCGGCGATCTGGCGGCCCAGTCGTGAGCGTTCGCCCAGAGGTGGAGGATCCACGGGATGCTCGATGACGACCGCTTTGGGAACACGAGGGGCGGGGACGAATTTCTTCTTGAGCCTGTCCTTCATGTCGTGGATGTGCGCGGGCGTGGTGCCGCAACACCCTCCGATCAGGCTCACCCCGATATCGACGAACTTTTCGGCATAACTCGCCATGTATTCGGGCGAGGAAAGAAAGATGGTCCGTCCGTCGACGGCGCGGGGCATGCCGGCGTTGGGTTGGGCTGAAAGCGGAACAGTAGTTACCGTGCGTACCCGCTCCAAGGCGTCCAAGATTGGGACCGGGCCAACGCTGCAATTGATTCCGACTACATCGGCGCCCCAGTCTTCCAGTTGCCGCCCGTAGTGTTCAGGACTGGAGCCGTCGAGGCAGTTGCCGTCTTCATCAATGGTGACCTGCGCCACCACCGGCAGTTCGGAATTGACCTCACGCGCGGCCAGGATCGCCTGGTGTAACTCCTCGAGGTTGACGAAGGTCTCCAGGATCAAGAGATCGACGCCTTCTTCGTTCAGGGCCGCGATCTGTTCGCGAAAGGCTTCACGCGCTTCGGACAGAGCAATCTTGCCCAGCGGCTCGATGCGGACGCCGAGTGGGCCGACCGCTCCGGCGACCAGGGCATCGAAACTTTTGGCGGCTTCCCGGGCCAGGCGGACGCCTTTCCGGTTGATCTCGGCCAATTTATCCACACAGCCGTGCTTCGACAACCGAAACGAATTGGCGCCGAAGGTGTTTGTTTCTATGATCTCCGCTCCCGCCTTGAGATATTCCAGGTGGATGCCGCGAATCAGGTCGGGTTGAGACAAGTTCAACTCGTCGTAGCAGCGGTCAATGAAGATACCCTTAGACAACAACAGGGTCCCCATGGCGCCATCGCAGAGGACGGCTCCTTTTCGCAATCGAGTTATCAGGTCGGTCGCCATTCTTCTCTTTGGGTAAAGACAGTTTGGATGTTATTGGAACTCTATCGCAAACGGACTCATAAGGCCACCGCGCGCAGCCTGCTGCGATGGCCTGCCGGGCTCTGTTATAATTTGGCAGAAATTCAACAACTCACGTTATATCAATAGTATGAGCGAGGTACGTGTTTGAAGCGGGCAGTACTCCTCCTGGGAACTCTGGTTCCACTCCTGATCATCGCCTCTTGCAGCAGCAACAACAGCGTTACTGGTCCCAATGGAAATGTGACGGTGAACGCACCCAGTAAGCTTCAGCACCGGGCTTTCATCACCAACCAATATTCCGGAAACATTCAAATCATGGACAGTCAGAACGACACGACTGCCTATTACACGGCCACAAACAACAACACTGGTGTGACCGGCACGGGCGTGACGGGGTCGGCGGTGGCCATTACGGTTAGCACCTCGCTGACCTTTGCGGGCCTCAGTCCAGACGACCTGGAAACGCTGGTGTACGACCCGACCTCCCACATTCTTACGTTCATTACGAATTCGTCGGAAACCACGAATGGCACGGTCAACCTTGCCGACTATGCCACCATGGCGCTGTATTCGCCGGACTCGAAGAACATCTACGTTCCGGTGCCAAACGCCCTCATCACAAATTCTCCTCCCGGCGGCGTCCAGGTCATCAACGTCGCAGCGGGTCAGATTATTGGTACATTCGCGGTTCCGTCGGCACGCTATGTGGCGATTAGTCCCGACGGGAATACGCTGTTGGTTTTCGCCAACAATGCAGACACCATGTGGTTGATTCACCCAACGGCTTCCGCCCCTTCAGCGGTGGCGATTTCAGGCTTTGCTCGCCCGGTCAACGCTTTTTTCAGCAGCGACAGCAGTACCGCGTACGTTCTCAATTGTGGGCCGGAATGCGGATCCATGGCGGGTCCGCCGTCAGTGATGAGTTTCAACGTCGCGTCCCAGACCATTACCTCAACGGTCGCGGTCGGTGGCGCCAGCGTTGGATTGTTGAAGGGCAGCACGCTCTACGTGGCAGGATATCCAGGTGGAGCAACCGGGACATTTGACGTGGTGGACGTCAGCGCCATGACGCGCACTACGACCAATTCCATCGCTATCGGAGACGGCACACACACCACCATGGCGCTGTCGAACAACAACAAGATCTACATTGGAGCCGTCACTTGCGTTAACGTCACCAACGGCTGCCTCTCGATCGTGGACTTGGGAAATAACCAGGCGGCTCCGCCGTTACCGCCGCGCGGGGCAGTGACCGGGATGCAGTCGATCCCTAACCGCAACACGATGTATGTCATCGAAGGTACCGTGCTGGATATCTACGACACCAGCACCGGCCAATTGCAGACCACGCAAGTCCCATTTCGAGGTGCGCTGTACGGAGTTATCCAGGTTGACCAGTAGGGGATGAGCCGTTGTGGAATTGAAATGGGCGGCCAACACGGCCGCCCTTCGTACGATTAGACATTGGACTTAGACAGGAACACACATGGCGAATCACGCGACTGGAACATTTGAAGTGAAGCTGGCACCACTGGCGGAGGACAAAGGGGAGGGATCGACCCTGGGCAGGATGTCGCTCGACAAGCAGTTTCATGGCGATCTGGAGGCGACCAGCAAGGGCGAGATGCTGACGGCCATGACGGAGGTCAAGGGCTCTGCCGGATACGTTGCGATCGAGCGGGTAAGCGGAACTTTGCAAGGCCGCCAGGGCAGCTTCGTGCTGCTGCACCGCGGCATCATGACGGGCGGCGGGCAGGAATTGTCTCTCACCGTAGTCCCAGACTCCGGCTCGGGCGAGTTGGTTGGCCTGGCGGGAAAGATGGACATCAAGATCGTCGAGGGGAAACACTTCTACGAGTTCGAGTACACGCTGGCGGAATGAGCGGGACGTCTAGCCTTGCGCCGGAGGATCGGTGCCGCTTCCACGTGGTAGGCACGGTGGCGTTCATGGCCTACGGGTTGAGCCAGTTGACGAACGGCATCTGGAAGGGCGAGCCGTGAGGCATGGTCGCGAAAGAAGTGATCGACGGACTGATCTACGGGGTTGCTGACGGCGGGGACGTTCGGGTGGCTGTGGCCGCGCTAACCCCTTCGGTGCGGGCAGCCGACAATGAACGAGACGGCGGCGGAATTCAACCGAGGCGGCAGTTGCGAACGCGTCGGTCTCCCCCTTCGGGCGGGCTCAGAGGTTCTCCAGCAACCACACGTTGGAACTATCTGCCTTCGCGCCACCAAGCGCCAGGCGACGGCCATCAGGGGAAGGTATCGCATACCCGAGGCGCACGTCCTCATTCTCGACATTCTCGACCAATGTTGTGACAGTGCCATCGAGATCAACCTTCAACAGCGCCCACTTCTCCGAGCTCCCAAAACTCGAGATGCCCCTGTAAGCGCCCACCCATAGACTCTTGCCATCCGCCGCCCAGTCGACGCCACTAGTGCCCACCCAACCCGGCAGCGCTATGGTTCTGTCCGAGCCGTCGGCCAAGGAGAGGATCCGGATTGCACCCCCGGTGTTGAGTCCAAGCTTCGCGGTGGCCAGATACTTTCCATCGGGCGACAGGCTCCAATTAACCCAGGTCGTGTCCTTGATCCTTGCCACCAAAATCTCGGCGTTTGCACCGGTTACGGAGTCAAACTGAAAAAACCTTTGCTGGTTAGTTTCGTTCGGAGTGTAAATACACAGCGTCGAAGGGAGCCGTGCACACTGCTGATTCCAAATCCAGGGTGCTTGTAGAACCAGCTTCGGCGGACCGCCAGCCAGAGGCTTCTGCATGAGGCGGACGACATGAGACGAATCACCCTTCTTGGCAGTAACCAGATAAAGTACTGCCGCGCCATCGGGATTCAATCTGGGGATCGCTAGATCATCATCTCCCCCGACGAGAAGCTCGGGCTGGGTCTGATCGGTAGCCTGCCTGAAGATGTGATTGGGCCCGTCACGATCAGAAAGGAAAATGACGGACTTGCTGTCGGGTGTCCACGAGAAGGGAGAGTCCTGCCTGTCGTCGAGGGTCAGCCGTTGGGGAGTGCCCAGCCGTTTGCCACCCTGCTCCAGTTCCGCGACGTACACATCCGGTTGGGGATCCGACCGCCTCAACGCCAGCAGCTTCCCATTCTTCGTCACGCTGAGTGCATCGGCGCCACAATGCCAGCGACTCGAAATCGCCGTACGCGTACCCGAGCCGAGCGGCCTCGCGGTCCGGGAGTCGAGTTGTACCCACCACAGATTGAAGTTGGCCTGGTTTGGCACCAGTTCCCGGACTGAATAGAACAAGCGATCATCGTAGGCCCACGCCACTGTGCCGCCGAGGCTAAGGTTCGAAAGAGCGATCTCAATCTGCCCACTGCGTATGTCGGCAATTTCGATCGTTGACTCCACAGTGCCCGTTGGATGCCCCCGCATCCTGACGTAAGCCAGCCGCTTTCCATCGGGAGCCCACGCCACCGGGCTGAAGGAGTCTCTTGCCTCGGCTGCGGCGCCACCAACAATCCTGTGGGCATTGTCCCCATCTGCCTGCATGAGCCAGATTTCTCTATCGAAGAATCTGCTGGTCGCTATGTTTGAGCCTTCCGGTGAAACCCTGGCGGAGGTGCCATCCTCGGCGAGCTTTCTAGGCGATCCGCCCAGCACCGAAATTTCCCACAGGCTCGTCGGTTGTGGGGGGTTGTCCACCCAGGAGACCACCATGTGAATGCTGTCCGGGAACCAGCTTTCGGCGCGCGGCTCAAAACCCTTCGGCAGGGGAACCGGGTGGGTTTCGCCGTTGTCGACCTGCTTCAGATAGAAGCCTGTCTTGTCGGTGTAGGCCAGGTACTTGCCGTCGGGCGAGATTACCGCGCTGGTGATGGGAGCATCTTCAGGGTTGGCAGTCAGGCGTCGTTCGGTGACGGTGGGCTGGGTTGTGGTCGAAGGCCCAAGCACAACACGGCGCGTCAGCGTCCCCAATCGAGTGCGGGCGAGATAGCTATGCTCACCCGACAGACTAATCAGCAAGGCTACAACGGCGAGGGCGGTAATCGCTACTGTCGCAGTCAGCTTCAAGCGTCGCTGAACCGGAGGCGGACGGGGAACCACGGGCGTCAGCTCGGGCGGCGGGATTGGCGCAACCGCAGGTACGGTGCCGTTGCCGCCGTTGCCGTGCACCCACTCCACCGGGACCATGAAGCGGTATCCGTACTTCGGCAGGGTCTCGATGAACCTGGGATGCTCGGCGGAGTCTTCCAGGGCCTGGCGCAGTTTCTTCACTGCGGTATTCACACCAAGCTCGAAGTCAACGAAGGTATCTTCTGGCCACAGGGTCGCGCGCAACGCTTCGCGGGTTACGACTTTTCCGTCCGCCTCCAGCAACAGTCGCAACACTTGGAAGGGCTGGCCCTGAACGGGTACGCGCACGCCCCAGCGAAGCAGCGCTCGGCTGGTCAGATCGACATTATATCGATCGAATCGGGCACCCGTCAGCCCTGAACTGGAGGTGACCATCTAAACCTCCCCCACATTGTGCAGAAGTGTAGCTCACTTTCGGCTACTGTGGGGGTGAATTCGACAGTTCAGCACCGTCACTAACGTAAGGCTAATCAGCCTTTTGCCTGTTCACCCACAGTCCACCCGGCGATCCAGCCGCAATCTATTGAGCCCAACTGCGAGCGGTGCGATGGTGCAGCCACACGGGGTGAGAATCGCCAGACCGGCGGAACTCAAATACAAACCCCAATTCTGAGGAGCGACCATGAAACGCATTCTGTGTCTTGCAGCCGCAACCATCGCGATCTGCCTGACAACCACATCCACCTTTGCCCAGAGCGAGAGCCTGAAGCTTCGCTTCCGCGTTCCGTTTTCCTTCACCGTCGAGAACACTACGTTTTCCGCGGGTGACTACGTGGTGACGGAACCTGCGCACTTGATCCTTGAGTTGCGCAACGTCGGGAACCAGGCCTCGGCCTTCGAGCATGCGCAACCGGCCCGTACAAAGAAGGAAGCAGATGGCCGCGTGCGACTTATTTTCCACCGCTACGGCGGCGAGTACTTCCTGGCTGCCGTTTCCGATGGGTCGTGGGCATCAACCTATGACATGCGCCCGTCGAAAGAAGAGAAGCGACTGGCGGATACCAGTCCGAGGCCGCAACTGAAAGTTGTCAGCGTCCTGGCCAACGGAACCGTCGAGACGGCGAGTGTTGGCCAGTAGTGCCGTTGATCGCGACCCCCGGTTGTCCAGGCACTGTCAACGCCCAAACCCAAGGCGGACCCCCAAGTCCGCCTTAGTTTCTTGTCATGCAGAACGATGGATCAGGCAACGACTATCCGCCATGTTTTCGAGCGCGGCGCTAAAGCGCAGGGTTGACATGTATCGTTCCCGAAGGGACTCGGTCTCTGTTTTGGAGCCTCCCGCCGTTGAAACGGTGGGCTAAGATATGCCGCCTCCTGCGGAGACTGGTTTGTAATCCGATCCGATACGCCGTCGCAACCCAAACCTAGTCTCACACGCACACTTGCAGCCGGACAGATCTTGAGTGGGCCGCTACGCGTGCGCCAATGGGATCGTCTCGCGGCGTCTCCGCTTTTTGGCTTGCATACTGGGTATACGCTTGCGCAGTCGCGGCAAAGCGCAATACTATTTGACGCTCCCATGCGACAAGCTAAGCTTCCTATCGCCGAACTTCTCGATAAGCTGGAGAAATTCCATGGTCGGCAGGAACCCTGCTGGCCGGTGGATCCTTACGAGTTCATCGTGTGGTGGCAGTGCGGATATCCGGCTAGCGATACGACATGCAAAAGAGGCTGGAACAAATTGAAACGCGAGGTTGGCATCGAACCGCACAACTTACTAGCTGCAACAACGCGGCAGGTGGCTTCCGCGCTGAAGCCGGGAGGCATGCTTCCGGAATTGCGTGCCATGCGGGTCATTGAGACCGCGATGCTGGTATTGGACAGGTTCGGCGGCGACCTTCGCGCCGCTTTGACCGGGCCACTCTCCGCGGCACGAGAAACTCTGAAGAGGTTTCCTGGTATTGCGGACCCGGGAGCCGATCGCAGATTGCTATTCGCCGGGATCGCGCCGCTTGCGGCGGTTCCCTCGAACGCGACGCAGGTTCTGGTTCGTATCCTGAACGGCGAGGAGAGTGAGAACTACGTTGCAACCTATCGTCAGGCGCAACAGGCGATCGAGGCTGAGGTTCCGAAGACGATCGATGCACGCACGCGCGCCTATTTGCTGGTGAAACAGCATGGGCAGGAGATCTGCAAACGCACTAAGCCGAAGTGCGAAGAGTGTCCGGTGAGCGCGAATTGCAGGTATTTCGCCGGGCATCCCGCCGCCCGCTAGTGCGCTTTCTCGGATGGCGTAGACCAAGATCCTCGGTGATGAAGAGCGTGCGCTAGACCACAGAACTGGGCGGTGCTCTGTCGGGCTTCCGAAACACAAGTGGGTTGAGTACAATCGGACAACCAATTCAACCTGAAGTCACTTCCAGCACGACACAAGAACTCGCAACCGGAGACCAGAACAATGCCACTACCGTCGTTCCGCTACCGTCTTGAGCAGCAGGCTCCGAAGGCATTCAACGGAGGCATTACGCGCGGCGCATCCGTGGTTGAGTTTCCCATTTCGACGGGCATTGCCGGCGTCTCGATGAGACTGGGGCCGGGCACAATTCGAGAGCTGCACTGGCATGCCAACGCTGCGGAGTGGGCCTACGTGGTCAGCGGTTCGTGCCGCACCACGATCCTGCATCCAGACGGATCGGCATATATCGACACGTTCAACGCGGGCGATGTCTGGTACTTTCCGCGAGGGTTTGGTCATTCGATTCAAGGGCTCGGTCCGGGAGAGTGCCACTTTATTCTCATCTTCGACGACGGCGATTTCTCCGAAGATCACACCTTCAGCATTACCGACTTTCTGGCGCAGACGCCGCGCGAAGTTGTGGCGCAAAGCCTGGGTCTGTCGATCGCAGAGCTTGCGCCGCTGCCTAATCACGAAGCCTACTTCGTGCGCGGTCCGGTGCCGGATGACAGCTCGCTTATCGCAACGGCGCGTAGGAATCCGGAATTGACGACCATGCATCGCTATCCTCTGGATGCTCAGCAGCCCCGGCGCGTCCCTGGAGGGGGTACGCAGCGGACCGTAACGGTCAATGAATTTCCCATTTCAACCACGATGGCAGGATCGGTGATTGAGCTTCAGCCGGGAGCTCTGCGTGAGTTGCACTGGCATCCGAATGCCGACGAGTGGCAATACTACATCAGCGGCGCGGCAGAGATGGGCGTGTTTCTTGCGCAGGGAAATGCGGTCATCGACCAGTTCGAAGCCGGCGACGTGGGCTACGCTCCCATGGGCGCCGGACACTACATCAAGAACACTGGCGGCGAGGTTTGCCGCATCCTCGTCGGGTTTAACAGCCCCCACTATCAGGCGATGGACCTCAGCGAATGGCTTGCGGGGAATCCCCTTGACGTGCTTGAGACAAACCTCGGGCTGAGTGCCGAGGTCGCCGCAAAGCTTCCGCGCAAGACGGTGTTTGTTGCGCCCCCGGTCAGCGGGAAATAGGTGGATAGAGGCGGCCGGGCAAGCGGAACCTGGCCGGCCACCTCGAATAGGCGGATCCGACCGGCAATTTTGGGGGTTACGGCAGCTCAGGACGCCAGCTATAATCAAGGCAGGAGCTTGGTTGTGACCCAGCGCATGGTTAGTTCGAGGGTGACTGTCGGGGCGGCTTTCGTCTGCCTGGGTGGTCTGAGCCTTCGCTCAGCGTGGTCACGGCCGATCTCGATGCGTGCTGACTCCAAATTCTCTCCCTGCATGGCGCGTCCCAATCTCTTCTCTGGCGACTAGTTAACGCAATCATTTGTATCTGGGCTCGGCCTCAGTTTCCGGTCGTGAAGTAGGCGACTCGACAACCGCAGGCAAGCAAGAAATTCGGCACGTCCGCCGTGCCTCAGCCATTTCGCAGGAGAAGACCATGACTACCAACACTTTGATTCCAGTTGCGGGTCCGAAGATCAAGACTGCTCTGCCCGGACCAAACGCCAAGCGCGTCCTCGAAGGGGACCAGCGCTATATTTCGCCGTCTTATACGCGGTCGTATCCCATGGTCGCGAAACGCGGGCGAGGCGTGATCGTGGAAGACGTGGACGGCAACGAATTTCTGGACTTCTCGGCGGGCATTGCCGTGACTTCGACGGGGCACTGCCATCCGGAAGTGGTGGCGGCGATCCAGAAACAGGCGGCCGAATTGATCCACATGTCGGGTACGGACTTTTATTACGAGAGCATGGTGACGCTGGCCGAGCGGTTGTCGAAGATCGCTCCGATGAAGGGGCCGCACAAGATCTACTACGGCAACTCGGGCGCCGAGGCGGTGGAATGCGCGCTGAAGCTGGCTCGCTACCACACTAAGCGGCAGAACGTGATCGCGTTTCTGGGCGCGTTTCACGGACGCACCATGGGAGCGCTTTCGCTGACGGCCTCGAAACCGCAGCAGAAGCGCCGCTTCGGGCCGATGGTTCCGGGCGTGACACACGTGTGCTATCCGGACGTGTATCGCGGATGCGTTGGCGGCCCGCAGGAAGGCGAGGCCTACGCGCTGGGTTGCGCGCGCTATATCGAAGAGAAACTGTTCAAGACCGTGCTGGCTCCGGAAGAGGTGGCGGCGATTTTTGTCGAGCCGATCCAGGGCGAGGGCGGATACGTTGTCGCGCCTACGGTGTTCATGCAGGAATTGCGGCGCATTTGCGACCGTCACGGCATCTTGTTGGTCGCGGACGAAGTGCAGTCGGGCATGGGCCGCACTGGCAAATGGTGGGCGATTGAACACACCGGCGTGGAGCCCGACATCGTTTGCTCAGCCAAGGGTATCGCCAGTGGAATGCCGCTGGGCGTGACCATCGCGAAAGCCGACGTCATGGACTGGGTTCCGGGATCGCATGCCTCGACCTTTGGGGGCAACCCGGTGTCCATCGCCGCCGCGCTGGCGACGTTGGATGTGCTGGAGCGCGAAGGCGTGAAGAATGCCGAGATCGTGGGCAAACACATCATGGAGAGGATTGCGGAGTGGCCGCGCACGCTCGACCTGGTGGGCGATGTGCGTGGGCGAGGCCTGATGATTGGGATTGAGATTGTCACCGACAAGAAGGCGCGGACCCCGGGCGCAGCGGAGCGCGATCTCATCGTCGAGAAGGCGTTCGAGCGTGGCGTCCTGCTGCTGGGTTGCGGGCCGAACACGATTCGGCTGGCGCCTCCGCTCATCGTCAGCAAGGAACAGGCCGACATCGCGCTGGACGTGCTGGAGGAGTGCATCAAACTGGTGGCGATCGACCACCGTCACGGGCATGGTACCGGTGGCGGGAAGCACGGCGGCGCGTAGACGAATCGAGGGAATCTGGCAAAATGCAGCCTGGACAAAGCGTCCGGGCCGTTTTGCGTACCGGGAAAAGCCAGCAAGGTGCGCGCACACATTCAAAGCCCTGCCCATCAGGATGACACGCACTAGCAATTACTAGTGCATATATTGTGCTGTGCCTCCTTGCAATTCCCCTTGCCCGAGCATTCAAAACCATCATGGTCATTGAAGATTCCCATGCCGAGTCCAAAACCGGCCCACAGCAATGCGAATTGAGCGTAATTGAGCTGACTCGCAACTTCGCCATAGTTCGCGTGAGCTAGACCGCCATTACGGAACTTAAGATTTTTTGTGAAATTCGCAACGGACTTGCTGTCGCATCCTTTGAGTGGATTTCGCTCCGGGTCTGCGAGCGCCGCCCGCCAGTCTTTCATCGAACGAATCACAGTGTGATCCTTGCTCTTTAGGAACGCCCACCACTCCCGCTCGGTTTCCGCCGGTTTGTGCTGTTTCGCCATAATTCCATCTCCTCCCGGGCCAGCAACGATCTTAGCCCGCATTGCCGTTTCAGTTCACAACGGCTTCACACTATATACCCATCGAGGGATCCCAGCGCACCATCTTCCTTTTCTTTTTGTGGCGGGACCGTGCGCGGGACAGTCCAGTCCGCCTCAACGCCACGTGAGGGCAAAGGCGTAATATAGTCAGCGTTGCCCAAGGGGGGAAGTCTAACGGTGCCTGAGTTGCGCAAAGATCCCATCGTCGGACGATGGGTCATCATATCTACGGATCGCTCCAAGCGCCCAACCGATTTTGTAAGAGAGTCGGTCAAGCTCAAGGGAGGCTTTTGTCCGTTCTGTCCGGGACACGAAAACAAGACTCCACCGGAAGTTCTGGCGTACCGGCCCAACGGCGCCGGTCGCGACTCGCAGGGCTGGACCGTGCGGGTGGTGCCCAACAAGTTTCCGGCGTTGGGGATCGAGGGGAGCCTTAACCGGTCGGCCGAGGGCATGTTCGACAACATGAACGGCGTGGGGGCCCACGAGGTCATCATCGAGACTCCGGACCACGAAGCAACGTTGTCGACGCTGTCGGAAAAGCGGATTGAAGACGTGCTGTGGGCCTATCGCGATCGGATCATCGATCTGAAGAAAGACAAGCGCTTCAAATACATCATGATTTTCAAGAACCACGGCACGGCGGCCGGAGCTACGCTGGAGCACGCTCACGGCCAGTTGATCGCGCTGCCCATCGTGCCCAAACATGTGCTCGAGGAACTCGATGGAGCCAAGCAGTATTACGGATTCAAAGAGCGGTGCGTGTTCTGCGATATCATCCGGCAGGAAACCGAGGCTAAGGTCCGGGTGGTCAGCGAGAATGAGGGGTTTCTGACCGTCGCACCGTACGCGCCACGCTTCCCGTTTGAGACCTGGATCCTGCCCAAGAAACATGAATCGGCATTCGAGAATTCATCGTCACAGGTCTACGAATCGCTGGCGCGAGCCATGAAAAACCTGCTGCAACGTACCGACCAGGTGCTGGATAATCCTGCCTACAACATGGTGCTTCACAGCTCCCCTGTGCAGGAAGGTCCCATGGACCACTATCACTGGCATCTTGAATTCATGCCGCGGCTGACCAAGATCGCCGGTTTCGAATGGGGAAGTGGCTTCTATCAGAACCCGACTCCGCCAGAAGAAGCAGCCAAGTACATGCGCGAAGCGAAGATCAAGACCGCGCCGCCTGCGGCGGTTGCTGGGTAGGACGCGCCGATAGCAAAAGACAAAAGCCTGACCGAATAGTCAGGCTTTTTCAATTCATGTTGGTTGCCTAATCCTGGCGATCTTGAAATTCTTCGTACCAGGCCATTTGGATGGCTTCGAGCTTGCCCTCGGTCGATTTCTTCGGATCGTCCACGAAGATCGGCAGCTCGGTGACGTAGCGATGCAGGTCGGTGAAGCGGACCTCGAGCGGATTCTGCTCGGGAAATTTGTCAGCGAGTACGATACCAAGATCCTCGGCGTCGTCCCAGGTCAACTCAGCTGCCATATCAGTGTCCTGCTCCTTCGGAAACGTAATTCCGGTTCCACGCTGGAATCTCGACTACCACTTCGCCTGGCTTCTCGATGACAGATTGGCATCCCAGGCGTGATTCAAGTTGCAGATCGGCAGCCATATCGAGTTTGTCGGCTTCGTCGTCGTCCATTGGGCTCAAAAGTTCCTTGCCCTTCTTCACCACCACGTGGCAGGTGGTGCAGGCGCAATTGCCGCCACAGGCGTGTTCCAAGTGATAGCCAAAGTTCATGGCTACATCGAGAAGCGATTGCGGTTTGCCGTGCTCCTGGTAGGGCAACTTGCCGTGCTCGAATTCAAAGCTCTTGTTCTCGGGCAGAAAGGTCACCTTCACCGTGTTGGTGGATGGAGCTTCGATGGTTGCCGCTCCGCTGCCTTGATTTTTTTCGTCTGCCATAACTCCTCTTAATTCCTGGGGCTGAAGCCCCTTCATTGAAAAACCGCGCTAAAGCGGCGCTAAAGCGGCGCTCTACCCAACACGCGTTATTGCTCGATCTCAGCCTTGGCGATGGGATGCGGAGACGCGGGGCCCTCGCCCACATTAGCGGTTTCCATGTTCTGGCCCTTCAGCGCCGATGTGACGGCGCTGTCCATCATTAACTCGGCCAAGTGCATCGTCGCCTGATTGAGCGTGTCGATCGCGGTCCGAATCGATTGATAATCGTCCTGCTGCAAGACCTCGTTCAATGCCGCTTCCAGCTTGCCGATGTTGCTGCGCTCGAGCGAAGTGAGTTGCTCCCATGCAGGGCCCTTCCGGCCCTTTTCCAGCGCCGACAGGATCGTGGTCGCTTCGTTGCGCGCCTCGATCAACTGCCGCTGGCGGAAGTCCTCTTCGGCGTAGTCGAACGATTCGAGAATCATGCCTTCGACCTGTTCGTCGGTGAGGCCGTAGCTGGGCTGCACTTCAATCTCGGACTCCTTCCCGCTGCGCGCCTCGCGGGCGGAAACGTGCAGGATGCCGTTGGCGTCGAGCAGGAATTTCACTTCAATGCGCGGCAGACCCGCCGGCATGGGCGGGATTCCCTTCAGATCGAAGCGAGCCAGCGAGCGGCAATCCTTTGCCAGTTCGCGTTCGCCCTGGACCACGTGGATCGCCACATTGGTCTGTCCCGCGACGCCGGTAGTGAAGTGCTCGGTCGCCGATTCGGGGATGGTGGAGTTGCGATGAATGATCTTCACTACGCCACCACCCAGCGACTCGATTCCGAGCGAGAGAGGCGTGACGTCGAGCAGCAGCATCTCCTTGGTGGCTTCCGAACCACCAGAGAGAATATTGGCCTGTACTGCCGCACCCAACGCGACGACTTCATCGGGATTCAGATCGGCATGCGGCGTGCGCTCGAACTGCTCTTCCACCAATTTCCGGACCAACGGAATGCGCGTCGAGCCTCCGACCAATACCGCTTCGTCAATTGCTTTTGCGGTTAAGCCCGCGTCCTTCATCGCCTGACGGACTGGACCTACGGTGCGATCGACCACCGGCCGGATGAGCTGCTCGTACTGCTGGCGGGTAATGACTCGTTGATAGCGCTTGCCGTCTGCGAATTCCACGTCGAGCGTGGTCTGTTCGTTGGACGATAGTGCGATCTTGGCTTCGATGACGGCTTTGCGAATCGTCTGTACTGCCTCGCCGCTGCGGCGAACGTCGAGTCCGAGGTCGCCCTGGATGTCGTCGAGTGCGATCGCGATCAGCAGGTTGTCGATGTCATCGCCGCCGAGGTGCGTGTCGCCGTTCGTCGAAATGACCTCAAAGATGCCCTCATGCAGCTTGAGGATCGAGATATCAAACGTTCCGCCGCCAAGATCGTAAACTGCCACAGTGGCGGTTTCTTTCTTATCCAGACCGTAGGCGAGCGAGGCTGCGGTTGGCTCGTTGACCAGCCGCAAAACCTCCAATCCGGCGATGCGGCCAGCATCTTTCGTGGCCTGGCGCTGCGCGTCGTTGAAATACGCGGGCACCGTGATCACAGCCTTCGTCACCGGCGCGCCAAAATACCTCTCCGCATTGCGCTTGAGCTGACGCAGAATGAACGCCGAAATCTCCGGCGGAGTGTAGGTCTTGCTCCCCAACTTGATGCGAAGTACTTCACCCGGCGCGAGGTCTTCTGCCAGGCGGAAAGGGAAAAGCTTGAGCTCATCCTGGATGTCTTCAACACCGCGCCCCATCAGGCGCTTCACGCTGTACACCGCGCGTTCGGGCGTCTCGATGAGATATTTGCGGGCAGGATTGCCGACGATGATCTGGTCGCGCTCGTCCAGAGCAACGACCGACGGAACGAGGTTCAGGCCGTCTTCACCGGGAATGACGACTGGACGATCGTTTTCCATGTACGCCACCAGTGAGTTGGTGGTGCCGAGATCGATGCCGACTATGCGTTCGTTTGCCATTCGTGAAATATGGGGCTAAAGCTCCGACCCTTAAAAAAGCGTTGAACGCGGCGCTGAAGCGCCGCACTACCCAAGAATTCAGCTCTCCAATACTTCGTCGACTTCCCGCAGCAGGTTTCGCAAGTAGGTGCGGCGGTTCAAAATGTCCAGCATCTTGTCGCGCGCCGCTGCGCGCGCGCTTTCTTCCACAGGTTCGCCCGCGGAGGCACAGTCCACCAGCGCATCCCACTCGCTCCACGCAGCGTTCAACTCCTTCAGCATTTCGTTCTGCTTGGATGAGAGCTGTTGCTTGGCGTCTTGTAGCTCGCGTGCGAGCGCTGGATCGTCCTCGCCCAATTTCTTGTTCATACGCAATTCTTCCAGCTGCATATTCAACTCGAAGACTTCTTCGAGAAGACCCGGCGGGACGACCTGTTTCTTGGCTGATCCGGTCTTGCGCGCTTCTTCAGTCGCTGCTTTCGACTGCTCCTCCAACTGCACGCCCTGCAAACGGAGCAGATACTCGGTTCGCGAAATCGGGTCCTTCAGGGTGCGATAGGCGTCATTGAGCTGCGAAGTTTTCTCCAGGCTCCATTCCTGCTCGGGGTCACTGGTGCGGGCATTAATGTCAGGATGGATCTTGCGGCTCAACGTGTAGAAATCGCGCTCCAGTTGCGAGGCATCGAGATTGAGCTTGTAAGGCAGTCCAAAAAACGCGAAGTAATCGACGGGGAGGGGAGGCTGAACCTTGCCGCATTCCTGGCAGTAGTGGGCAGCACGCATGGCTCCGCACGACCAACACTCCGTCGTAACCGGCTTAGCCTGGGTTACGACGAGCGCGCCACTGGACTTGCCTTTCTTGTCTTCAGTCAAAGCCATTTCACTCTTTCATTTTCTCGCCGGACAAGCCGCTACCGTCGGAGTTCCGCAGCATCCGGACCTCCGTCGTCAACTCCGCTACGCCTGGGGTGGATTTCGGATGCGCCGAGGCTACGAGAACGAACTTCCGCAGCCGCAAGACTTCTTCGCATTCGGATTCCGGAATTCGAAGCCCTGGTGCATCAGGGTCTCTTCGTAATCGAGAATCATGCCGTGCAGGTAAATGAACGACTTCGGATCGACGAACACGCGAACGTCTTCGAACATGAAGACCCGATCGCGCTCGCGCGGCTGGCTGTCGAAGCGGATGTTGTAACTCAGCCCGGAGCATCCGCCGCCCTGCACGCCCAGTCGCAAGCCGCCCTCGGTTGGCGAAATGTTCTCCTTCGCCATGGCTGCGCGGATACGCGCCAGCGCCTTGTCCGTCACCTGGATGCCCTTGGCGGGCGGCGGCGGCGCTTGTACCGGATTTTCAATGTTGACCGTGCTCATGGTTATGATCTGGCGTGCCGCGCCCTAAGGTTCGGCACACCAATCCTCGCCTTCAGTTTACGCCTGCTGCGCCACCGCAGCGCTCGGCTGTTCCTGGCTCGCGTGCTTCTTCTTCCAGTCGCCGATGGCGGCGCGAATCGCGTCTTCCGCCAGCACCGAACAGTGGATCTTCACCGGAGGCAGTGACAATTCCTTGACGATCTCAGTGTTCTTGATCTGCAAGGCTTCGTCCACGGTCTTGCCCTTGACCCACTCGGTAGCGAGCGAGGAAGAAGCGATCGCCGAGCCGCAGCCGAAGGTCTTGAACTTCGCATCTTCAATGATGTTGGTCAACGGGTTGACCTTGATCTGAAGCTTCATGACGTCGCCGCATTCCGGCGCGCCGACCAAGCCGGTCCCAACTTCGGGGCTGGTCTTGTCGAATGAACCCACATTGCGGGGGTTGGTGTAGTGATCGAGAACCTTGTCGCTGTATGCCATTGTGTCTCCTAAACTCTCCCCCAACGCTTCCGCGCTGGGCTAATCAATTTCGTCCGATTGTCGGCATTGTTTAGTGGGTCGGCTCGGCCGCCCACTGGACCTTGCTGAGGTCGATGCCTTCTTTCGCCATTTCGTACAGCGGCGACAGTTCACGCAAACGGTTCACGGTTTCGACTACCCGCTGCGCGACGTAATCGACTTCCGCCTCGGTGTTAAAGCGTCCCAGACCGAACCGGATCGAGCTGTGCGCCAGGTCATCTCCCGCGCCCAAGCCCTTCAGTACGTAAGAAGGTTCCAGCGTCGCCGATGTGCAGGCCGAACCGCTGGAGACCGCGATGTCATTGATGCCCATCAGCAGTGATTCGCCTTCAACGTACGCAAAGCTGATGTTCAAGTTGTTGGGCAAGCGGTGTTCCATCGAGCCGTTAATGTAGACCTCGTCGAGTTGGCTCATGATGGCGTCCTTCAGGCGATCGCGAAGCCCCGCCATCTTCTTGGCCTCATCGGCCATGCCCAGATTCGCAATCTCGCAGGCCTTGCCGAGTCCGACGATTCCCGGCACATTCAGCGTTCCGGAACGCATGCCGCGCTCGTGGCCGCCACCGTCAATCTGCGCGACGAGCTGTACGCGAGGGTTCTTGCGGCGAACGTAGAGCGCGCCGACTCCCTTGGGGCCGTAGAGCTTGTGGGCGGTGATCGAAGCAATGTCAACGTTGTCCTGAATCACGTTGAACGGGACCTTGCCAATAGCCTGCACTGCGTCGGTGTGGAACAACACGCCGCGCTCGTGACACAGCGCACCAATTTCGCGGATTGGCTGCAAAACGCCAATCTCGTTGTTGGCGGTCATGATGCTGACCAGAATGGTCTTGTCATCCATGGCCCGCTTGAAATCGTCTAGATCGATGCGGCCGTCCTTTTGAACCGGTAGATAAGTCACGCGGAAACCGTGCTTCTCCAGGCGCTTGCAGGTGTCGAGCACAGCCTTGTGCTCGATCGCCTGGGTGATGATGTGATTGCCCTTCTCGCGATACATCTCGGCAACGCCCTTGATGGCAAGGTTGTTGCTCTCGGTAGCGCCCGAGGTGCAGATGATTTCCTTCGAGGTGGCGCCGATTAGCTTGGCGATACGCTCGCGCGCCTGCTCGACGGCCTGCTCAGCAACCCATCCAAACTCGTGATTGCGGCTGGCGGCGTTGCCAAAGTACTCGGTGAAGTAGGGCAGCATCTCCTCAAGCACGCGTGGATCGACGCGCGTGGTGGCATGGTTGTCCATGTAGATGGGCAGCTTCACATCCTTGTTTCCGTGTCCTTCGATGACATTGGTGCTCATGATTGCTGAGTTCTCCTAAACTTTCTCGGCTTCGTTCGACGGCCATCCCAGCGTCACCAATTCCGGCGTGGACTCGTGCTCAGGCTCCGTCATGTCCCAAATTGTTAACTTATTCAGAACTTCTTCAATCGTGCGACTCACTTTTCGCAGGGGCTCGCGCACCGTGCAGCGATCGCTCTGTTCGCAGTCATCCTTAGCGGCGCTGCACGAGGTCATGAACAGCGGTCCCTCGATCGTCCGGATCACCTCGTACGCCGTGATCTTTCGCGGATCGCGTGCCAGAATGTAGCCGCCATTCGTGCCATACATCGAGGTGAGCAGGCCACCCTTGGTCAGCCGCTGCAAAATCTTGGCCAGGGCTTCCTGTGGGATGCTGTACATCTCGGCCAAGTCCTTGGCGCTGCAGGCTCCCAAATCGGCGTGTTCGGCCAGATGCCGCATGGCGATCAACCCGTAGTCCGCTTTTTTGGTCAACTTCAGCAAGCCGATCCTCACTCCCATACAGTTAGACGAATTGGCGACTCTTTCAGTCGCAATTTGATTCTAGGCCAAACCTGGTCCCGGATGCAAGCCTTTACAGGCAACGCCCACGATTTGCATTAGACGGTAAGTATATAAGGCCAAATGGTTTGGAAATCGGCGATTCATTGGATCGCATATTCTTCGTGAAACCGCAACGGATATCCGACCGATTACGCTCCTATATTAGTTCGCGGCAACGATTTCGACTACCTCACCCTACCTAGTTGGCTACGATGTGATGCCGGAAAAGCGCGCTGAGGAGACTCCGGGACATCAACATGAACCCGGTTGAACCGTCGCCTCACTGCCTGGTTGACGATTGCTGCCGAAAGCTGACAACCAAACGAAACCAGACTCCGGACGGGTCGGGGACACCCGGAGCATGGACTCGTCCGCCTAGCTGCCAAAACTCACCGCTCAATCGGAGTTCGTGCGCTGGGAGGGTGAAGAGATTTTTACAATCAAAGTGCGGGAAATGCTTGACAACGCTTCGAGCCGGTCTAAAATACCGGACTATTCCCATTTGTCCGACGCTGTCGGGCAAC
>Ga0207927_1000112_pt1 | contig 32070 bp, 33 predicted proteins | sample NGESurdeep072012_2_FD_184456 | JGI IMG/M metagenome (GOLD analysis project Ga0207927, IMG submission 184456) | Arctic peat soil microbial communities from Barrow, Alaska - NGEE Surface sample 210-2 deep-072012 (SPAdes) | ecosystem: Environmental > Terrestrial > Soil > Wetlands > Peat ... | reverse complement strand
GTCCGAAGCGATAACAGAATCCGGAATCTCGAACTGTGGACACGTCCCCAACCGACGGGAATCCGGGCACAAGACGCCATCGAATGGGCGCGCACCATTATCCAATTGTACGACGAGCCCGGGATGATTTCATCTCCAACGACCACCGAAGCGAACCTCGGTAATCCTTGGAGATGCTGGGAATCGAACCCAGGTCCGTCAGCTTCTTAGTGAACATTCTCCGAGCGCAGCTGACAGGAAATTGTCGGGAACGAGACCGCTGTCAGCACTGATGACGTTCCGTAGTTAACTGAATTGTCCCTACGAAACCATTAACGAGTCTCGTCGGTAAGCCCTACTTTATGACGCCCGATATCTAAACCGCAGGGCTGGGTCTAGGCGGACGTTGCTACCTAAGCAGCAAGCGCAAGCTGAGGCTTGGCGTTTATTTTTGTTTCCGGCTCTTTAACGTGGTTCCGGAGACCACGGCTCGCTTCTTTCACCTCGACGACTCACGTCGAAACCAATCATCCCCTCGTTGTGAAACGGTTAACCTAACCGCACTACCAGCGTACAGCCTGGCGCGAATTTAGTAAACGGCGCCGACCAGTGCCCGATTCACCGGAATAATCCGACTTTCTCTCGTTACCTCGTGTGGCTGCGTTCGCTCGGGAAATGAGGTTCTCGTGAGGATTCGAAATTGAGTTGTCGTCGTCGAGCGCCTCGGACCAAAAGTGACTTCGCTTCAAGGTTGAAGGCGTGGTGATCGTTCTCGCTGTGCAGTGATGCCAGCGGCAGTGGCCTCATGGCACTCCCTTCGCGTTGTCAAGATCTACGAAGCAAGTATCCGCTACTGACCAGTGGCGGACGCGAAACAATCACGAGTTCTTCGTGAGGTGACCGGAAATCTTCTACGTTCAGCCGAACTTCTCGATGTGACGAACGGCGCGCGCCATCTCGCGTTCGGCGTCGCGCTTCGCGATCGCTTGACGGTGATCGTGTTGATTTCGTCCTTTGGCCAGAGCGATCTCGACCTTGGCGCGTCCGTCCTTGAAGTACAGTTTGAGTGGAACGATGGTGAGCGGTTGCGTGCGGGTCTTGTCGTGGAGCTGGTCGATTTGGTGGCGGTGGACGAGGAGTTTGCGCCGCCGGTCGGGTTCGTGACTGCCGAATCCGACGGCGAACAGCCACGGTGGAATGTGCATGCCGAACAACCACAACTCACCGTCGTCGACGCGGGCGTAGGCGTCGCCGATCTGGGCCTTGCCCTCGCGAAGTGACTTGACCTCCGACCCGCTCAGCACGATGCCGCACTCGATGGTTTCGAGGATCTCGTAGTCGTGTCGGGCGCGACGATTGGTGGCGACCACCCGGTCGCCGTTGCCGGCGTCGTCCTTCTTCTTGGCGCGCCGTTCCTGCATCTGTTTGGCTCTAGCCACGTCGTCAAGCGTAGTGAGGCATCGAGGCGGGCGGGGAGCGGTGGGTAGGGTGGCGGCGTGCTCTCCTTTTCGGCCTCGCTGTACAACGCGATGGTCGCTTCGTCCGTCCGTGCGCTGCCCAACGAGGGCTGCGGTCTCCTGCTCGGCAACGTCGATGGCACCGTTGTCGACGTCGTGTCGAGTCCGAACGTCGCGGACTCGGCCAAGGTCTACGAGATCGAGAGTCGTGTCCTGCTATGGACGTTTCGTCGCGCCGAGGACGAAGGACTCGAGGTGCTCGGGGTTTATCACTCCCACACGCACTCAGAGGCCTACCCGAGTCCGACCGACGTCGCCCAGGCGCCCGATCCCTCGTGGCACTACGTTCTCGTTTCGCTGCGCGACGTCCCGGTGGTCGTTCGGAGTTTTCGCATCGTCGACGGGGACGTCACCGAGGAAGGCGTCGCGACGTGGGGTCACCTCGACCACTAGGGTTGCGGCCCTTCTATTGCGCGGTGAAATGAAGCCGAGCGTCACGCGAGGTTGTCCAACCGCTAAATTTGACTCAGTTGGTCATGAATTGGCCGCCACGTCGAAAGAGGAGCCATGCCGGCAGTCGTGCGAATCCCTACGGTCCTACGCCCCGCCATGGGTGGCAACACGACCGTCACGGTCCACGGGTCGACGATCGGCGAGGTACTGGGCGAACTGACGTTGTCCTACCCCGCCGTCAAGGGTCAGCTACTCAATGAGGACGGCACGTTGCACCGATTCTTGAACGTTTACGTCAATGACGACGACGTTCGCTACCTGGGCGGTGTGGCCGCGCCCGTCGCGAACGAGGACGAGATCACGTTGCTGCCCGCCGTCGCCGGGGGAGCAGGGTAGTGGCGCGTTACGCGTCGGTCCTTGATCTCATTGGCAATACCCCGGTTGTTGACGTCAGCGCGCTCTCGCCCAAGAAGAATGTCTCGATCTTCGCCAAGCTCGAAGGTCGCAATCCGGCCGGCTCGGTGAAGGACCGCGTCGCGTTGTCACTCGTGGACGCCGCCGAGCGCGACGGAGTGCTGATTCGTGGGAAGCCCGACCAGACGCTGATCGAACCCTCGTCGGGCAATACCGGCATCGCGCTCGCGATGGTCTGTCGCCTACGGGGCTACCACTTGAAGGTGGTGCTGCCGACAAACGTTTCACCCGAGCGGCGTCAACTGCTGCTCGCGTGGGGCGCCGAGATCATCGACTCGCCCGGCAGCGAGGGATCCAACGGTGCCGTTCGCCTGGCTCAGCAGATCGCCGATGAGAACCCCGCGTGGACGTTCCTCTACCAGTACGCCAATCCGGCCAACCCGTGGGCGCACTACACGACGACCGGACCCGAAATCCTGGCTGACGTGCCCGAGGTCACGCACTTCGTGGCCGGTATGGGCACGTCGGGCACGTTGATGGGCGTGGGCCGGTACCTGAAGGAGCACAAGCCCGGCGTCCAGATCTGGGCCGTCGAGCCGCCGAGCGGCGAAATGGTCGACGGCCTGCGAAGTCTCGAGGACGGCTATATCCCGCCGATCTTCACCGACAACGACGGCGCCAACCTCCTCGACCGCAAGGTCGTCGTGCGTCCGAGGGAGTCGATCGAATGGACCCGTCGCCTCACCGAGGTCGGTCTCTTCGCGGGCCTCTCTTCGGGCGCGATCATGTCGGGTGCCGTCAAGTGCGCGAAGACGATTCGCGACGACGAGACCGCGACGATCGTGACGGTCGTGTGCGATGACGGTTGGAAGTATCTCTCGACCGGTGCCTGGAGCGACGACATCGACGAGGTCGTCGAGCGCGCGAAGAAGATCATCTACTTCTAAAGGCCGCACCGGATGTTTGTCCACTACCGTGGTCAGGCACACGCGTGACGTTAAAGGAGTCCCATGACACCACTACGGGCCGACGGCCGAACACCCGACCAGGCTCGACCGCTCTCGTTCGAACGTGATTTCACCGAGATGGCGGCCGGATCGGTACTGGTGAGTTTCGGCCGCACGCGTGTGCTGTGCACGGCGTCGGTCGAAGAGGACGTGCCGCGCTGGTTGCGCGGAACGGGCAAGGGCTGGGTCACCGCCGAGTACTCGATGCTGCCCGGTTCGACGCCCGAGCGCGCGAACCGAGAGGCCGCCAAGGGAAAGCAATCGGGGCGCACCCAGGAAATTCAGCGGCTGATCGGTCGATCGCTTCGAACCGTTGCGCGCCTTGAGTTGATACCCGACGTGCAGATCACCGTCGACTGTGACGTGCTCCAGGCCGATGGGGGAACGCGCACCGCGGCGATCTGTGGCGGCTACGTGGCCTTGCACGACGCCCTCAGTCGGCTGGTCCAGGCGGCCACGATCACTGAACACGCCCTGAGTGACCTGGTCGCCGCGGTATCAGTGGGGATTATCGACGGCGTTCCGATGCTGGACCTGCCCTACGAAGAGGACTCGCGCGCTGACACCGACATGAACGTGGTGATGACCGGCGCTGGTCGCTTCGTTGAAGTCCAGGGCACCGCCGAGAAAGAAGCGTTCACGCGCGAAGAGCTCGACGCGCTTCTCGAACTGGCCGCCACGGGCATCACCGATATCCACGCGGCCCAGCGTGCGGTGCTCGCAACGCCACCCCAGCCACGTTCGACGTGACGACCTTCGTCCTCGCGACAGCCAATCCCCACAAGGCCCAGGAGATGCGCGACATCTTGACGGCGCTGGGATTTGACGTTCTCGAGCGTCCCGAGGACGCCCCCGACGTCGACGAAACGAGCGAAACCCTGGAGGGCAATGCCCTGTTGAAGGCCCAGGTGCTGGCCTCGGCGACTGGCGAACCGGCGCTGGCCGACGACACCGGGCTGTTCGTCGACGCGCTGGACGGGCGCCCCGGTGTCTACAGCGCGCGCTATGCCGGGAGAAGCGCCAGCGACGCCGACAATGTTGAGAAGCTCCTGGCCGAGCTCGACGGCGTACCCGACACGATGCGCGTCGCCCGATTTCGAAGTGTCATCGCCGTTGCCTATCCCGACGGCGGTTCCTTCACGGTGGAGGGTCTCCTCGAAGGGTCGATAGCCAAGAGTCCTCGCGGGAGCGAAGGATTCGGCTACGACCCGGTCTTCGTCCCCGCCGGGGCGTCCGGGCGGACCTTGGCTGAGTTGACGGCCGAACAGAAGAACGAGCTCTCCCATCGGGGCCGAGCCCTGCGGGCACTTGCTGAGAAACTCACCAGCGAGTAGGCAGTTCACAGAAAATTCACCTTTAAGGTGGAGGCGTGACGACCCGCGAACTCCCAATGTTTCCGTTGGGCATGGTGGTCTTTCCCCATCAGGTCGTTGGCTTGTGCGTGTTCGAGTTGCGCTATCAGAAGATGCTCATCGACATCCTCGAAGAGCCGGTCTTTGGAACCTGCCTGATCGAGCGGGGTTCCGAGGTGGGTGGCGGCGACCAGCGGACCTCCGTGGGCACCGTGATGCGAATCCTCGGCTCACAGCGACTGGTCGACGGCCAGACGCTCTTGATGGTCGAGGGAATGGACTGCTTCGAAGTCTCGACGTGGCTGAGTGACGCTCCTTATCCGAGGGCACTGATTACGGAACGATGTTGTGACGAAGTGGCCGTGGACGCGGCGCTCTTGAAGTCGACCGAATCCGCGGTGCGCGCGCTGCGGGCGCTGCAGAGCGAAGTCCAGGCCGACCAGTGCCTGAAGAGCAACTGCGAAATGGACAGTGACTCCTGGGTGCGCAGTTGGCAACTCTGTTCACTGACTCCCATGTCGACTCTGGACCAGTTCAAGGTCCTGAGCCTCAGTAACCCCAATGATCGACTGCGGCTCATCGCGGAGATCTGCTGCGAGCGCTACGGGGATTACCAGCGGATGCTGGCCAGGGACCTCTCGCCCCGTCCGCTCGATTAGGCGAGTTCCACCAGGTCAACGACGAAGATCAGTGTCTCGCCCGGCGCAATCACGCCACCGGCGCCGCGATCGCCGTAACCAAGGTGCGCCGGAATCACGAGACGACGCCGTCCGCCGACTTTCATGCCAACGACACCCCGGTCCCAACCCTGGATGACGTACCCGCCGCCCAAGGGGAACGTGAAGGGCTCGCCGCGGTTCCATGACGCGTCAAACTCCTCGCCGTTGGAAGCGGCGACGCCGACGTAGTGCACGATCGCGGTCTGGCCGGCGGTGGCCTCTTCGCCCGTGCCGACGACGATCTCTTCGATGAGGAGATCGTCGGGCGCGGGCCCGAGGTGGGGTTCGACGAGTGGCTTATCTGACATGCGATGAGACTCTAGTAGCGACGCTCTCGTCCACCGCCGACGGCGCGCACGTTACGTGCTTCGCGGCCCTTGGGACCGGTCGCCTCTTCGAAAGTGATCTTCTGGCCCTGCGTGAGTGACTTGAAGCCGTCGCCCACGATGTTGGAGAAGTGGATGAACAGGTCGTCGCCCTTGTCGTCACTCGCGAAGCCGAAGCCCTTGGAGTCGTTGAAGAAGCTGACGACCGCTTCGCGGTCTCCGCGCGCTCCACGGGGAGCAGCCGTGTGGTCGCTGAAGTGCGTGTCACGACGTTCGCTGGCGCGCTCGACGCGTGCACCACGCTCGGGACGTGGTGCCCGATCGGCGAAACTGCGCTCGGTGCGCGGTGCGCGTTCGACGGGAGTGGCCCCGCGAGGCGCGTACGGACGTTCGCTGCGGCCGCGGTCTTCGGGACCGCGCGCGGCGCGAGGACCACGCTCGGAGAAGCTTCGCTCGGCACGCGGCGCTCGGTCGCTTCGCTCGGAGAAGCTGCGCTCGCGACGTTCGGGGCGCTCGAAGTTTCGTGGTCCCCGTGTTCGCTCAGCGTCGCGCGAAGGTCCGCGACTGGACTGACCCTTGCCGCCGCGGTCGTCGAGACGCTCGGCAGCGACCGCGTCGTCGACGGCGCCGAGACGAATTGCCGGGGCGTCCTCGCGCGATTCGATCGACGTGGGTACGCCGAGGGCCTTCTGGAGGCGCTTGACCTGACCAATGACGTCCTCGCCGACGAGGGAGATGACGGCACCCGTCGCGCCGGCACGTCCGGTTCGACCCGAACGGTGCAGGTAGTCGGTCGCCTGGGCCGGCGGATCGTAGTGAACGACCACCGGGAGGTGGTCGATATGGATGCCTCGAGCGGCCACGTCGGTGGCGACGAGGACGCGGATCTGTCCACTCTTCACGCTGCGCAGTGCGCGTTCGCGTTGGGCTTGGGTACGGTCACCGTGCAGGGGCACGGCGGAGATCCCGCGCTCTTCGAGTTGGCGGGCCAGACGGTCGGCACCGTGCTTGGTGCGGGTGAAGACGATCGCGCGGTCGTACTCTTCGGCGATGTCGGCGGTGAACTGGGGGCGCTGCTCGCGCGGCACGCGCCAGAAATAGTGGTCGACGTCGTTCGGAGCTTCTTCGCCGACGACGTCGTGGACGGCCGCGTCGCTGGTGAACTCACGGACCAGCGACTTTACGTCCGGACCCATGGTGGCCGAGAACAGCATGACCTGTCGGTCGTGTGGCGTCGCACCGACGATGCGACGAACGGCGGGCAAGAAGCCCATGTCGGCCATGCGGTCAGCTTCGTCGACGACCACCGTCGCCACCGACGAGAGATCGAGGGCACCCTGTTCGAGCATGTCCTCGAGTCGACCCGGGCAGGCGACGACGACGTCGACGCCAAAGTTGAGCGCCTTGCGCGCGACGCTGTACGAGGTACCGCCGTAGATGCAGATGACCCGACGGCCACGGTCGTCGCTCAGTTGCGCGATCTCCTTCTGGACCTGGGCAGCGAGTTCTCGCGTCGGCACCAGGACGAGGGCGACGGGCTTGCGGGGACGTGCCTTGGTCAGGCGCGCCATGAGCGGCAGACCGAACGCGAGGGTCTTTCCCGATCCCGTGATGGCCTTGCCGACGACGTCGCGTCCGGCGAGTGCGTCGGGCAACGCGGCCTCTTGGATGGGGAAGGCTTCGAGGATGCCGCGCGCGCGGAGGCGTTCAACCAGGTTGGACGGCACGCCGAGGTCGGCAAAGGATAAAGGCACTATGACTCCTACGAGTTGAGATGAGCCCAACTCGAAATGTCACGGTCGAATCGGTCTCCACCGCAATGTGCGGCAAAACAGCGTTTCCCACGCTAGCAGATTCACGCCACCGTCGTTACACGATTAACAAAACTGTGGTGCGGGCGGAGGGACTCGAACCCACACTCCGAAGAACTGGTACCTAAAACCAGCGCGTCTGCCAATTCCGCCACGCCCGCAAGCACAATCACTCTACGCCGTGAAACGAGGCGTTTGTAGTCCCACACGGTAGATTGGACGCATGATTAACTCCTCAATGGCAGAAGGCTTCGCTCCGAACGACCTCAATCAGCGTCTTCTTCGTGAGCGCATTGTCTTCCTGGGATCCCAAGTTGACCAGAACACCGCCAACCGCATCTGCGCCGAGTTGCTCCTGCTCGAAGCCGAAGACCGTGACCGGGACATCAGTCTCTACATCAACTCGCCCGGTGGTTCGGTGTACGACGGCTTGGCGATCTACGACACCATGCAGTACGTGAACTGTGACATCCGCACGATCTGTCTCGGGATGGCCGCGTCGATGGGCCAGTTCCTGCTCTGCGCCGGAACAACCGGCAAGCGGTTCTCGCTGCCGCACAGTCGTATCTTGATGCACCAGCCCTCGATGGGTGGCATGCAGGGCCAAGCGTCGGACATCGCGATTCAGGCGGAGCAGATTGGTTACTCGAAGAAGATGCTGGCCGAGCGCATCGCGTTTCACACCGGCCAGTCGGTCGAGCGCATCGAAGCCGACTCGGACCGTGACCGTTGGTTCACCGCACAAGAAGCGTTGGAGTACGGCTTTATCGACGCCGTGATTGATCGTTCGGCTGTTCGCCAAGGGATCTAGTGGACGATGACACGTCGGCGGGCGTGGAGCGACGCCGACTCGATGATGCCCCGGTGCGCGTGGTCAGTGCGCGCGCGAGTTTGCCTACCCGGCTTCGTAACCTCTCGTCCCGTCGGGAGTTGCTGACCAGCCTCATCACCTCCGACATCCGCATCAAGTACAAGGGTTCGGCGCTCGGCCTGTTTTGGTCGATGCTGTCACCCGCGTTGACGCTCGCGACGTACTACATGGTCTTTTCGTTTTTCCTTAAGAACGGTATTCCCAACTTTGTCATCTACCTGTTCAGTGGACTCATTGTCTGGAACATGTTCCAAACCGCCGTCAGCAGCGCTACCGGTGTCATCGTCGACCGGGCCGCACTAGTGAAGAAAGTCTCGTTCCCTCGCGAGATCCTCGCGCTCGCCAACGTGGGCGCCTCGGTCATCTACTTCGTGATTCAACTCGCCGTACTTGCAATCTTCTTGTTGATCGTGGGGCACGAGCCGGCGTGGGGTTTCATTTGGATCCTGCCGATCTCCTTCGTCGCGCTCTACCTGTTCACTGCTTCGGTCGCGATCGTCATGTCGGCGGTGACAGTGTACCTACGTGACATGCGCCATTTGATGGACGTGTTGCTGCAGCTCTGGTTCTGGCTCACGCCCGTCGTGTACTCCTATGAGAATTCGTTGGCTGAAACACTGCACCTCCACGGTCTCGCGTCGATTTATTTCCTTAATCCGATCACCCTGATCGTCTTGACGTTCCAGCGGATCTTTTACGCGTCGACAACCGTTCACTCGACAATTACCGCGAGTACGGTCTTGCACATTCTTCCGACCTGGCCGGTGTCGACGTACTTCTACATGAATCTCGGCCTGCTCGGGATCATGATCGTTTTGTTCTTGGGTGCCGTGACCATCTTTGGACGGCTTGAAGGCAACTTCGAGTCGGAACTCTAATGACGACCGTCATCGACGTCGAGAGTGTCTCGAAGCAGTTCAAGATCCATCACGAACGCCACCAGTCATTGAAGGAACGACTCCTGCACCCCAGATCGGGAACGACCGAGCTCTTCGACGCACTTTTGGACATTAACTTCAAGATTTCTGACGGTGAGACGGTGGGGATCCTCGGGCACAACGGCTCGGGCAAGTCGACGTTGCTGAAGTGCATCTGCGGTGTCCTACAGCCGACGTCGGGGGAGATCCGCTTGCGCGGAAGTCTGGCAGCGCTGCTCGAACTGGGAGCGGGATTCCAAACTGAATTGTCGGGGCGTGACAACGTCTACCTCTACGGCGCGATGCTCGGGTTCTCACGAAAGATGATCGACGCGATCTTCGACGACGTCGTCGCCTTTAGCGAGTTGGAACACTTCATCGACACCCAAGTGAAATTCTTTTCGAGCGGTATGTACGTTCGTCTCGCGTTCGCCGTCGCGGTGAACGTGAATCCCGACATTCTGGTGGTGGACGAGGTCCTCGCGGTCGGCGACGAACGCTTCCAGGCGAAGTGCATCGACCGCATCCGCAGTTTCCAACAAGAAGGTCGCTCGATACTGCTGGTCACCCATGACGCGGACACAGTCCGAGCGATCTGTGACCGGGCGATTGTCTTGAACAGTGGCAAGATGATCGCCGACGACACCGTGCAAGAGTCCCTGCGGATCTTTCGTGAATACCTGCTCGGTCGCGCTGTTGAACACGACCACGTCGGAACGCAGGCGAACATCACCATCGACGCAGTCACGACGCCGACGGGTTCGTTCGAGGTGCGAAACGGCGCCGGCATGCATTTCGACGTCGATATCTCGTCTGAATCGGGCTTCAGCGGCAATTTCGTGATGGAGGTCTTTACCCGCAGTGGACTTTTGGTGAGCCGCAGTGACGTCCAGGGTTCGCCCGTAAACCTCACGCCGGGACCCAACCGCGTCGGCGTTGACCTCGCCGAGTTACCGCTGCTCGACGGGGTCTACGACATCAACGTCGGCGTGGTCGCCCATAACGCCAACACCGTCATTGCCTGGCGTGAGAAGGCCGCGTCGATCCAGGTGATCTACGACGGTCGCGAAGGCGGCATCGTGGAGCTCAGTCCTTCGATTCGCCAGCAGTAGCGTCGCCGGGCGGATTCTTGGGCAGGCGCGGAAATCGGCTCAGCGATCCGAGCCGACCCAGTCGTCCCGCAGCGAACGGGTGCGCCGCGCCGCGCAGAAGTCGCCGGTCACCGCGCGAGTTGCCGTAGGCGTAGATCTCGGGCGGCGAAGAGTAGCCGCGCTCGTCGATCCACTCCTGCAGTCGACGCATCTTTTCGGTCCCTCGGCAGTTCTTGCCGAGATAACTGCCCGTGAACTTGTCACGAGCGTCGACCGCGAGACGAGTGCCGAGGGCACCGTGCGCCTTCACTTCAGCCGCCATGACGTCGACGTAGATCTGTGGTGAGGCCGAGACGACCACTACGTCGTGGCCCTGTTCAAGATGCCAGGCCAGGCGTCCCGCGACGCGCTCGCGCAGATGCGTGCGCAGGTGCTCGATCGCGAAACTGCGCGAGCGCTCCGTCACGTCGGCGACGTCGCGGCCAGCGAGCAGGGAGTGGAACATCCGCTCCTTGGCGTTGTCGGCCGATTCACCGCTTCGAATCGCGCCCACGACAAGGGGGAACGCCAGCGCGAAGGCGGCGCGATTCGCCGTTGAGCGTCCGGCGATGAACCGCAGCCACTCGAAGACGCTGCCACCCTCGGTGAGCGTGCCGTCGAGATCGAACGCGGCGAGGACGGGGGCGGATGAGTCGCTCACGTCTCCAGTTTCACAGGCTTTGGGGTCGCGTTGTTCGCTAAACCTACAAGTCCAGTGGATAATTGCGACAATTTGAAATCGTTCGCTAAAGTGGCAGCGGCCAGTCAAGGGACTGGCGAAATACACGCAAGGAGCACACATGGCGATTCGCCTTGGAGACGTGGCCCCCGACTTTTCGGCGGAGACCACGGAGGGACCCATCAATTTTCACGAGTGGCTCGGCGATGGCTGGGGCATTCTCTTTTCGCACCCCAAGGACTTCACGCCGGTGTGCACCACCGAGCTCGGCGCCTTCGCGGCGCGCAAGGCCGAATTCGACGAGCGCAACACCAAGATCATCGGCCTGTCCGTTGACGACGTGGCCTCGCACGAGAAGTGGAAGGGCGACATCGCTGAGACCCAGGGTTCGGCACTCAACTTCCCGCTGATCGGTGACGAGAACCACAAGGTCGCCGACCTCTACGACATGATCCACCCCAACGCCAACGACACCTTGACGGTACGCAGTGTCTTCATCATCGGACCGGACAAGAAGGTCAAGTTGACCCTCACCTACCCGGCGTCGACCGGCCGCAACATCGACGAGATCCTGCGTGTGCTCGACTCATTGCAGTTGACGGCCAACTACCAGGTGGCGACGCCCGTCAACTGGACCGACGGCGGCGACGTCATCATCGTCAACTCGGTCAGCGACGAAGAGGCAGCGACGAAGTTCCCGAAGGGGTTCAAGAAACTGAAGCCCTACCTGCGCCTCACACCGCAACCCAACAAGTAACCAGTCCGCCTTTACGAAGCGTTCGCCCACGAGCGGCCGCTTCGTGCCGTGCGGCCCCTAGGGTGAGCGAAGAATGAGGAGAACAATGACGAATTCCACCTTCACCTACGCGGGACAGACCGTGCAACGACTCGGCTACGGGGCGATGCGCATCACGGGCAAGGGTGTCTGGGGCTACCCCGAGGACCGCGACGAGGCGCTCGCCGTGCTGCGGCGCGCCGTGGAACTCGGTATTGACTTCATCGACACCGCGGACTCCTACGGTCCCTACGTCTCCGAGGAGTTGATCGCCCAGGCGCTGCACCCCTACGGGAGCGTGCGGATCGCGACCAAGGCCGGCTACGTGCGCACCGGCCCCGGCGTGTGGGTCGAGTGCGGTCAACCGGCCTATCTGCGCCAGGAGTGCGAGATGTCGCTTCGCCGCCTCGGTCAGGAGTCGCTCGATCTCTTCCAGTTGCACCGTATCGATCCCCACGTCCCGGCCATCGATCAGTTCGCTCTCCTACGAGCGCTGCTCGACGAAGGAAAGGTGCGAGCCGTCGGACTGTCCGAGGTGAGCGTCGAGCAGATCGAGGCCGCACGCCGGGTGGTGCCGATCGCTACCGTGCAGAACCTCTACAACGTCACGGACCGCAAGAGCGAGGGCGTGCTCGAGTACTGCGAAGCGAACGACATCGGCTTCATTCCGTGGGCCCCAGTGGCTTCGGGGACGCTCGCGCGCGCCGGCGGACCGCTGGACTCGCTCGCCAAGGATCTCGCCGTCACCGTCACCCAACTCTCACTCGCCTGGCTACTTCGACGTTCGTCCGTCGTGATGCCGATCCCGGGCACCTCGAAGGTCGCCCACCTCGAAGAGAACTGCGCGGCCGCGGACCTCGTGTTGAATGACGCCACCTTCGCCACCATCGACGCGCTGCGCGCCTAGACCGGTTGGTTCAGCTGCTCGAGCAGGGACTGGCGCAACTCGCGCTTGAGGACCTTGCCCTGGGGATTTCGCGGCAGGGGAATCGAGCGGAAGAATAACTTGGTCGGCACTTCGAATCGAGCCAGTCGCAACGCGACGTGTCGAGCGATCTCCTCGGCCTCGATCGCTCGTCCGGGACGCAGCACGATGACCGCCGCGACCTCCTCACCAAGGATGGGGTGGGGTAGTCCCACGACCGCACAGTCGGCGACGTCGGGGTGTTCGAAGATCGCTGACTCGACGACGACCGAGTACACGTTCTCGCCACCGCGAATGATCATGTCCTTCGCGCGGTCCACGATGTAGATGAAACCCTCGTCGTCGATCCTCGCCACGTCACCCGTGTGCAACCAACCTTTGGTGAACGACGCGGCAGTCGCCTCGGGTTTGTGCCAGTAGCCGCGAACGACGTTGGGTCCCTTTATCCACAGCTCGCCCACGACGTCGGGACCCTTGGGGAGCTCGGCGGTCGGTTCCTCACCGGTGAAGTCCTCGGGCACGAGCGCGATCTCGCAGACCGGCACGGCGGTGCCGCAGCTCTCGGGCTTGGCGACGTAGTCCGGCCCGGTATTGAGCGCGACGGCGGCCGAGGTCTCGGTGAGCCCGTAGCCGTTGCCCGGTTGGGCCAACGGAAATGCCGCGCGGATGCGTTTGACCAGCTCGGGCGGCGCCGGGGCGCCGCCGTAGGAGACACTGCGTACCGACGAGGTGTCAAAGCTCTTGAAGTCGGGGTGGTCGAGGATCTGCATCGCGATAGTCGGGACGCCACCGATGTTGGTGAGACGCTCCGAGGCGATCAGTCCCAATGCTTGGCCGGCGTCGAAGTGGTGCGTCATGACGAGCTTGCCACCCGCGGCCGTGTTCACCACCATCACCGCGAGGCAGCCCGTCGCGTGAAAGAGCGGGATGTTCAACAGGAAACCGCTCGGATCGTCGCGCACGTCAGCGAGTTCCTCCGTGCCGAATCGCATCGTCGCACGCTGAGCGATGAAGAAGAGGCTCATCAGGTTGGTGATGACGTTGCGGTGCGATCCGACCGCGCCCTTGGGTCGTCCGGTCGTACCTGAGGTGTAGAACATCGTCGCGTCGTCGTCGGGTGCGATGTCGACGTCGGGCGGCGTGGCCGAGGGTTCGACCTCGCCGAGTAGGTCATCGAAACCCACGATCCGCACTCGATCGTGCGGGTCACCGAGAAGAGCGGTTCTCGCGGGATCTGCGCTGATCACGACAACCGTCGTGAGGTACGAGAGTTCATCGAGATGGGGGCGGAGCCGTTCGAGGCGCTCCTCGTCGACGACGACGACGGTCGAGCCCGAGTCGCTCAGTCCGTAGGAGAGTTCGTCGCTGGTCCACCAGGCGTTGAGGGGCACGACGACGGCGCCGGTGATCGTTGCCCCCCAGAAGGAACTGACCCACTGGGGAAGGTTGCGTGCCGCGATCGCCACCCGGTCACCCTTGGTGACGCCGATCTCGCCGAGACGTCGGGCCAACGTCGAGGCGACGCGGTAGTGCTGGTCGAACGTGAAGCGTTGACCCTCGTAGACCAAGAAATCATCGTGGGCGTGTTTGAGCGAGAGATCAAGGATCTGTCGAAGATTCGCCGGGGCGTGCTTCCACACCGTCATCTCAATACCGTTGACCTCCTCGCGCGCCGTCTCGAACATCTGGCCCGGCGCGGTCATCTGCGCGGTGGCCTCGGCGAGTGAGAGAGGAACTTCAACCATTTCTTGCGTGGCTACTTCGTGTCGGCGGGCGGCGAGAACAGAGTCGCACGGTAGTGGACCAGTTCGGCGATGGACTCGCGGATGTCGTCGAGGGCGCGGTGCGTCGTGTCCTTTTCGGGCATCGCCGATAGGACCTCGGGATTCCATCGTCGCGCGAGTTCCTTGATGGTCGACACGTCGACGTTGCGATAGTGGAAGAAGGACTCGAGCGTGGGCATGTACTCCTGAAGGAAACGTCGGTCCGTCCCGATGGAGTTGCCGCACAGGGGCACCGAGTTCGCTTCGCCGATGTGTTCCTTCAAGAACGCCAGTGTCGCCTCTTCGGCCTCTTCGGTCGACACGCTCGATGCCACGATCGCCGGCAACAGGCCGGACTTCGTGTGCATTTCGGTGACGAAGTCGCCCATTTGCGCGAGTTGTTCCTCGCTCGCGTGGATGACGAGGTCGGGTCCGTCCGCGATGACGTTGAGATAATCGTCGGTGATGACGGTTGCGATTTCCACGATGACGTGACGGTCGGGTTCGAGTCCCGTCATCTCCAGATCCATCCACACGAGCACAGTGCGACACTACAGAAGACTGAACCACGCCGTGATCACCTTGGTAGCCTGCGCCTATGGAAATCCTGGTGAAGGCACTTCACGTCGACGCGGTGGTGCCGACGTACGCCAACGAGGGGGACGCCGGCTGCGATCTGGTGGCGGTCGAAACCCACACCTTGCGGGCTGGCGGTGGCCGGGCGCTGGTCGCGACGGGGCTCAGCATGGCGATCCCGGAGGGACACGGGGGTTTCGTGCTGCCGCGCAGCGGGCTCGCGGCCAAGCACGGCGTGACGTGCGCCAACGCACCGGGCCTGATCGACGCTGGTTACCGCGGCGAGTTGAAGGTGGCGCTAGTGAACTTGGACCCTGAACACGACTACGTGGTTCATCGCGGTGACCGCATCGCCCAACTCGTGGTCATCGCCGTGCCGTCGTCGCATTTCACCCTGGTGGATGAGCTTCCCGCCGCCCAACGCGGCGAGGGCGGTTTCGGAAGTTCCGGTAGGTGACGCAGTTCCTCGATCCGCTCGACGGCGCCTTCATCCTGCTCGAGGTACCGGGCTCGGCGATAAACATCGGCGCGGTCATTGAATTGGACTTCGGTGAGGTGCCCGACCCCAAGGAGCGTTACGAGTTGATTCGCAAGAACATCGCCGAGCGCCTCCACGAGATCCCGGTGCTGACGCAGCGAATTGTGCGTGCCCCCTTTGACATCACGTGGCCGATCCTCGTGCCCGAGAGAAAATTCGACATCGACTGACACGTCGTTCGCGTGGCGCTGCCGACGCCGGGTACGCCCGATCAATTCGACGCGATGATCTCGGAGCTCCTCTCCCGACCGCTGTCGCCCAAGCGCCCCCTGTGGCAGTTGCTCGTCAGTGAAGGGCTCGAGGACGGGAGAGCGGCGCTCGCCCTGAAGGTCCACCACGCGCTTGCCGACGGCGTCTCGGGAGCCGAGACCTTCGCCAGTCTGTTCGACATCGCGCCCGACGTCCGCCCACCGGCGCCGCGCGAGGTGACAATTGACGACGACGAGTCCACGGTGACAAGTTCGTTCGGACTCGTGCGCGAAGGGCTGCAGCGGATCCTCGTGCGGCCTCAGATCATCTTCGAGAACGTCGGCTCCTGGGTGAACCGCCTGTTCGCGATCGGTCGAGCGGGTGTGAACGTGGCGGTGCCGCGCGGGCGGCGCCATTCGACCCCCGGTCAGCCGTCGATCTTCGAGGCGAGACGAACATCCCTCAACGGCGCGGCTGGCGTCGAAAAGGAGTTTCACCGTCTTCGTGTTCCACTGGCCGACGTCAAGCGGGCAGCAAAGTCCCGTGGCACGTCGATCACTGACGCCGTCATGTCGAGCGCCAGTGGCGCGCTGCGGCGATTGCTGGAGGATCGTGGCGAGACCTTGAAGAAGGACCTCATCGCCTTCGTGCCGATCAACGTGCGCGGCGAAGGCCCGGCGGCGCAACTCGGCAACCAGATCTCGGGGATGCTGGTCGCCTTGCACACTGACATTGTCGATGCCGACGAACGCCTGGCCGCGATCGCCGAGGACTCGGCGCAGACCGCCGGCATCCAACGTGAGGTGAGAGCGCGGATGCTCCAGGACATACCGCGGGTCCTCGGGCCCACGCTGTTGTCGCTCGGGGGCAAACTGATCGCCGAGTTTGGACTCTTCAATCGAGTACCACCCATCGCGAACGTGATGCTCTCATCAGTCGCGGGACCACCGATCCCGTTGTGGTTGAGCGGTCATCGCGTGGCGTCTGCCGCGCCCGTGGGCCCGCTGATCGGCAGTTTCTCCCTGAACATCACGGTCCTCGGCATGGGGGAGAACTTGGAATTCGGACTCTTGGGCTGCGCCGATCGAATGCACGATCTCGCGACGTTGCGCGATTATCTCTTCGAGGAGGCCACGCTGCTCATTGATTCGACGCCGACCTAGGGGTGTGGCGCGCCGGGCGAATCGGCTAATGTGTTGCCTACGCGGACGTAGCTCAGTTGGTAGAGCGCGACCTTGCCAAGGTCGAGGTCGCCGGTTCGAGCCCGGTCGTCCGCTCCAAGTATTCATGCCGGTTTGCGCGATATCCGTGGCCGAGGCGCAAGCTGTGGTCCGCTACCTCGTTGAGGGATCCTCGAGTGCCGTTCGGGCGAAGGCTTCAACGTCGTGGAAATCGATAAGTACGTCGACGTCGTCGCCGAAGTTGGGCTGTGGACTCAAGACAATCAATCGATTCGCGTCGACGACGGCAGCCTGGTCGGCGGTATTGATCGCCGCGGCGGCCAACGCCTCCACGTCGGTATCGGCGGGCAGTTCGGCGACGAAGACCGTGAACGCCGTGCCTGATTGCGTCCCCGCGGCCACGAAGCTCAGACAACCGGTCGCCGAAAGATAGGAACCGGACGACGTTCGTGAGAACGACGTGGCGGCCAGTTGGTCCTGGGTGATCGGACCGGCGGCGAAGGTGCCCAAAGTGTCGAGTTCGTCGGCGACGATGACGGCGAGCTGGGCGAGATTGGTCTCGGGGTGATAGTCGACTCGATTGTCACTCTGGCTCGGCGCGCCTCGCAGTGCGAACGTTGGTCGGTCACGAAAGATGAACGTCTCGACGAAGCCGACGCCGTACGTGGTCTTCACCTCGACGAGCGAGCACTGGGTCAGATCGTTCACACGATTCATCGCTTCGAGCGCAACGTCAAATCGTGCCGCGGCGTCCGCGTGCGCCACATCGGCGAATCGACGACGAATGAGTTCCGGGTCACCTCCGACGAGGCGAGCGACGAACAGCGACGCCTTCAGCCACGAGTCCCACGGAACGTCGTCGAAGCCGAGGAGCGCGAAGCCGTCCAACGCCTCATAGACGAGACTCATCGAAGACTGTCGTCGAGCCTGCAGAGTGCGGCGCATGGCGAAAAGCTGCATCGTTGATGCGTCATCGGAGAGTCCCTGGCGAAACTGTTCACGATCGGCGTCGCTCTCCGAGGTCACCGAGCGCACAACGCCTCCGACGATGTCGTCGTTGGCCTCAACTCGAAACCGCACGAAGTCACCGGCATTGATGTCGTAGGGATACTCCGTTACCTGCTGGAGTGCGCTGCTGATCCTCGGATTGGCGCGCACGGTCAGTGACTGTCCGAGAAGGAGACGTCGAGCGACGACGGAAGGGACATTCGGGCCGCTGATCGCGGAGCCACACCTGTGGCAACGTTCCTCGAGATGACTTGGTCCGACACGCGAGGGGCGAATCGACGTCGGTGGCTGCCCGGGTGATTACGCACCTTGGTACTGTACGGCGCCACGGTGCGCTGGCGGATCGGCCCCGTCGCGGGGGAGATCTCGGGCCGCCGTCAGGACACGTCTCCGCGGACCATTGGCAAGGCGGCGGTGACGCCATAGGCTGTCCCACGAGGAGGTTGCCATGCTGCACCCAGCACTCGAGCCCTACGTACGGGCCGTCACGCAGAGCCCGGCCCCCGATCCGGCGTCCGTGAGCCCGGCCGACCGCCGCGCCGCGTACCGCCTGCTCGCCGAATCAATGCGCGGCGAACTCGAACCCGTCGACTCGATTACTGACGTCACGTTGGAGCTCGAGGGGCGTACGCTCGCCGCGCGACTGTACCGGCCCCTGCTCGACGAGGCCAACGCGCTCGTCGTTTACTTTCACGGTGGCTCGTTCGTCGCCGGTGATCTCGACACCCACGACGAACTGTGCCGACGCTTGGCGGCGAACACGCGGATGCGTTTCTTGGCGGTGGACTACCGACTCGCGCCGGAGAACAAGTTCCCAGCCAGCATCAACGACGCGGTCGACGTTATTCGCTACGTGTCGGCGCACTTCGCGGACTTCGCCCACGACGGATCGAAACTGATCGTCATGGGCGACTCGGCCGGCGCGACGTTGATCGCCGTGGCGACGGCGCTGACGCGAAGCGAACCGCTCGGCATCGCTGCGCAGGTCCTGATCTATCCGACGCTCGGGCCAGAAATGTTGACCGACTCCTCGCACACCTACGCGAAGGGCTACCTGCTCGATGTCGACCACCTGCGCTACGACTACGGCCAGTATCTGGGCGAGTGGCGTGACCACACCGATCCACGCGTGTCGCCTCTCATGTTCGCCAACCTCATCGGAGCGCCGCCGGCGATCGTACTCGTGGCCGAGTGCGATCCGCTGCGTGACGAGGGCGTGGCGTACGCGGGATTGTTGGAGCACTTCGGCGTGCCGGTCGAATTGCTCGAGGCCGAGGGCATGATCCACGGATTCCTTCGGATGGGTGGCCTCGTGCCCGAGGCGATAGAGATCGTCGACGATCTCGCCGCGCACATGCACCGCATCGTGGAGAGTGCCTCGTCGTGAACGTGCTCTTCATCACGCTCGACCAGTTCCGAGGTGATTCGTACGGCGCGGCCGGGCACCCTCTGGTACGGACGCCGACACTCGACCGAATCGCGAGCGAGGGCGTGCGTCTGGAACGTCACTACTCGCAGTCCGCTCCGTGCGCACCCGGGCGCGCCGCCCTCTACACGGGCACGTACCTGATGAACAATCGCGTGGTGGCAAACGGGACGCCGCTGCCGGGCGGGCTTGACAACATCGCCTTCGTCGCGCGACGAGCGGGCTATGACCCGACACTCTTTGGCTACACCGACCAGGGGCTTGATCCCAACCGGGCCGAGGGAACGGACGATCCGCGCCTGGACAACTACGACGGCATCCTGCCGGGTTTCTCGGTCGGTCTCTATCTGCCCGAGAGTCAGGCGGGATGGTTGCAGTACCTTCGCGCCAAGGGCTACGACGTGCCAAACGGTTGGGCCGATCTCTTGCGCGGCGAACCAGACCGCCCGGTGCAGGATTCACTCAGTGGCTTTTTGACGACGCGATTCGTTGACTGGCTCGTGAACCAGGAGAGCGGATGGTTCGCGCACTTGAGCTACCTGCGACCCCACCCGCCCTACGCCGCGGCGGGGGAGTTCGCCACGATGTACGACTCCGCCGACGTGGAACTCCCGATCAGCCCAGTGTCAGAGGAGCGACGCCATGGCCTGCACAACATCGCGCTTACGGTCGCTGACAGCGCGGCGCCGACCGATGTCGACGCGATTCGCCACCTCAGAGCGCAGTACTACGGCATGATCAGCGAGGTTGACGCGCAACTGGGCCGCGTGGTCGATGCCATCGAGGCGCGTAGCGAGTGGGACGAGACACTCGTCATTGTGACGTCCGATCACGGCGAACAACTTGGCGATCACGGCCTCAAGGAGAAGCTCGGTTTCTTCCCGCAGAGTTACCACATCATCGGTCTCTGGCGCGATCCTCGCCGAACCGACAAGGGATCGTCGGTTCGGTCGTTCACCGAGAACGTGGATCTCCTGCCGTCACTCGCCGAGGCCCTCGGGCTCGATCAGCCGGTGCAGTGCGATGGTCGTTCCCTGTTGGCACTTCTTGACGACGCGTCGACGTCGTGGCGTCGCGCCGCGCACTACGAGTGGGATTTCCGTGAGTACTGGATCAGTGACCGAACGCCGCAGTGGCCGCGTGAACGTTCACTGAACAGCAGAAATCTCGCGGTGTCGGTCAGCGACGAACTCGGCTACGTGCAGTTCGGCGACGGATCGTACAAGTGTTTTGACCTGGTCGCCGATCCGACGTGGCGCACCGAATGCGCCGACGCGGACCGAGTGCTCGCCGCCGCGCAGGAGCAGTTGGTGTGGCGCCAAGAGCACACCGGCAGGGAACTCACCGACATGCTGCTCCTACCGCACCGGCCCGGACGTTGGCCAGCCGCTTTCCGGGCGAACTCACCTCGCCAACCCATTCCATAGGCCGTTCAGCAGGTTTCTGAACGTCGCGTCGGGGTCGTCTGAGAAGTTGATGTTCAGGATCTCGAGCGCGACGTAGCCGTGGCTCGTCGCCCACATCATCTGAGCGACGTTGGTCGCCCGATACGAGCCGAAGAAGCCGAGGGCCTGACATCGCTCGACGTGCGTCACGAGTTCTTGAAACGTCCGGGCCGCCGCGTGTGAGGCGTCGAGTGACGGCTCGAACCCGACGAAATGGTGCATGAACATCACCGTGTAGTGGGCTCGGTGTTCGAGCGCGAAACTCCGGTAGGCGAGACCCGCCGAAACGACGTCGGCGTGAGGATCGTTGCTCGAGGCGCTGAGGTCCATTCGCAACTGCTCGAAACCCTCGTTCCAGATCGCCTCGAGGACGCCGTTCTTGCCGTCGAAATGGTTGTAGATCGCCATCGGCGCCACGTTGGCGTGCGACGCGATCGCGCGAACGGTGAAACCGTCGGGCCCGTCTTCTTCGAGGATCGCGAGACCGGCCGCCAAGACTTCAGCTCCGATCTGATTTGAGGGCGTTCGAAATTGTCGTGTTGCCATTGGACACAGTATAGAACAATATTCTATACTAGTGGAACATTGTTCTATAGGAGGGCCGGTGCCGGTGTCAGCACGCGATCGACGATGGAAGGTTCTGGCGGTGCTCTGCGTCGCCGTCTTCCTCGTGGTGGTGGACAACACGGTCGTGAACGTCGCACTGCCGACACTCGCCCGCGATCTTCATGCCTCGAACTCGGCGCTGCAGTGGATCGTGGACGGCTATTCGCTCCCGTTCGCCGGGCTTTTGCTGGCGGGCGGCGGCATGTCCGATCGCCTCGGGCGTAAGCGTGTGATGACAGGCGCGTTGGTGGCGTTCGGCGTATTTTCTCTTTTCGCGGCGTACTCGCACAGCGTGACGACGCTCTTGAGCGCCCGGGCATTGATGGGTGCCGCGGCGGCCTTCATCTTCCCCGCGACGTTGTCGTTGCTCACGGTCAGCTTCGAGGATCCTTCCGAGCGAGCGACCGCGTTCGGCATCTGGGGCGCCGTCGCCGGCGCGGCCATCGCCGTCGGACCGATCGTCGGTGGCGCCCTGATCACCCACTTCTGGTTTGGATCGATCTTCTTGGTCAACATCCCCATTGTCCTGCTCGCCGTCATCGCGACGACTCTCGTGGTACCCGAGTCGAGAAGCGCGATCCGGCGCCGTCTCGACATCGGCGGACTGTTCTTCGGTACGTCGGGCGTCACGACCCTGGTGCTGGCGATCATCGAAGGACCTTCGTGGGGGTGGCTCGCGCCGACGACGTTGGCGCTGTTCGTCTCCTCACTCGTCCTGCTCGTCGCCTTCGCCAACTATGAGTTGCGTCGCAGCGGTCCATTGCTCGACGTGCGCGTCTTTCGTAACGGCGCCTTTTCGGCCGGGTCGGGAGCGATCGCGACCAGCTACTTCTGCCTGTTTGGCTTCATCTTTCTCATCACTCAGTACTTTCAGCTGGTGCGCGGCTACTCGGCGCTCTCCGCGGGGGTCCACACGCTGCCCTTCGCGATCGTGACCGCGATCATGACGCCGCTCGGCGCGATCCTGGCCCAACGGATCGGCGTCCGTTACGTCGTGAGTGCTGGTCTCGCGATCATGGCGTTCGCGCTGGGATGGGCCGCCACGATTAGCGCGTCGGCGTCGTTCTTCGGACCGATCATCGGGTCGATGATGGTGATGGCGCTCGGTTTCTCGCTCATCAGCGCTCCCGCGACCACGACCATCATGGGAACGTTGACGCCCGAACAGGTCGGCGCTGGCGCGGCGAGCAACGAAACGACGCGCGAGTTGGGTGGCACGATGGGCGTCGCGATCATTGGTTCGGTCTTCTCCTCGATCTTCGGTCCGCAGGTTCGTGCCGCTTTTTCGCATTTGGGTCTCACGCCCTCTCAACTCGACGTCGCCCAGCGCTCGATGGCCGCAGCCCAGGCGACCGTGGCGCACTTGCCCTCGTCCCTCGAGAGCGGACCACGCTCCGAAGTGACCCAGGCCTTCATGGTCGGTCTCCATCGTGGCTGCGTCGTGGCGGCGCTGACCGCCGGGGTCGTTTCGCTCGTGATCTTCTGTTTCCTGCCGAAACGAGTGAATCGAGGCTTCGTACCGATCCACGAGGGCGAATTCCAGACCCTGCCGGTTGGCGGTGTTTGATTTCTGGTATCAATGGAGGCCAGACGCCGACCATGGCGCGAACAGTTAGGGAGTTTCCATGCAGCGGATTTCACGGGTGCGTTCCGCACTCGTCACGACGGGGATTGCTTCGCTCGTCCTTGTCACGAGCGTCGCGGCGGGTGCCGCCTCGACGAGCGGAAAGTACAACGCGGCCGACGCCGGCGCCGTGCCGTCGACGTACAAGGGCACGACGCTCCAAGTGGCGACTGACGCAACGTACGCGCCGGACGAGTCGATGAAAGGCACCAAAATGGTCGGCTTCGACATTGACCTGATGAAGGCCATCGGCACGACGCTCGGACTACAGGTCGCTGAGAACAATGTCGTTTTTGACAATATTCTCGTTGGAATCACGTCTGGCAAGTACCAGATCGGCAACTCATCGTTCACTGACAACAAGGCTCGTGAGAAGCAGGTCAACTTCGTCGACTACTTCCAGGCTGGCGAGGGCGTCTACGCCAACTCGACGTCGACCGCCAAGTTCAACGGCTTCAAGAGCTTCTGCGGTCTGAAGGTCGCGGTCGAGACCGGCACGGTCGAACTGACTGACGCGCAGGCCGCCGCCAAGAAGTGCTCGTCGAGCAAGAAGTTGACAATCCTTTCGTTCCCCACGCAGACGGTCGCCAACACCGCGGTCCTGTCCGGACAGGCCAACGTCGGCTTCGTTGACAGTCAGATCGCCGGCTACATCGTTTCGGTCGCCCAGGGTCAGTTCAAACTGATAGGCAAGGCCGTCAACGTCGCCCCGTACGGTATCGCGACACCGAAGACCCCTGCCGGCAAGGGTCTCGCCATCGCGATCCAAAAAGCCATCAAGACGTTGATCGCGAATGGGACGTATGGCGCCATCTTGAAGAAGTGGGGTGTTAGTTCGGGCGCCATTCCGTCGTCTCGGATAATTCTCAACGGAGCGCTCTCCTAGATTCTTGTAGTAGAACAACACGCATGACAACGAACGGGGACGCCACCGTCAAGGTCGTCCCCGTTCGTCATTACGGCAGATGGGTGGGCGCCGCGGCGGCGCTGCTCTTCATCTCGATGTTGGCGCACACCCTCCTGTCCAAAGTGCCCGACACCACCGGCCAACTGGTTTGCCACACGACCAACGGCCACCGGATTTGTCAGACGCCCCTGCACTGGAGGTTCTTTTGGAACGTCGTCGGCCAGTTCTTCACGACGTCCGAAGTTCTCCACGGCCTGGTCCTCACCTTGGAACTGACAGTCTTCTCGATGTCGATCGGCATCGTGCTCGGCGTGATCATTGCCGTCATGCGCCTCTCGCACAACCGTCTACTCTCTGCGACCGCCTGGTCCTACACCTGGTTCTTTCGCGGTACGCCGGTCTACGTCCAGTTGATCTTCTGGTTCAACATTGCCATCCTCTTTCCGGTCATCACGATCGGCATTCCCTTCTTCCACGTGACCTTCCTGCATTTCTCATCGGTCTCGACCTTCACGCCTTTTCGCGCTGCCCTGGTGGCGTTCGGACTGAACGAGGCGGCGTACATGTCCGAAATTGCCCGCTCCGGGCTGATCGCGGTCGACGAAGGCCAGACCGAGGCGGCGACGTCACTGGGCATGACGCGCGGCCAGACGCTGCGCTTCGTCGTGTTGCCCCAAGCGATGCGCGTGATTCTTCCGCCCACGGGCAATGAGGTCATCTCGATGCTCAAGACGACGTCGCTCGCGAGTTACATCGGCGTCGCCGAGGTCCTGGGCGTCACCGAGTACATCTCGGCGAACAATTTCAAGGTGATGCCGCTGCTGATCGTGGCGAGCATCTGGTACCTCATCGTGACGACGATCCTCTCCATCGGGCAGTTCTACCTCGAGCGTCACTTCGCCAAGGGTGCTCTTCGCTCACCGCCCATGACGCCGGTGCAGCGCCTGCGCCACGACGCACGCGGAATCCTCTCCAAGTTTCGTACGAAGCGCGACGTCGCCGTCCAGGGGACTTCAGCGTGACGACGGCGATGGTCGAAGCGCGCGACGTTCGCAAGTCCTACGCCGGCGTCGAGGTCTTGAAGGGTGTGGACCTGACGGTCGTGCGCGGCGAGGTGACCTGCCTGATCGGACCCTCGGGATCGGGCAAGAGCACGCTGCTTCGCTGCATCAACCACCTCGAGCGTCACGACGCGGGGGAGTTGCGCGTCGACGGTGACCTCGTGGGGTACGAAGCGCGCGACGGCAAGCTCTACGAACGAAGTGACAAGCAGATCTGCCACGAACGTTCACAGATTGGCATGGTGTTCCAACGCTTCAATCTCTTCCAGCACCTGACCGTCCTCGACAACGTGACCATTGGCCAAGTGAAGGTCAAGGGCGTCGGCTCCGAGGCCGCCAAGGTGAAGGCCCGAGAGCTCCTGGCTCGCGTCGGGCTGGACAACAAGGAGAAGAACTACCCGAGCCAACTCTCGGGCGGTCAGCAACAACGCGTGGCGATCGCCCGGGCGCTCGCCATGGAACCGAAGTTGATGCTCTTTGACGAGCCCACGTCGGCACTTGACCCCGAGTTGGTCGGCGAAGTCCTCGACGTCATGAAGGACCTCGCTCACAGTGGCATGACCATGATCGTGGTGACCCACGAGATGAACTTCGCTCGCGAGGTCGCGAACACCGTCTATTTTCTCGACGGTGGCGTGATCGAAGAATTCGGAGATCCCAAGGTGGTCCTCTTGGCACCGAGCTCGGAACGACTGAAGAGTTTTCTGTCGAAAGTCCTGTAATGGTGTGGCACCTCGACCCGACCAACGTCGGCACTGGCTTGCCGCTCGAAGGCGTGCGTGTCCTCGACCTCTCGCGCGTCTTGGCGGGCCCCCTGTGCGCGATGATCGCCGGCGACCTCGGCGCGGACGTGATCAAGGTCGAAGGACCCGACGGCGATCCGGTGCGGGCGCTCGCGCCACCACGATTCGGCGAGGACGCGACGTATTACTTGTCGATCAATCGGCACCGACGCAACGTCGTGGCCAATCTGCGCGATCCCGATGACTTTGAGCGCGTCGCCGCGCTCGTACGCGAGGCCGACGCCGTGGTCGAGAACTTTCTTCCGAGTCAGGTCCGCTCCCTCGGCGTGGACCGCCTGCGCGACCAGAATCCCGATTGCGTGTGGATCAGCGTCACGCCAGCGACGTCGGGTGGGCCGCTCGCCGACCAACCGTCGTTCGACCTGCTCGCCCAGGCGCGCTCGGGGTTGATGGGGGTCACCGGTCGGGCCGACGGTGAACCCACGAAGGTCGGTTCGCCGATTGCCGACGTGGTGACGGGTCTCTACGGGGCGATTGGACTGCTCACCGGGCTCTACGCCAGGGCAACAGGTCGCGGCGCTCGCCACTTCGAGGCGCCACTGCTCGAGTCGACGATGAGCGCACTGATCAACCAGGCGCAGGGCTACCTCTCGACGGGCGAGAATCCCCAGCGGTTGGGCAACGACCATCCGAGTATCGCGCCCTACGGACCGGTGACGACGGCCGATGGATTCCTGCTCGTGGCCGTGGGAACCGACAACCAGTTCGCGCGACTGGTCGACGCGCTCGCCGACGAGGAACTGACGTCACGCGGCGAGTGGCGAACGAACGCCGTGCGCGTGACGGCGCTGGACGACCTGCGCGCGACGCTCGATCGAATCTTCTCCGCGTACTCGACGGTCGAGTGGCTGGAACGATTGGCGACGTCGGGGGTTCCCCACGGTCCCATCTACGACGTCGCCGGCGCCTTCGCCCAACCGCAGATCCGCGACGGCGACTTCCTGGGCACGATGGAGACACCCGGTGGCGCGACGCTCGCGATGCGCACACCGCTCCTCGTTGACGGCGTGCGTCCGGCACTTCGGAGAGGACCGCGACGACTCGGCGAGGACACCGACGAATTGTTTGGTACGTAGCGACGCGGTTCTATGGGGCGACGTCGAACGCCGGACCGTCGAACGCGTCGATGGTCGTGAACTGGGCGACCGACTTGCGAGTGAGTTTGGTGGGTCGCCGCAGCGGATAGCCGAGCGCGACGACGGACGCGACGGCGAAGTTCGGCGGGATCGCGAGGGCGCTGCGCAGGGCCTCTTCGTTTCGCGTCGCCACCGTCGTCATGACGCCGCCGAGTCCGCGTTCGCGTGCTGCCAGCATGATGCTCCAGATGAACGGGTAGATCGACGCACCGCCCACGAGTTGGTACCGGTCGAGGTCGCGGTCCGTGGCGGCGAGCACGCGCAGGTCCGCGCAGACGACCAGCATGACGGGCACCTGGTCGATCGTCTCGGGGAAACCGTCGGGTCGTGACGAGGCTTCGGCGGCCGAACGTTGTGCGAGCGCTGCGCGCCGATCGTCGTCGCTCGCGAGTGGGGAGAAGGGGATAAGACCCGCCAGAACGTGCGCGACGTAGTCGTGCCACGCGTCGAGGTAGAGGTCGCGGACCACTCGTCGTTGACTGGCGTCTCGCACGGTGATGACGTGCCAGCACTGGCGATTTCCCCCCGAAGGGGCGAATCGCGCGTCGTCGAGTACTTGGGCGAGCACCTCGTCGTCGACCGGTTTCTCGCTGAACTGGCGAATCGAGCCCGTCGTTCGAAGTGTCTCTCTCAGGTCCATGGCGACACCCTAGGACGACGCCGTTCGCTAGGCGTCGCGGCGAACCAACATCGTGGTCCCGACGCCGAGGACGATGATGACGTAGATCACCAGTACCATCAGCGCGGTCCACGCGCCGAAATCAGCACTCGGCGGCGAGGTCGACATCATCGCTCGGCCGAGCGCCGACGGTTCGTATTTGGAGACCGACGTTTGCCAGCTCTGCGGGAGGAAGAAGATGATGAGCGGGATGATGAGCAGGATCGACGTGAAGACGCTGATGCAGGCGCCGCTCTGTCGAAGGATGATGCCGATGGCGAATCCCAGCACCGAAAGCAGCGTGAGATAGACGCCGGCGAGCAGGACCGAGCGCAACACGGCACCGTCGCTGAGAGACGCCGTCGGCACGACACCGGAGTAGATGGCCTGACCCATCAGGAACGTAATGAAACAGACGATCTCGCTGACGATGATCATCGACAACGCAAGCACGATCAGTTTGCCGAGCATGAGGCGGACTCGATTGGGGACCGCCGCCAGCGTCGTTCGAATCGATCCCGACGAATACTCGCTCGTGATGAACAAGATGCCGATGACGCCCACGGCGAAGGACGCAAAGTACGTGCCGGCCAGACTCGTCGAAACGGCGTCGAAGGTCAGACGGTCGGCCACACCGGTTTGGTTCCAGTGGCCGCGAATCGCGACGGTGATCAGTGCGCCGAGACCAATGGTCAGCACGAACGTGAAGAGGAACCCCATGATCGTCGAACGCACCGAACGGAACTTGATCCACTCGGACCGTGTGGTGGACATCAGGGTCACGTCGTTACTCATCGTGCGTCGATTCCAATGTCGAACCGCCATACTCGACTGCGTCGGCGGTGAGATCCATGAAGACCTCTTCGAGCGAGGCGCGCTGTGGTGTCAACTCGAGAATCGTCACGCCCGCGTCGAACGCGGCGCGACCGATTTGGTCTGACGTGAGGCCACCCACGCTCATCGCGTGGTCGTTGACGTCCTCGACGACGCCGCGCAGTCCTTCGAGGACGGTCGTCAGCTTCTGTGGGTCCGTGGAGCGAACGAGTACCGAACCCGCCGCTGTCTCGGTCAGGTCGTCAACGGAACCTTGGGTGATGAACTTTCCGCGACCGATCACGATGATCTGGTCCGCGCTGACGGCCATTTCGCTCATCAGGTGCGAGCTGACGAACACGGTGCGACCTTCGTTGGCGAGGGATCTGAAGAACTCGCGAATCCAGCGGATGCCCTCCGGGTCGAGACCGTTCACTGGTTCGTCGAACAGAAGTACCTGAGGATCACCCAAGAGAGCGGCGGCGATGCCGAGGCGTTGGCTCATGCCGAGTGAGTACCCGCCGACCTTCTTGTTGGCGACCGAACTGATGCCGGCAAACTGGAGCACCTCTTCAACGCGCGACATCTTGATCTGGTTGGACGCCGCCAACGAACGAAGGTGGTTGCGCGCGGTGCGCCCCGGATGGACGGCCTTGGCGTCGAGCAGTGCGCCGACCTCGCGCAGCGGCGCCTTGAGATCCGCGTAGTTGGTCCCGTTGATCGTCGCTTGCCCCTTGTTGGCGTGGTCGAGGCCCAGGATGATCCGCATGGTCGTGGATTTTCCCGAGCCGTTCGGTCCGAGGAAACCGGTGACGACACCCGGCTTCACCTCAAAGGAGAGGTCGTTGAGTGCGACGGTGTCTTTGTAATGCTTCGTCAGGTGGTCGATTTTGAGCATGGTGTTGCTTTCGACTCTAGTTATTATTCCCGACGATCCATTAAGAACCGGTTAAGACCGAGCGAGCGTTCACCCTACGTTCGCGACGCTGACTGGCACTGTTCACACGTTCCCGATATCGCCACGTGGTGCCGGTCGAGAAGGAATCCGTAGGAGCGCTGCAGATCCTTGCTCAGCGCGTCGAAGTGGGCGGCGGGAATCTCCAACGTGGCACCGCAGTGTTCGCACGTGAGGTGCCCGTGCACGGCGCCGGCGAGATGGTAGACGGCCGCGGTCTGACCGAGGTGGGCGTGCACCACGATCTTCAGGCTCTCGAACTCCTCGAGGATGCGGTAGATCGTCGAAGGGCTGACGTCGGGCTCGCGCTCCTGCACCAACGTCGTGATCTCGTCGGCCGTCAGGTGACGGTTCGTCGTCACCAGTACTTCGGCGACCGTCCGTTTGGCGACGGTCACGCGCTTGGCCGCGCCGCGCACGGCCGAGAGGATCTCGTCGAGCGTGTTCTGCGGTACGGGCACGACCAGAGACTACGTCGCCACCCAATTCGGGTCGCGCGCGACTCCTCTAGCTCTTCGCGAGTGCGGCGATGATCTGTTCGGCCTCGGCGACCATGCTGCGCACGATGTCACCCGCGGGGATCAAGGTCGAGATCGCCCCCACGGCCTGTCCCGCGGGGTAGCCCTCGCGGTCGGGATCGATCCCCGGCGTGCTGGCGTCACCACCGAGATGGAACGTGCCGTCACTGAGCGATACTCCGAGTTGATCGGGGAACGGCTTCAAGAGTGACGGCGTCGCCTCGTAGAGGTCGGTCTTCTCGTTGCGCAGCACCCGCATGGTCTTGCCGGTGTAGGCGCGCGAGATCACGGTGCCGTCCTCGCGACTCACGATGATGCCTTCCTTGAAGCCCGGTACCGCGCGTGCCTCGGGCGTGGCAATGAATCTCGTGCCGACCCAGACGCCGTCGGCGCCGAGGGCCAGCGACGCCGCGAGACCGCGTCCGTCGAAGATGCCGCCGGCCGCGACGACGGGAATCGCGCCGTCGACCGCGTCGACGATCAACGGTACGAGCGGGAACGTCGCCACGGTACCGGTGTGGCCACCCGCTTCGGTTCCCTGAGCGACCACGACGTCGCACCCGGCGTCGAGCGCTCGCCGAGCGTGCTCGACCTTGCCGCACATCGAGATCACCAGTACGTGGTGCTGGTGGCAGAGGTCGATGACCTGGCGCGGCACGCCGAGTCCGGCGACGAACGTCGAGGCGCCGCCCTCGATGAGCAGCTCGACGTTGCGCAACAGGTCGTTGGGAAAGGCCGTCAGAAGGTCGACACCGAAGGGTTTGGACGTGAGCGACTTGGTCGCCGCGATTTCACCGGCGAGCTGTTCACTCGTCATTGTCGAGGCACCGAGGCAGCCGTAGCCGCCGGCGTTGGAGACGGCAGCGGTCACCGCGCTGTAGGAGACACCACCCATGCCGGCCAACATCACGGGGTACTCGATCTTCAGCAGTTCTGTCAGTTTCGTTTTCATTGTTCTCCTCGCGCCCAACCTAGTGAGGTCGCGTCTGGATTCTCAAAAGAGCGATGCCAAACGCGCCGGCCAGCATCGAGGCGATCAAGAGGCCGAGCGTGAAGGCCCCGTAGGTGGGGCTCTGATCCGAGTACAGCGCCCCGGCGAACAGCAGGGGCACCGTGAAGCCGACGGCGCAGAGCAGGGCCGAGGGCGACAGCAGGCGCCACGTGATCGAAGGGTGCAATCGGTAGCCAATGAGGCGCGCCACGGCCACGCCGCCGGTGATGCCGATGACCTTTCCAACGAGACGGATCGCGACGGTCGCCACCACGATGGTCTCGACCGCGTGTCCCGAGAGCACTCTCCACTGCAGGCCACACGACACCAGTGCGAACAGAGGGAGCACGAGTCCGGTCGACCAACGCCGCACGTGATCTTCGAGCGCCAGGCCCTCGTGGAGGCGGAACGGAACGACGAGGCCCGCGACCACGCCGGCGAGGGGAGGTTCGACGTGCGCCCCCATCAGACTCAGCCACAGCAGCACGAGCACGCCGAGTCGCCAAGCGACGCCGTGGAAACGGCGGCTCAGCAGGCGGCTCAGCACGACGACGACGAAGAAGGCGACGAGCTCGAGGTAGTGCACGCGCTCGATGCCGGTGAAGGAAAGCACGATCACACTGAAGACGTCGTCAGCGACCGCGAGCATCAAGAGGAAGAGGCGAAGCGTGGGGGGAAGCCGACGTCCGGCCAGTGCCAGGGCGCCGAGTGTGAAGGCAATGTCGGTGGCCATTGGGACACCCCAGCCGTGGCGCAATGGGGCGCTGCGGTCGAGCGTACCGACGACGAGTGACAAGACCGCGGTGCCTGCCATGCCGCCGAGGGCCCCGAAGACCGGTGGGAGAGCGTGCGACGGCTTGGCGAAGGCGCCACTCGCCACTTCACGAGAGAGCTCGAGGCCGATCGCGAAGAAGAAGATTGTCATGAGGCCGGCGACCACCAGATTGTGCAGCGAGTTGATCTGGCCCAAGGGTGAACTCGACGAGAACCAGCCGGCGTTGAGAGCGCGTTGATACGCACCCGACCCACTGGCCGACCAAATGAGTGCGATCACCAC
>Ga0207927_1000110_pt1 | contig 32275 bp, 31 predicted proteins | sample NGESurdeep072012_2_FD_184456 | JGI IMG/M metagenome (GOLD analysis project Ga0207927, IMG submission 184456) | Arctic peat soil microbial communities from Barrow, Alaska - NGEE Surface sample 210-2 deep-072012 (SPAdes) | ecosystem: Environmental > Terrestrial > Soil > Wetlands > Peat ... | reverse complement strand
GCTGTGGTCGCCGGCGCCCGGCAATATCATCATTGCCCACATGGCTTTGCGCTACATGCCGGGGGCGACCAACGTGCCGTTCTGGAGTCTGTCGAATATCGGCGGCGAACAAAGCGTCCTGGCGCAGAACCAGCCGCTGCGCGGCTATGGCGAGGGGCGCTTTTACGGGCGCAATTCATTTTCCGCCAGCATGGAATACCGCAAGAGAGTGCTCAGCGTCGATGCGATGTCCACCCATCTCAACATCGAGTTAACGCCCTTCGTGGATGTGGGCGATGTTTTCCAGCACTCGAGGGACTCCCCCGTGACGCATCTGCACCATGTCGTCGGGCTCGGCTTTCGTGGGATCGCAAGCCCCTTCGTCGTGGGATTCGTGGATGTCGGGTATGGCTCCGAGGGGGCCGCCGTGTTCACCGGAATCAACTATCCTTTCTGAGCATCAGCCCGGCCGACCCACAACCGATGAGCCATGTTTTCCACCGATTCGGCGCTTGCGTCGGCAGGCACCCGCGAGGCGTGTTTGCCGCCTGGGCCGTCGCCATTGCGCTCGGCGTCTGGGGATCGGGCAAATTCGAGCTCGCGGCGCAAAACGGCACATCGGACCTGTACGGCAGCCCCTCGCATGACGTGGCCGAGACATTGCGCTCCGATTTCAGCGTGCCGTTCCTCGAGCCGCTCGTGGTCGCCGTTTCGACCCCGATGCTTTCGGCCGATGATGCCGCGCTATTGGCCTGGGACCGCGATGCGGCGCGGGCGCTGCGCGGTCTCCCTGCCGTCAAACGCGTTGCCGCCTACTCGGACTCCCGCGATCCGCATTTGCGCGCGCCGAACGGCCACCAGGGGCTGTTGCTGGTCGAGCTCGCCGCTACCGACGTGCCGGGGCAGCAGCGCGCCGTCCCCATCGTGCGTGCGGCGCTGGCGCCGCTGCGCGCGCAATTGACGGCGCTCGATCCTGAGGCGCGGGTCGCGGTGACCGGGGGGCCGGCAGCCGACTACGACATCAATACCTCGAGTGCGCAAGGCGGGGATCGCGCCGAGAAGCGGGCCCTGCCGCTCACGCTCGCCATACTGGTCGTCGTTTTCGGTACCGTAATCGCAGCCGCCCTGCCGTTTCTGATGGGCCTTGCCACGACGACGGTGTCGTTGGGACTCGCGTTCGTGCTGGCGCGTTTGATGCCGGTGTCGAATCTCCTGGGTAATGTGGTCACCATGGTCGGACTCGCGATCGGCATCGACTACTCGCTGCTGATGGTCAAGGATTATCGCGAGCGACTGCAGCATTCACCGGTGCTCGAGGCGGTGGCGCAGACGGTGGCCGAGGCGGGCACCACTATCCTGTGGTCGGGTTCGACCGTTGCCATCGGGCTGCTGGGACTGCTGTTCAGTCCCATCTTGGAGACCCGCAGTGTCGGCATCGGCGGGGCCCTGGTGGTGCTGGTATCCGTGCTCGCCGCCGTGACTTTGTTGCCGGCATGCCTGGCGCTGCTCGGCAACCGGATCGAACTGTGGCCCTGGCGAAGGCCTTCCGCGGCGGCGCCGGACGGCAAGAGCGGATGGGCCCGGCTCGCCGAATGGATCGTGCGGCGCCCGCTGCGCACGCTGGCGGCCGCCACCGGGGCGGTGGTGCTGCTCGCGTTGCCCGTATCCGGCGCGCACAGCGGATTCAGCAATGAAGCGTGGTTCATGCCGAGGGAGTTGGAGTCGCGCATCGGCGCCGATCTATTGTCCCACCAGGGCGCGGCCGATACCGCGCTGACGGTGCGCGCATTGCTGCGCACGACCGACGGACAGCCGGTGCTCGCCGCCGACCACGATGCCGCCCTGAAGGGCTATCTCACGCGGCTCGAACGCGATGCGCGCGTGGCGGAGGTCGCATCGCCGCTCGCCGCGCGCGGCGATGCGGCGCATCTTTACTCGAGTCGCGACGGGCATTCCGCGTTGATCGAGATTACCCCGGCGAACGGCTCGTCGATGCGGCAGGTTCAACAGCTGGCGCGGGACCTGCGGCGCATCGTGCCAGTGGGGCCGTTCACGGTCACGATCGGCGGTACTCCGGCCTTCTACAATGATTTCAGCGACTACATGTGGAAGAGCTTCCCCAAGGTGTTCGGCTTCGTCATCGTCACGACGCTGCTGCTGCTGTTCGCCGCCTTCCGTTCGTATCTTTTGCCGCTCAAGGCGGTGATCGCGAATCTGCTCGCCGTAGCCGCCGGCTACGGCGCCGTGGTCGCCATATTCCAATTCGGCTGGCTGCACGGACTGGTCGGTCTGGAACGGCCCTTCTCCTCGATACCGCTCGAAGTGCCGCTGATGATATTCTGTTTGAGCTTCGGGCTTTCCATGGACTACGAGCTGTTCCTGCTGTTCCGCATTCAGCGCCAGTTCGCGCTGCATGGCGACAATGACCGTGCGACGGCCGAGGGCCTGGCAGCCGTCGGTCCGGTCATCACCGGCGCCGGCTTGATCATGACCGCGGTATTCGGCGCGTTTGTCAGTGCCAGCCTGCCGGCGTTGAAAATGATCGGCGTCGGTCTGTGCGTTGCGGTCTTGGTCGATGCCAGCGTGATCCGGGCATTCGTGGTTCCCGCGTTCATGAGCGTTGCCGGCCGCTGGAATTGGTATCCTGGATACTCGCAAGGACCCGGTTCGGGACGCCGGTAGGGGTATTTGACGGGGGCCGACCGTCTCTAATCAAAGACAATGGCCCGATGCCATTTTCCGGCGTTAGCGTGTACGATTTACGCACCTCAAACGCAGGAGATATCCAGCTATGGCACTTTGGAATGAGAAACCGACACCTGCGCCAGCGGGTCGCAAGGATCCAATGACCCCCGCACCGGTGGGCGGTGTTCAGCCCTCGGTGACACCGGCGGCGGAGCGCAGCGCGAACGAAGCGACGGTGGGCGGGGCATCGCACCGGTCCGTGCCCCGGGAACGCGGCGAGGGCGGCGAATCCGTGATTGCCGCCAACCTGTCGATCGAGGGCAAGATCGAGGGATCCGGCAACGTGCGCATGGCCGGCCGCTTCAAGGGCGACGTACGTATCGACGGCAATTTCAGCATCGATGCCGGCGCCCATTTGACGGGCCAGATATTGGCGGGCATCGTCGTGGTCGGCGGCGAGTTGCAGGGCAATATCGAGTCGGCCAAGCGCGTGGACGTGCTGGAAGGCGGAGTCATCGTCGGCGACGTCAAGGCCGGATCGATCACGGTGGCGGCCGGCTCGCGCATGCGCGGCCACGTCGAATTCGGTTGGGGCGACGAGAAGACGGTGAAGCTCGCGGGTTCTGCGACCGGCGGCAGCTAGGAGACCCGTAATGAGTGTCGTTCGTCAGGGCACTCTTGGCGCAACGCGAACATGCCCGCACTGCAAGGCGACTGTTCTGCAAAGCGCCAATATTTGCCCCGGCTGCCAGCATCACCTGAGATTCAGCGCCGCAAATTCCGAGCCCCAGTCCGACGGGGTGCCGGCCATGCGTGTCGAAGGCTCGATTCATCACCCGGGCCGCGGCGAGGCTTGCGAATACTGTGTCGTCGTATCGATCACCAATGAACAGGGCGAGAAGATCGCCCGGCAAGTGGTCGGCGTAGGTGCGCTGCAGCCAGGCGAACGCCACAAGTACAGTTTTTCGGTGGATCTCATTCCGGCGCGCACCGGCGCGGCGGCGCGCCCCGGCCCTGCCGGCACCGCCGCCGAGCGCAAGCGCAACTGACCGGCCGAACGGCCGCTCAGCGCAGCCCGCTGCCCTCGATGTCGATGAAGCGCAGAAATTCCGCGCGGGTACTGGCATCCGCGCGAAACGTGCCGACCATTTTGCTGGTGATCATCGACACACCGCGCTTATGCACCCCGCGCGTGGTCATGCATTGATGCACGGCGTCGATGACGACGCCGACGCCGCGCGGCTTGAGCACTTCGTTGATGCATGCCGCGATTTGCGCCGTGAGCTTTTCCTGAACTTGGAAACGGCGCGAGAAGCCGTCAACGACGCGTGCGAGCTTGCTGATGCCGACGACTCTGTCGGTGGGCAGATAGCCGACGTGCGCACGGCCGATGATGGGCGCCATGTGATGTTCGCAAAACGATTCGAACGCGATATCGCGCAACACCACCATTTCGTCGTAGCCCTCGACTTCCTCGAACGTCCGCCGCAGATATTCGCTCGGATCAGTGGCGTAGCCGGAGAACCAGTCGCGATAGGCATCAACCACGCGCTTCGGGGTATCGCGCAGCCCTTCCCGATGGGGATCCTCGCCCGCCCAGCGCAGCAGCGTTTGTACGGCGGCTTCGGCCGCGTCGCGCGTCACCGCCCGGTTGCTCCTTTTCGCCATTGTTTCCCGTTGCCTACTTAACCGCTTTCATACAAGCGCCGCTTCCCGCCGAAGTGAAGGATAACATCTCGGCACATGCGCGGCTGCGGCGATCTCCGCCGCCCTTGATTGACTCGGGCCGGCATTAGCGACATCCTCACTGTCCTTTTTTCTCCGGAAGGATCATCCGTGAATCACCCTACCGCCCTCAAGTCGGCCGTAGCAGTCCTGTCCGCGCTCTGCGTGCAAACCGCCTGGGGCGCCTCTCCCATGAGCGATCCCGCGGTGCGCGCCATGGCGCACGACATCTTCGAGCAGTTGATCGAGATCAACACCACGGATTCTATCGGAAGCACCACCGTCGCGGCCCAAGCGATGGCCCGGCGTTTGCTCGACGCCGGATTTGCGGCCGCCGACGTGACCGTGGTGGGACCCAACGACCGCAAGGGCAACCTAGTCGCGCGCTATCGCGGCAAGGCCGGGTCGAAACTGCGGCCGATTCTCATCATCGGCCACCTCGACGTGGTGGAAGCGCGGCGCGAGGATTGGACCACGGACCCGTTCCAGTTCGTCGAGCAAGACGGCTATTACTATGGGCGCGGCACCCAGGACATGAAGGAATGCGACGCCATCGCGGTCACGAATTTCATCCGCCTGAAAAAGGAAGGCTACGTCCCGGATCGCGATATTATCCTCGCGCTGACCGCCGATGAGGAGGGCGGAAAATCGAACGGGGTGGATTGGCTGCTGAAGAATCGCCGAGGGCTCATCGATGCCGAATACGTGCTGAATCCGGACGGCGGCGGCGTGGTCACCGAGCACGGCAAGCCGCTGACCGTGGAGTTCGAGGCGACCGAAAAGCTCTATGCCGATTATCAGGTGCTCGCGACCAATCGCGGCGGACACAGCTCGCTGCCGAGACCCGACAATCCCATTTACCAAGTCGCGCATGCGCTCGAGGCGCTCGAGAGAGCGCCGTTCCCCTTCGAGCTGAACAACGTCACGCGCGAATATTTCAAGCAAATGGCGCTGCTCGAGACCCCTCAGCGGGCCGCCGACCTGCGCGCCATATTGGCGACGCCGCCCGACCCCGCGGCCATCGAACGCTTGTCGAAAGATCCGCGCTACAACTCGACCATGCGCACCACCTGCGTCGCCACCATGCTGACCGGCGGCCATGCGCCCAATGCCTTGCCGCAGCGCGCCGAGGCCAACGTCAATTGCCGCATTTCCCCCGGGCATTCGCAGGAGGAAATCCGCTTGGCGCTGGTGAAGCTATTCAATGATTTCGAACTCAGCGTGCGCTACCGCAGCGACAGCGGCGAGCTGTCGGATCACGGCTCGGATCGTAACGCCATGGCGCCGCCGCCCCTGCGGGCCGGCGTCATCGACTCGCTGCGCAGCGTTTCGGCAAAGCTCTGGCCGGGCGCTCCGGTGATTCCGATCATGGAGCCGGGCGCCTCGGACAGCATCTACACCATGATGGAGGGGCTTCCGAGCTACGGCATCAGCGGTGTGGCGATCGATCGCGACGACCATCGCGAGCACGGCCGGGACGAGCGCGTGAAAATCGATTCCTTCTATACCGGGGTCGAGTTTTATTATCAGTTTCTCAAGGCGTTGACCACACCTGCGCATTGATGCACGCGAACGGTCGCGCAGCGCATCGCTCACGAGAGTTTTACGGCTCGTGGTAGTACATCTGCACGGGCTCGTCGGCGGTGCTGACGAGATCGGGAGCTGTGGTTCCCACCCTGGCGTCGACCCGACGGTATTTCCCCCTGAAAAACAGCAGCGGCCGCAGCGGCTCGACGCCCTTGTGCAGTTTGCGCACCTCGAGCGTCACGAGCCAGTGATCGCCGGCTTCGTAGACGTCGCGCTTGGTGCAGATGAGCGAGGCGAGACAGCCCTCGAGGCGCGGCAACCCGTCAGTTTCGATGAAACGGTATTTTGGAGGCGCGGTCTCGGGCCAGCTTCCGGCGAAGTAGGTCGACAGCGCTTCCTGTTCGTCGCGCAGAAAGTTGATCGAAAAGCCGGACGCGCGCGGCAGGAGCTGCGAGAAGCGCGCGCGCTTAGCCGGGCAAAACAGCACCAGCAGCGGATCGAGCGAGAGCGAGGACACCGCATTCGCCGTCATGGCGTGAATCTGGCCCTCGAGCTCGGTGGCGATGACGGCAACGCCGGTGGCGAACAGTCCAAGGACTTCGCGAAATGCCTTCGGATCGGGCGTAGACACCCTAACGGGCCGCCGCCGCAAAGGCCTCGTCGCGACCCTTGCGGACGAAGGCGCGCACGCCTTCCGCCCGTTCCAGGATCTCCGATTTGTGGCTGGCGACGAGGGCGCCGGCCATGCGCACCGGATCGCCGAAGAAAAAGCGCTCATACAGAACCTGACGCGACGCGAACGCCGACAACGAGGCATCCCAAGCAAGTCGAAACAATGGGATGCGATCAAAGGCCTCGGCGCGCGCCGCCTGGTAGTAGTGTTTGATCTCCTCGACCAGCGGGCCTTTGAGGTCCGCTTCGAGCGGCATCGCAACCAGGCCGGAGGCGCCGATCTGCTGAATGATTTCCACCATGCGCGGATACAGCCGCGGAAACAGATTGCGCGCCGCGTCGAGCGGATTCCACGCCGGGCGCATGACACCCCACTCGTCGAGCGTCGCATCGGCCTCGGCGGCGCGCAGGAATGCCTTCATGATTTCCATGTTGACCCACAATTCCGCGAGCTTCTCTTGAATGTGCTGGAACCCTTCCGCGCCGATCGAATCCACCAGCAGGTGGGCGAGCCCCAGCATGAACTCGGCCTTGGCAATGTTCTTGACGACCACCTGGTGCGTCATGTGCACCACGGCACCGGTGCGCGAATACGCCTGGTTGCAGCGGTTGACGTCACGGTACAGCAGGATGTTTTCCCACGGCACAAACACATCGTCGAAGATCACCACGGCGTCCATCTCCTCGAAGCGCGAGCCGAGCGGGTGGTCGAAATGGGACCGCCCATAGTCCACGCTCTCGCGGCAGATGAACCGCAGGCCGGGCGTGTGGTTGGGAATCGAGAAGCCGAAGGCGTAAGGGGCGTCCTCTTCGGCGCTCTTGAGCAGCGTCGAGGGAAACACCATGATTTCATCCGAGACCGGCAGCGTCGCCAGCATTCTGCAGCCGCGAATGACGATACCCGCGTCCGTCTCCTCCTTCACCCGCGCCGCGAGATAAGGATCGGCCTGGCGCGCCGAACTCACGGCGCGGTTCGCCTGCGGCGGAACGAGCGTGTGCGTGAGGCATAGATCCTGCTCGCGCAGATATTCGTGATAGCGGATCGCATTGGAGCCGAAACGCGGATCGGCCTCGCCGAGGAACGCGGCGCCCGCCGCGTATCCGCTCATCGCGCGGTTGATGTAATCGGGCACGCGACCCATCATGCCGTGCGTGTGATCCTGCCAAACCTTCATGGCGATCGAGATGCTTCGCAGCTCCTCATGGGTCTTCGGCAACATGAATGAGCGTGCCACCTTGTGCCCGCTCGAGGGCGAATCGAACAGCGTCTTATCGGCGTGCTGCCACTGCAGATCGTAGAGCCGCGCCAGGGTCATGACCCCGCCGCGCAGCGCCGGGTGAGTTGTGACGTCGCGCACCTGTTCGCCGGCGTACCAGATGTTGGGAGGGTTCTCGCGCAGGCGCTCGAGCACCTGTTCGCCGCGCCGGGCGCCGGCGCGGGATTTGGAGTCCGTCGAATGGCGGGTCTGGCTCATGATTGCAAAAATTCCCCGAGGCGGCTGGATATCCTAAGGAGCGAAGTTTACTGGATCCGATTGCCGGGCGTTTACGTTGCCCGCCACAGCTGCGGGAATAGCGGATGATTCATGGGCGATCCCGCCGGCAGTTCGTCCTCCAAACCGGGAAAATCCGGGGAAGTCTTCCAGTGCCGCGGCGTGTGAACGATGTCGTCGCCCAGGAATCGCACGGAAAACACGCGCCGGCGCCTGTTGCCCTCGACACCGCGGGCGGCATGCAGGGTGAGCATGTGAAAGCACGCGGCATCGCCGGGTTCGAGTGCCCAACCGAGAATGGGAAAGTCACTGCGCCGCGCCTCGATGTCCGGCAGATCGGCCAGAGTCCCTTCGGGAAACCACTTCGCCTGCGAGTCCATGAACGAGCGCGGCATCAACCAAGGTCCGCGGTGCGATCCGGCAATGAATTCCAGGGTGGATGTGCGGCTTACCGGATCGACGGGGATCCAGAAGCTCACATTCTGCCTGCCTTCGATATTGTAGTAAGGCTGGTCCTGGTGCCACGGCGTCGGCTGGCGCGTGCCGGGCTCCTTGGTCAACATGTGATCGTGATACAGACGAACGGTTTGGCTTCGCATCAGGCGGCCGGCCGTCTCGGCCAGGGCCGACTCGAAAATGATGCGCCGGTAGTGGGGATTCTCCTGCCAATTGCCGAAGTCCTCGACGAAGCGGCCGGGGTCGGTGGGGCTGCTCGCGACCTTGGCGCGGGGACTCAATTGCGCGAGATTCATGTCGATCCCGGCACGCAGCTCCTCGAGTTCACGCGCCGTGAACAGCTGCGGAATGCGCACGGCGCCGTCCCGCTGAAACTGCTCGATGAGATCCGCATCGATCATGCGGCGGCGCTCGCGGCCGCAACCGCGGCCGGTCGATTGCGCATGAGCGCATCCAGAATCTCCTCGAGGAGCGCGTGTCCGCGGTAGGCGAATCCGGTATAGACCTGAATGAGGTCGGCGCCCGCGCGCAGTGTGGCCAATGCGTGATCGGCGCTCACGATGCCGCCTACGCCGACAATGGGAAAGCCCTGGCCCAGTTCGGCGCGCAATTGAGAGATCACGGCGAGCGCCCGGGAATGCAGCGGCGCTCCGCTTAAGCCCCCGCGCTGCCCGGCGGGCCAGTCGGCGCCGAGGGACGCAAGATTGGTCGAGGTATTCGTGGCGATGACTCCGTCGATGCCGAGCGAGCGCAGGTTGGCGGCCAGCGAGGAAACCTGGCCGGGGTCGAGGTCCGGCGACACCTTGACCAGCAGCGGAACGAATTTGCCGTGGCGCACCTTGAGTTCGGCGCGTGCCCGAAGCAGCGACCCCCAGATTCTCTCCAAGCCATCGCGATCTTGCAACTCACGCAGCCGGGCCGTGTTCGGAGAGGATACGTTCACGGCGATGTAGTCGGCGTGCGGGTACACTTTGCGCAAGCACACCGTGTAGTCTTCCTCGGCATTCTCGATCGGCGTGTCGGCGTTCTTGCCGATGCTGACGCCGCGGATACCGCGGTAGCTGCTGCGCTCCAGGCGCGACACGAGGTGATCCACGCCCTTATTGTTGAATCCCATGCGATTCACCAGCGCCGCGGCCCCCGGGACACGAAACATGCGCGGTCGCGGATTGCCCGGCTGCGGACGAGGGGTCACGGTGCCCAATTCGATGTGGCTGAATCCCAGCGCGCCGAGCCCATCCAGATAATCGCCGTTCTTGTCGAAGCCGGCCGCGAGCCCGAGCGGATGAGCGAAACGCAGTCCAAGGCACGACCGCGACAAGCCGACCGGCGGTCCGGCGGCAGGCCAAAAGGGACGCAGCAATTGCAGGCCCGCGAGGCCCAGATCATGGGCGAGTTCAGGACCCAGGCGCGAGAGTATCGGCAGCGAGCCGCGAGCGATGAGCGGAATAAGTCCTCTCACCGCCGCACCGATGTGAACCGGCGTCGAGCGCTCATGGGGCCGAATCCGAATAAACCAGTATGTGCTGCATATCATCGCCCCAGGCAATGCCCCGGTCGGTCATGTTGCCATCTCGACCGAGGCTCGGGCAAATACGCTCCGCGATAGGCGGCGCATCAGGCCGCGGAAGCGCGCCGGCGCTGCGCGGAGGGGGCGGCAGGGTCGCGCTGCGCGCGTTGCAAAGCGGTTTGCAGGTAGCGCCCGGTGTGCGAGGCGTCGTGCAGCGCGACCTGTTCCGGCGTGCCGGCCACGACGATGCGGCCTCCGCCGTCTCCGCCGTCGGGCCCCAAATCCACGACCCAATCCGCGGTTTTGATCACATCGAGATTGTGTTCGATCACGATCACCGTATTGCCCTCATCGCGCAGCCGGTGCAATACCACGAGCAATTGCCCAATATCGGCGAAGTGCAGACCGGTGGTCGGCTCATCGAGTATATAAAGCGTGCGTCCGGTCGCGCGCTTGGCGAGCTCCTTGGCGAGCTTGACCCGCTGCGCTTCTCCGCCCGACAGGGTGGTCGCGCTCTGGCCCAACCGGACATACGAGAGTCCCACATCGAGCAGAGTCTGCAGCTTGGGCTGCACGGTCGGTACCGAGGAGAAAAACGGCAGCGCATCCTCGACCGTCATGTCGAGGATTTCCTCGATGTTCTTACCCTTGAAACGAATTTCCAAGGTTTCGCGGTTATAGCGTTTGCCTCGGCACACATCGCAGGGCACGTACACATCCGCCAGAAAGTGCATCTCCACTTTGATGACGCCGTCGCCCTGGCAGGCCTCGCAACGTCCGCCTTTGACGTTGAAGCTGAAGCGACCGGCTTCGTAGCCGCGAGCCCGCGACTCCGGTACCTCGGCGAAAATCTCGCGAATGGGTGCGAACAGACCGGTATAGGTGGCCGGATTGGAGCGCGGCGTGCGGCCGATCGGGTTCTGATCGATTTCGATCACTCGATCGACGTACTCCAGGCCTTCGATGCGTTCGAAATGCGCGGAGCCGGGCGAGGCGCGGTTGAGCTGGGTCGCCACCGCGCGAAACAGCGTGTCGTTGACCAGGGTCGACTTGCCGGACCCCGACACGCCGGTGACGCAGGTCAACAGGCCGAGCGGGAATTCCGCCGTGACGTTCTTCAGGTTGTTGGCCGTGGCGCCGGTGACCCGCAACATGCGCCTCGGGTCGGGAGCATGTCGCGTCCGCGGCACCTCGATGCGGCGGCGGCCGCTCAAGAATTGTCCGGTGATCGATTCGGGATGGGCGGCGACCTCCGCGGCCGTGCCCTGCGCCACGATCGCGCCGCCGTGCACGCCGGCGCCGGGCCCCAAATCGACCACATGGTCGGCCTGCCGGATCGCCTCTTCGTCGTGTTCCACGACGATCACCGTGTTGCCGAGATCGCGCAGATTGACCAACGTGTCGAGCAGCCGCTGATTGTCGCGTTGGTGCAGACCGATGGAGGGCTCGTCGAGGATGTACATGACCCCGACCAGACCGGAGCCGATCTGGCTCGCGAGGCGGATGCGTTGCGCCTCGCCGCCCGACAACGTGTCGGCGCTGCGGTCAAGGGTCAAGTATCCCAGGCCGACATTGGCGAGAAATCCGAGCCTGCTGCCGATTTCCTTGACGATCTTCGCGGCTATCTCGCCGCGCCAGCCGAGCAGCTTCAATTGTGAGAAGAATTCGATGGCGCGTTTGACGGATAACGACGACACCTCGGGCGCACTGCGTCCGTCGATGAACACGTTTCTGGCGGAGCGATTGAGCCTCGTGCCATGGCAATCGGGGCAGGCGCGCGAGGAACGGTACTTGGACAGCTCTTCGCGCACCGTGGCCGACTCGGTCTCCCGGTAGCGGCGTTCGAGGTTTCTGACGATGCCTTCGAACGTGTGTTTGCGCTTGACCGTGCCGCCTTCGCCGTCGAGATATTTGAACTCTATTTGTTCATCCCCGCTGCCGAACAGCACCAATTGCCTGATCTTCTGGGGCAGGGTCTCGAACGGCGCTTCGATGTCGAAATGAGTGTGCCGCGCCAACGATTGGATCAGCTGAAAATAGTAGGCATTGCGCCGATCCCAGCCGCGCACCGCGCCGCCGGCGAGCGACAGGTGCGGATTGGCGACGATCTTCTCCGGGTCGAAGAATTCCTGGGTGCCGAGCCCGTCGCAGCTCGGACAGGCGCCGATGGGGCTGTTGAACGAAAACAGGCGCGGCTCGAGCTCGCTCAGCGAGTAATTGCAGATGGGGCAGGCGAACTTGTTGGAGAATACGAGTTCCGAGCGCTGCGGGTGATCCTTGAAGGCGACTCGCGCCACTCCCGACCCGAGCCGCAAGGCGGTTTCAAAGGACTCGGCCAGGCGCTGGCCGAGATCGGGACGTACCTTGAACCGATCGATGATCGCCTCGACCGTATGCTTGCGGCGCACATCGAGTGCCGGCGCTTGGTCCAACTCCACCACGGCGCCGTCAATTCGCGCCCGCACCAAGCCGCCCGCCTGCAACTCCTCGATGAGTTCCGTGTGCTCGCCCTTGCGCTCCGATATGGCGGGAGCGAGCAACATCATGGCGGTCCCCTCCGGATGCTGAAGCACGGCATCGACCATCTGGCTTACCGTCTGCGCGGCGAGGTCGATGCCGTGGTCGGGGCAGCGGGGCGTGCCGGCCCGCGCATACAAGAGCCGCAGGTAGTCGTACACCTCGGTGACCGTGCCAACCGTGGAGCGGGGATTGTGCGAGGCCGACTTCTGCTCGATGGAAATGGCCGGAGACAGGCCCTCGATGGTGTCGAGGTCCGGCTTCTCCATCATGGACAGGAATTGACGCGCGTAGGTCGACAGCGATTCCACGTAGCGGCGCTGCCCTTCCGCATAAATGGTGTCGAACGCCAGCGAAGACTTGCCGGACCCGGATAGACCGGTCAAAACGATCAGCCGATCGCGCGGCAGGTCGAGATCGATGTTCTTGAGGTTATGGGTCCGGGCACCCCGGATGCGGATATATTGCATGTAACCAATTACTATACGCCCGGCCACCAGGCGGGGTACACGGGGCCCCTCGGGGGCGCCGTAGCGGCCGAGTTTCTGCATGAGCACGGCGCAATTGCCGCCTCTTCGGGCCCGGCTGCGCGTGTACACTATGTGAGATCCACAATCTTCAGGGGCATGTCATGGCGCGCGGAGTCAATAAAGTCATTCTGGTCGGCAATTTGGGCGCTGACCCTGAAACCCGCTCCATGCCGAGCGGGATGACGGTCACCAACATCCGCATTGCCACCAGCGAATCCTGGAAGGACAAGGCCTCGGGCGCGCAGCAGGAGCGGACCGAATGGCACAGCATCGCGCTATTCGGCCGTTTGGGCGAGATCGCCGCCGAATACCTGCGCAAAGGCTCGCAGGTGTTCATCGAGGGTAAACTGCGCACCCGCAAGTGGCAGGATAAGCAAGGAAATGACCGGTACAGCACCGAGATCATCGCCGACAACATGCAGATGCTGGGCGGGCGCGCGGGCGCCATGGGAGCCGGATCGGGTGCAGGCGGCGCGGAGCGGGGCGCGGGGGCGAGTGCGCCGCCGCGAGAGGATTACGACCAGTCGCCGGCACCGGCGGGTGGAAAAGAAGATTTCGACGACGATATTCCGTTCTGATCGCTGCAAAGCATCATGCGTCAGCGAGCGCCTGCCCCGGGAATAGCACGTCGGTGAAGCCGAACTGGGTCAAATCGCGAATGCGCCGCGGATACAAAATGCCGTCGAGGTGGTCCACCTCATGCTGCACCACGCGGGCGTGAAAATCGCTCACGGTGCGGTCAAGCGGTTGGCCTGCGGCGTCGACGCCGGTGTAGCGCAAATGCCGATACCGGGGCACGAGCCCGCGCATCCCGGGTACCGACAGACACCCCTCCCAGCCTTCCTCCAGTTCCTCGCCGAGGGGCGTGAGCTGCGGGTTGATGAGTACGGTGAAGGGCAGGGGAGCCGCCTCCGGATAGCGTGGGTTGGCCTCGAGCCCGAAAATCACCACCCGCAGGCCCACGCCGATTTGCGGTGCTGCAAGGCCGGCCCCATCGAGATCGCGCATGGTGTCCCGCATGTCCAGAAGCAGCTGTTCCAGCTCGGGAGTACCGACGGTGGGTACCGGCAGGGCGACGGCGAGCAGGCGCGGGTCGCCCATCTTGAGTACTTCGCGTATTGCCATGGTTCCTAGTATCTTAGCGGCCTTTTCCGCGTGAGCCTACGGCGAAACTATGTCCGGCCTTGTTTACATAAAGACCTTCGGCTGCCAAATGAACGAATACGATTCCAGCAAGATGCAGGATGTGCTCGAAGCCGCCAACGGAATGACCCGCACCGAAGACCCGGCACAGGCCGACCTGCTGCTGGTCAATACCTGCTCGGTGCGTGAAAAGGCGCAGGAAAAAGTGTTTTCCCTGTTGGGCGAATGGCGGCTGCACAAGCAACAGCGGCCGCACGTGGTGATCGGCGTCGGCGGCTGCGTCGCCAGTCAAGAGGGCGAGGGCATCACGGCGCGCGCGCCGTTCGTCGATTTGGTGTTCGGCCCGCAGACGTTGCACCGCCTGCCCGAGATGCTCCAGGATCTTAAGCAATCGGGACGCGCGCAAATCGACGTCAGCTTCCCGGAAATCGAAAAATTCGATCGTCTGCCCGAGGCCCGTGCGGCGGGCGCCGCGGCGCTCGTGTCCATCATGGAAGGCTGCAGCAAGTACTGCACCTTCTGTGTCGTGCCGTACACGCGCGGCGAGGAAATCAGCCGCCCGTTCGCGCAGGTGCTGCGCGAGGTCGAGACGCTCTCAAAGCAGGGCGTGCGCGAAGTGACTCTGCTCGGGCAAAACGTCAACGCCTATGCGGGTCCGATGGAAGACGGCACGCTCGCGGATTTGGCCACGCTGATTCACTTCATCGCGGCCGTGCCGGGCGTGGAGCGCATCCGTTTCACCACGTCGCACCCGCTCGACTTCAACGACAGTCTGATCGAGGCCTACGCGAACGTTGCGAAGCTGAACAACTTCCTGCACTTGCCGGTGCAGAGCGGGTCGGACCGGATCCTGGCGGCGATGAAGCGCGGCCACACGGTGCTCGAGTACAAGCAGAAACTGCGCAAACTGCGCGCGGTGCGCCCCGACATCTGCATTTCCACCGACATCATCGTCGGCTTTCCCGGCGAGAGCGACCAGGATTTCGCCGCCACGTTGAATCTGGTGGAAGAGGCAGGATTCGATCAGTCCTTCAGTTTCATCTATAGCCGCCGCCCCGGGACGCCGGCGGCCGCGCTGCCCGATGAGGTGCCGCACGCGGTCAAGCAGCAGCGGCTCGAGATGCTGCAGCAGCGCCTCAACGCTCAAGCGAGGGCCATTTCCGAGCGCATGGTCGGAAGCCGGCAGCGGGTGCTCATCGAGCGTCCGGCCAAGCGAAATCCGCGGCAGCTCGCAGGCCGAACCGACAACAATCGCTGGGTCAATTTCGACGGCCCGGTGCGCGATCCGATGAGGCTCATCAATCATTTTGCGGACCTCATCATCACCGAGGCCATGCCCAATTCGCTGCGTGGACATCTTGTGGCCGAAAACCCGCCGTGAGTTCCGTGCCCATGTCGAGGGATCTCGTGCTCGCGCCGGCCGACAACGTGCGGCTGTCCGAGCTGTGCGGTCCGCTCGATGAACATCTGCATCAGATCGAGGCCCGGCTCGGTGTCGAGGTAAGACGGCGTGGCAATCGATTTCAAATCATCGGACCGCCGGCCGCGATCGGGCGCGCCGAAGCGGTGTTGCAGGACCTGTATGCCCGCGCACAGCGCGAGCCCGTGGATTCCGAGCGCGTGCACATCGCGCTCCAGGAATTGGACATGGACGGCAACGATGCCGAGGCCGACGCGGGCGAGCCGGCCGAAGAGCTCAAAGTGCGGACCTCGCGCGGCGCGGTGCGCGCGCGCGGAGCCAACCAGACCGAGTATTTGAACAATATTCGCACCCACGATCTGACGTTCGGGATCGGCCCGGCGGGCACCGGCAAGACCTATCTGGCGGTGGCGTGCGCGGTCGAGGCGCTGCAATCGGATAGGGTGCGGCGCATCGTGCTGGTGCGCCCGGCGGTCGAGGCCGGCGAACGGTTGGGATTTCTGCCGGGCGATTTGTCGCAGAAGGTCGACCCGTACCTGCGGCCTATGTACGACGCGTTGTACGAAATGCTGGGTTTCGAACGGGTCGCGAAATCGATCGAGCGCAACATGATCGAGGTGGCGCCGCTCGCATTCATGCGCGGCCGCTCGCTCAACGATTCGTTCGTCATTCTCGACGAGGCGCAAAACACCACCAATGAACAGATGAAGATGTTCCTCACGCGCATCGGTTTCGGGTCCAAGGCGGTGGTCACCGGCGACATTACGCAAGTCGATTTGCCGAATTCCAAACAATCCGGACTGCGCACCGTCATCGACATCTTGCGCGGCGTACGCGGCATCGCATTCACGATGTTCAGCTCACGGGATGTGGTTCGCCATCCGCTGGTGCAGAGAATCGTCCAGGCCTACGAAGCCAAGAACCCCGACGACGGCTCCTGATTCCGTGCCCGGACCGCTCGAACTCGATGTCATCTACGCGGCGCGGCGTCCGTGGGTACCGCGGCGCGCGCAATTTGCCGCCTGGGTGAGTGCGGCGCTGGCGGGCGCGGCGCCGCGCCGAGCGGCGCACGCCGCCACACGCAGCTCCCTGTCCATCCTGGTGGTCGGCGCGGCGCGCAGCCGCAGCCTGAATTTCCGCTACCGGAACCGCAATCGGCCGACCAATGTGTTGTCCTTCAAGGGCGCCGGGATGGACCCGGACGGCAGGCACTTTTTGGGCGAGCTGGTGCTTTGCGCGCCGGTGGTGGCGCATGAAGCCAAAGCTCAAGGTAAAGCCGCCGCGGCGCACTGGGCGCACATGGCGGTCCATGGGGTCCTGCACCTCATGGGCTTCGACCATGAACGGCGTGCCGAGGCCAAAAAGATGGAGGTAAGGGAGATTCAAATCCTTGATCGGCTTGGCTTTTCGGATCCGTATGCCTGATCGGGTATCCTGATCGCCCATGTCCGAACCGCCCCATGGCAACACCGGCCGCTGGTTAAGGCGCATTACGCAGTCGATGTCGGGCGAGCCGCGCGATCTTGCGGAACTCATCGAGGATCTGCGCGAGGCGAGCGAGCGCGGTCTGTTCAACGGCGACGCGCTCGTGATGATCGAAGGCGTGTTGGCGGTCGCGGACATGCAGGTCCGCGACATCATGGTGCCGCGTTCGCAAATGGTGTTCGTCGAGCGCGGCGAGTCGTCGGACAAACTGGTCGAATTGGCGGTGGAGTCGGGGCACTCGCGCTTCCCGGTCATCGGCGAAGATCGCGATCAGATCCTCGGAATATTGCTGGCGAAGGATTTGCTGCGGTTGCAGACCGCGGGCGAAGAGCCGTTCGAAATCCGCGAATACATGCGCCCGGTGGTGTTCGTGCCCGAAAGCAAGCGGCTCAATGTGCTCCTCAAGGAGTTTCGCCTGAGCCACAACCACATCGCGATGGTGGTCGATGAATACGGCGGCGTGTGCGGTTTGGTGACGATCGAGGACGTGATAGAGCAGATCGTCGGGGAGATCGACGACGAACACGACGTCGAGGACGATCAGGCGATTCGCCGCGAAGGCGAGCGCGAATTCAACGTGCGCGCGCTCACGCCGATCGGCGATTTCAACGACTACTTCGGCACGGCGTTTTCCGACGAGGAATACGCCACCATCGGCGGCCTGTTGATGCAGGAGTTCGGGCGCCTGCCGCGCCGCGGCGAGACCATCCAAATCGGCAAATTGGAATTCCGGATCCTGCGCGCCGATCGGCGCCGGATCGATCTGGTGCGAGTGATCACGCCCGCCGCCACCCCGCCGCCCGGCGCCGGCAAGGCGAGCCAACCCTGACCCGAGGGCGGTGCGGCGCGCGGTGCAATTGACGCGCAATACCAGCGCGGCTAGGCTGGAACGGCGATAAGATGACATCCGTGAACGCCATCAAGAGATTGCCGACGTTGTACATTCCGCATGGTGGCGGGCCGTGCTTCTTCATGGACCCGCCGGCCAACGATCCGCACATGTGGGATGGATTGGCGGCGTACCTACGGGGCATCGAGGGCAGCTTGAGCATGCGGCCCAAGGCGGTTCTGGTCATTTCCGGGCACTGGGAGACGCCGCAGCCGACGGTCAACATCGCGGAAAGACCCAAACTGCTGTTCGATTATTACGGATTTCCGGAGCACACCTATGGCCTGAAATATCCGGTCGCCGGCGCTCCGGATTTGGAGCCGCGCGTGCGCTCGTTGCTGGCGGATGCCGGATTCCAGCTGGGCGTGGAGTCGAAGCGCGGCTTGGATCACGGGGTCTTCGTGCCGTTCCTGTTGATCTTCCCGCGCGCCGATGTACCGATCATGCAGCTGTCGCTGCTGCAGAGTCTCGACCCCGCGGCGCATCTTGCGATGGGGCGCGCGCTGGCGCCGCTTCGTGAGCGGGGCATTCTCATTGTCGGCAGCGGTATGAGCTACCACAATTTGGCCGCGATGTTTTCCGGTCGCGGTGCCGAAGCGGCTGCCGCATTCGATGCGTGGCTTCAGGAAGCGGTACAGGACCCAAAGGCTCGCGATGCAAAATTGGCCGCGTGGCGCAGCGCACCCGGAGGCCGGGAATCGCATCCGCGAGAGGAGCATTTGATTCCACTCATGGTTGCCGCGGGTGCCGCCGACGGCGATCCGGGGGTCCACAGCTTTGGCGAGTCGATCGCCGGAAAGGCCATTTCGGGTTTTCAATTTGGTTAGCGGCGATTGGCGCAAGGTACGGCAATGAAAAGATTCGCTTTGGCCGGCGCGGTGTTGATGTTGGCGCCTTGGGGCGTGGTCGCGCCCGGGGCCATTGCCGATTTGATCGCGGTCGCGGGCAACCCGCTTGCCGACGTGAACGTGCTCAAGAGCGTGCAATTCGTCATGAAGGACGGAGCCGTATTCAAGTCACCGCCGAACGCTGCGCCCGCCCCCTGAGCGCTGCGGTTGCCGGTCCCTTCATGCCCTCAAAGCTGAGTCCCAATTCGGAACCCGCCTCATCGATGGCCGCCGCCAACGCGGTGGCGCCCGACATACGCACCGAGCGGCTGAATACCAAGGCGGCCGGGATCATCGGTCTGGCGGTGATGTGCAGTCGATTGCTCGGCCTGGCGCGAGAGCAAATTTGCGCGGCATTATTCGGCGGCGGCGGCGCGATGGACGCGTTTACCGCGGCGTTTCGCATTCCGAATCTGCTGCGCGACCTGTTCGCGGAGGGTGCGCTGTCGACCGCCTTCGTCACCACCTTCAGCAAGGCCATCGCGCGCGACGGCGACGGCGCGGCGTGGCGGCTGGCGAACAAGGTGGCCACGCTGACGGTGCTGACGCTGGGCGCCATATGCATCGCCGGCATGGTGTTCTCGAGCCAGCTGGTGAGCGCGCTCGCTCCGGGGTTCAATCCGCTCAAGGCGGCCTTGACCGCCGAGCTGACGCGCATCATGTTCCCGTTCATCCTGCTGGTGTCGCTGGCCGCATTGGTGATGGGGATGCTCAATGCGAAGAGTGTGTTCGGCAGGCCGGCCATGGCCTCGAGTTTTTTCAATCTGGGATCGATCGTCGGCGGCGTGGCTCTGGGGGCGTGGATCGACCCTCAGTTCGGGCCGCGCGCCCTGATCGGTCTTTCCATAGGAACACTGTTCGGCGGCGCTCTGCAGTTTGCGGTGCAGCTGCCGCCGCTGGCGGGTCTCGGCTATCGCTACCGGCCGGATTTTCACTGGCGCGACCCGGGCGTTGCGGCAATTCTGGCTCTCATGGGGCCGTCGGTCATCGCCGCGAGCACCACCCAGTTCAACGTGCTGATCAACTCGATGTTCGCCTCGACCTTGGGCGACGGGACGATATTCTGGCTGGCGATCGCCTTCAGATTGATGCAACTGCCGCTTGGGCTCTTCGGGGTGGCGCTCGGCACCGTCACCTTGCCGCTGCTGTCGCGATTGGTGGTGGCGGGACACATGGACGCCTTTCGCGGCGAACTTTCGCGCGCGATGAGGCTGATGTTCCTGTTGACCATCCCCTCCACCATCGGTCTCATGATGCTCGCCGAACCGATCATCTCGGTGTTGTACCAGCACGGCAAATTCGACGCCTACGAGGCGGCCGAAGCGGCCGGCGCGCTGCGTTTCTATGCGATTGGCCTCGCCGGATACGCGGCCCTCAAGGTGCTGGTGAACGCCTTCTACGCGCTCGATCGGCGCAAGACTCCGATGCTGGTGAGCTTCCTCGCGGTGGGGCTCAATCTGCTGTTCAATTGGATATTCACCTTTCGCCTGGGTTGGGGTCATCGCGGACTTGCGTTCTCCACCGGCTGCGTGGCGACGTGCAATTTTCTGCTGCTGTACGTATTGATGCGCCGGCGCTTGGGGGGGCTCGAGTCGCGGCGTATGCTCGCGAGTCTCGGTAAGATCGCCGTGGCCGGCGCGGCGCTGTGCGCGGTGTGCGCCGCCTCGTCCCATTGGCTGTTGGCCGATTGGGCCACGCAGGCCTTATGGAGCAAAGCGGCCGCGCTGTTCGGCACCGTGATCGCCGGTATGCTGGTCTTTGCCGGATGCGGAGCCTTGCTCAAGATCGAGGAACTCACCGACGTGGCGGCGGGGATCAGGAGGCGGCTCGCGCGCGCGCGCTGAGCACCGGAGGTCGCATGCGGATCATGGAGGGTGGGTGCCTGTGCGGAGCCATTCGTTATCGAATCACCGGCACACCGCTGTCGTCGGTCATTTGCCATTGCACGAGCTGCCGCCGCGCGAGCGGCGCGCCCACGGTGGCGTGGTTGACCGTCGATCGCGAGCGCTTCGAAGTGCTGAGCGGCAGCGTGCGCGCCTTTCAGTCCTCGCCCGGCGTCATTCGCCGGTTTTGCGCCGACTGCGGCAGCGCGCTCACTTACGAAAATTCAAAGAGCCCGGCCACCATCGACGTGACCACCGCATCGCTCGATGATCCCGGCGCCTTCCCGCCGACCGCGGAAGTGTGGCTGGACCACAGGATATCCTGGCAGGCCGCCGGTGCGAATTTGGGCCAGCATCGACAAGGATCGTAGCGAGGATCGAATACTCAGGCAGGCCCCGGGCCGCTGGCCGGCTTCCCACCCTGTGCGGCGGCGCGGCGTTGCCTGATGGCGCTCGCGCCGGTCAGCAACGTGGCTGCGATACACAGATAGGCAAACCAATCGCCGTACTTCACGTACACCGTATCGCCGCCCGACATGCGCGGCGCGCTCACCACCATGCCGTCCGCTGCGCGCGGCTCCCGGTACGGATCGTTCGCGTAGGTTTTTCGCAGGAGGCGGCCGTTCGGATCGATGAGCGCCGAAACGCCGGAATTCACCGCGCGCACCATGGCGGCGCGCAGTTCAACGGTGGCGAACACCGCCAAGGCGAGATGTTCCCACGGTTCGGTTCGCGCGCCGTACCATGAATCAACGGTCATGTTCACGATCAGGTTGGGATGCAGTGCGCCCACCTGGCGCAGGTACCCCGCCAAAATATCTTCATAGCAAATCACCGGTCCGAAGGCCCAGTCCCGTCCCTGCGCATCGCGCAGCGACAGCAGTGCCGGAGCCGCGCCCGGCGTGAAGCGTCCGGCGGCCGCCGGCATCAGATTCCTCAGCCACGGAAAGTACTCGATACCGGGCATGTATTCGCCGAACGCCAGAAGCCGCACTTTGTCGTAACGTCCCGCGACCCTGCCTTGGGCGTCGAGCAGAAGCGCCGAGTTGTATGCGGCATCGTGCGACGAGTCATAGGTATCGGCACCGATGACCACCGGCGTCTCGATGCCGCGCCGGATCATGGCCATCGAATCGGAGGCGTAGTCGGCATTGAAATCGCGCGGCAGCGCCGCCGGGTAGCTGCCCTCGCTCCACACCACCACCTCTGCTCCTTCGCGCCCGAGCCGCCGCGTCTGCTCCTGCAGGGCGGCCAATTGCCGCACCGCCTCGTCGCGGGAGAATTCCCCATTGATCGTATAGGGAAAATTCGGCTGCACCAATCCGATCTTGAGCTGCGGCGCGCGGGCGATCAGCTCATCGATCTGCCGCATGCGCACCGCTCCGAAAATCAAGGCCGCCGCAATCACTGCGGCCGCCGAAATGAGCGGCAAGCGTGCGCGGCGCGGGCTTTCCCAGGCATCGTAAAGGGCGCCATTGACCGTCATCAGCAGCGCGGTCACTCCCAGCGGTCCGGTGAGCTCGCTGGTCTGGATGACGAGCGGATGCCAGGCCTGGGTGATCCACTGGCCGCAGGGAAACAACTGCGGAATCACGAATTCGCACCCGGTCATGACCATCGGTGCGAGCAGGGTCATTGGTACCCGCAGCCGTCGACGAATGCCGCAGACCACGCCGGTGAAGAGCAGGAAAATCAGCGCGCGGGCGGCGCAGAAAAAGATGAATACCAACACGGCAGCGAACCACGGGAAATCGGCGAATCGCTGCATGACTTCGACCAGCCAATAAAAGCCGCCCGCCGTCTCGACCACGCCGGCCCACCAACCGAGAAACAGCGCCCGTCCGAGCGTCGGTGCGCGGTCGACCGCGAGCAGCATGGGAACGGCGGCGATCCACGCCAATGCGGAAAGGTCGAAAGGAGTGCAGGCCAGAAACCACAGGCAGCCGCTGACGGTGACCAGCCCGAAGCCGAGGTAAAAATTGGATGCACGCATGATGGGCCGCAAGCTTACCGGCAAATCGACGACAGTTCGCGGCTACTCTGCATCTTAAGGTATTCTGGCGCACAACCATGCAAGAACGATACGAACCCGCCGCCATCGAGGCGCAGGCACAGCACTATTGGGACGAGCATCGCTGCTTCGAGGCCAAAGAAGAACCGGCCCGCGAGAAATATTATTGCCTGTCCATGTTTCCCTATCCGAGCGGCCGCCTGCACATGGGGCATGTGCGCAACTACACCATCGGCGACGTACTGACGCGCTTCATGCGCATGAACGGCAGGAATGTCCTGCAGCCCATGGGGTGGGATGCCTTCGGTCTGCCGGCCGAGAACGCGGCCATGGCCAACGGCGTACCGCCGGCGAAATGGACCTTCGAGAATATCGCCTACATGAAAAAACAGCTCAAATCCTTGGGATTCGCCCTGGATTGGAGCCGCGAATTGACCACCTGCCGCCCTGAGTACTACCGCTGGAATCAGTGGCTGTTCCTGCGGATGCTGGATCGGGGCATCGCCTATCAAAAGACGGGTGTGGTAAATTGGGACCCTGTCGACAAGACCGTGCTGGCGAACGAGCAGGTGATCGACGGGCGCGGCTGGCGCACGGGTGCGCCGGTGGAAAGGCGCGAAATTCCGATGTACTACCTCAAGATCACCGCCTACGCGGACGATCTGCTCGAGGCGCTCCGCGGCATGCAGGGCTGGCCGGAACGCGTGCGCGCCATGCAGGCCAACTGGATCGGCAAGAGCGAAGGCGTGCGCATCGGATTTCCTTATGAAATCGACGGCGCACCGGGCGTGCTGCAGGCGTTCACGACTCGGGCGGACACTGTCATGGGAGTGACCTTTTGCGCGGTGGCGGCGCAACATCCCTTGGCTGCGCGTGCGGCGATGAGGGATGCGCGGCTCGCCGCGTTCATCGAGGAATGCAGGCGGGGCCCGGCCATCGAAGCGGAACTCGCCACCCAGGAGAAGAAGGGCGTGGCGACCGGTCTCACCGTGCGCCACCCGCTCACCGGCGCTGAAGTGCCGGTGTGGGTGGGGAACTACGTGCTCATGAGCTATGGCGAGGGCGCGGTCATGGGAGTTCCGGCGCACGATGAGCGTGATTTCGAATTCGCGAAGAAGTATCGCCTGCCGATCAAGCCCGTGATCGAGGTGGCGGGCAAAACCTATTCCCAGGATGCCTGGGCGCCGTGGTACAGCGAGCATGGTCGCTGCGTGAATTCGGGCAAATATGACGGATTGGATTTTCGCGGCGCCACCGACGCCGTGGCCGCCGACCTCGAAAGCTTGAGCCTGGGCGGGAAGCAAACCACTTGGCGGCTTCGCGATTGGGGGATCTCGCGGCAGCGCTATTGGGGCTGTCCCATTCCGGTGATTCACTGTGCGCACTGCGGCACGGTGCCGGTGCCGGATGAACAATTGCCGGTGCTGCTGCCGGAGAATCTCGTGCCTGACGGCAGCGGCAATCCGCTGGCAAAGGACGCCGCATTTCTCGCCTGCAACTGCCCACGCTGCGGGGGCGCGGCGCGCCGCGAGACCGATACCATGGACACCTTCGTGGACTCGTCCTGGTACTTCCTGCGCTTTGCATGCAGCGACAACGGCCGGGCGATGCTCGATGCGCGGGTGCACTATTGGCTGCCGGTCGATCAGTACATCGGCGGCATCGAACACGCGATCCTGCACTTGCTGTACGCGCGCTTCTGGACGCGCGTGCTCCACGAACTCGGGGCGGTGTCATTCAAAGAACCCTTTGCCAACCTGTTCACGCAGGGCATGGTCTTGAACGAAGTGTTCTTGCGCAAATCCGAGTCCGGCCGCATCGAGTACTTCAATCCTGCCGAGATCGAGATCAAGACCGACCAACACGATCAGCGCCGCGTGGCGGTGCTGCGCGCGGATGGGCGCGAGGTCGAATCGGGCGGCGTGGTCACCATGTCGAAATCGAAGAATAACGGCGTGGATCCGCAGGCTCTGGTGGATGAGTTCGGCGCCGACACCGCGCGATTGTTCACGATGTTCGCGGCGCCGCCGGAGCAGACGCTGGAATGGTCGGACGAGGGCGTGCAGGGTGCTTACCGGTTCATCAAGCGCCTGTGGCGGGCCGTGCACGAGCATGTCGCGGCGGAATCTTCCGCACCGCTCGACAAGAGCGCATTGAACGAGGCGCAGCGCGCGATCAGGCGCCAAGCGCACCAGACCCTCGCCAAGGTCACCGACGACATCGGCCGCCGCCGCACATTCAACACCGCAATCGCGGCCGTCATGGAGCTGCTGAACGGCTTGGCCAAATTTCCGCAAGCCACGCCTTTGGACCGCAGCGTGATGCACGAGGCATTGGAAATCGCCGTGCTCACGCTCTCGCCCATCATTCCGCACGTCACCCATGCGATGTGGAGCGCATTGGGTCACAGGCGGGCATTGATCGATGAACCGTGGAGGGCGGTCGACGCCGAGGCGCTGGAACAGGCGACCGCAGAAATAGTCGTGCAAGTGAACGGCAAACTGCGCGCCCGGATCACGGTGCCGGTGGAGTCGGGCGAGGAGGCATTGCGCGAGGCGGCGTTGGCCGACCCCCATGTGCGCAAGTTCGTCGGCATCGCCGCCATCCGCAAAGTGATCGTGGTGCGCGGCAAGCTCGTCAATGTGGTCGTGTAGGATGGCGCGGTGATGGGTCTTCGACTGCGGGGCGGGGCGGCGCTCGCGGCGGCCGCGATGTTCGGACTTTGCGCCTGCGGGTTTCGTCTCGCGGGCAGCCAACCGCTGCCCGCGATACTCGCCCGCCCGTATCTATCCGTCAGGGATCCGTATACCGAATTCGCGCGCGAGTTCGAGCATCAGTTGAAGAGCTCCGGAGCGCTGGTGCAAAGCGTTCGTCAGGGTTCCACCGCAACCATCGACGTGACCAAAGACCTGGTCGAACAGCGAACTTTGGCGGTTTCGACGCGCAACATTCCCACCGATTATGAGCTCATTTATACGGTGACCTTTTCGGTGAATGGCGCCGAGGGGGAGCTGCTTGCGCCGCAGACCATCAGCGTGTCGAAGGATTACAGCTTCCAGGAAAATGAACTGCTCGCCACGCAGCATGAGGCGGATATTTTGCGAGAGCAAATGGCGCGCGACCTGGTGACGATCGCGATGCGCACGCTGGCGCGTTTGAAATAGCGTCGGTGCCGCGTGCTGTTGGTCAACTCCATCGATCGCCTCGAATTAGGGGTGCTTTTGGATCGCTACGGATTGCAACTGATCCTGGTGGTGCCCGAGCAGGTCATTCCGGGCTCGTATTGGGGGGAGCGCGAGGCCGGCTTGATCGGAGCGAAGATCTACGCGCGCCTCGACACGCCGCTGCATTCGGTGTTGCACGAAAGCGCGCACTTCATCTGCATGACCCCTGAGCGGCGCGCCGGGCTCGACACCGATGCGGGTGGCGACGACGCGGAGGAAAGCGCCGTGTGCTATCTGCAGATTCTGCTCGCCGGATTGCTGCCCAACGTCGGCGAGGAGCGCATGTGCCGGGATATGGATGATTGGGGCTACAGTTTTCGCCTGGGAAGCGCGGCCAAGTGGTTTGCCGAGGACGCGCAGGATGCGCAGCTGTGGCTCAGCCGACACGGCTTGATTGACCGGAATAACCGAGTCACCTTTGCCTCAAGACAGTAGGAATTCCATGTCGCGGCGGCGGGCCGCCCGATCAGGCGGCGTTGGAGACCACGGTGGCGGGCATCGCATAGCAGCGGCCAAAGCGATTGGCGAGAAATGGCGCCAGGGCGATCTCCTCCTGCCTGATCAGACCGGATTGGGGCAGATGCCCCGCGCTCAGCATGTCGAGCACGGCGCAGATGCCACCTGCGGTCGTGATCTGAATGGCGCTGCGCACGCGGCCGCCCATGGGCGCCGCGTAGATCTTGTTGGCGTAGGTTTCCTGAAGCAGCTGGCCGCCGCGCATACCGCTCACCGTGACGAACACGATGACGACGTCTTGCAATGTGATCGGCACCGCGTTCTCGAGGATGTCCTTCAGCAACTCGCGGCGATCACGCAATCGCAGGTCATTCAGCAGCGCTTTCATGATGGCCGCGTGGCCCGGATACCGGATGGTGCGGTAGTTGAGATTGCGCACCTTGCCCGCCAAGGTTTCGCACAAAGTGCCGAGGCCGCCCGAGGTGTTGAAGGCCTCATACAGAATGCCGTCGAGTGAGAATTCCTCGAGCTCCTCGAGCGGCTGCGTCTCGCGCAGCTGTCCGTTGACGATCGCCTCGCAGGGCTCGCAATACTCGTTGATGACGCCGTCGGTGCTCCAGGTCAGATTGTAGTTGAGCGCATTGGAAGGAAACTCCGGCAAGGCGCCGACGCGCATGCGCACGTCCTGCAATGAGTCGAAACGAGAGATGAGATCGCTGGCCACGATCGTGATGAACCCGGGGGCGAGGCCGCACTGCGGGATGAATGCGGTGCGGGCGCCCGCCGCCAATTGCTTGACCGCGCGGGTGCTGGCGACGTCCTCCGTCAAATCGAGGTAATGGGCACCCGCGGCTTTCGCCGCTTCGGCGATCCGGCGCGTGGCGTGGTAGGGGGCCGCGCTCAAGACCGCGAATTGACCCATGAGTATCTTCTGCAGGCTTTCGCCCTGGGTGATGTCGGCCGCGATCTTGGTGACCGCGACCTTGGTCTCGAGGCGATCCAGCTGCTGCTGCGAGCGGTCGACGACCGTCACCGCGTAATCGCCGCACCCGCCGAGGAGTTCCGCGATCATCGAACCGATTTTGCCTGCGCCGACGATAACGATGCTTTTCATAGGACCTCCGCTGATGGGCCGCATTCTTGTCCAGCGACCCTGCGAATGGTAGGGCCATTTCAGACATTTTTAAGGTAGAATACCGGCATTACGCAGGGGTAAACCGGCAGAATGCCATGGATAGCATCGATCAGAAGTTGATACTTGCGTTGCAGGAAAACGGCCGCGCATCGACGGCGCAACTGGCCCGGCTGGTGGGCCGGTCGCGCACCAGCGTGCAGAGCCGGATCGAGCGGCTGGAAAAGCAGGGGGTCATCGTCGGCTACTCGGTGCGCCTTGCGCCCGAACATGGCTTGGGGGCGGTGCGGGCCCACGTGATGATCAAGGTGGGCGCCAAGGAGACTCGGGCGGTGGCGGCAGCGCTGCGCACCATCGAGCAGGTCCGCGTGGTGCACTCGGTCAGCGGCGAGGTGGACTTGATCGCGGTGGCGGCAACCGCCTCGGTGGCCGATATGGATCAGGTCATCGACCGCATCGGCGCCTTGGACGGAGTCGAACGCACCACCTCATCGATCATTCTATCGACCAAGTTCGATCGTTAGGCGCGTTCTAACGGACTGAGCGCGATTCCATTCCGGATAAACGCGGATTGAGTTTCAGAATGACGCCGTGAGGTTGAGCTGAGCGCTGCGTCCCGGAAGCGTGAAGAATAGGGGATTGCCATTCACGTAGCCGGAAGGCGTACTGCCATTGCTGTAGCCGTTGAGAAAGTAAATGGACTTGCGGTTCGCGAGGTTCTGCATCGTCACGCCGATCTTCGCATCCTTCAAGGCGCTGCCCAGGGGACCGACAGAGTAATTGATCGCCGCGTCGGCTGTTCCATACCCGCCGAGCCGATACGCGTCGCCGGAATCTCCGTAGCGCACGCCCACGTATTTCTCGATCACCGAGGCCTGGATCGGGCCTTGGTTGTAGAGCAGGCCGAGCGCCGCCGTGCGGTTCGGTGTATCCGGAACCCAGCTTTGATCCAGCGTCTGCCGCGCGCTGATATAACTCGCGTTGCCGTAGACGCTGATTCCGGCGCCCACGACGTAAGTCCCCTCGGCCTCGACGCCCTTGTACTTGACGGCGCCCAGGTTGTAGTACTGCTTCTGATTGTTGACGGTGTGAGAAGCAATCTCATTGCTGAAATTGATCGTATAGACATCGGCGGACACCGTCAGAGCTTGACCGACCCAGGTCGTGCCCGCCTGCACATTCGTCGTGCCCTGAGGATTCACCGTGTTGCCGCTGGGGGTCGGCACATACAGAACGTTCAGGTTCGGCGCCAGAAACCCTTTTGAATACTGCGCGTAGACCGACCAGTTGTCCGCCAACTTGTAATGCGCGTCAAATGACGGCAGATCGCGAGTCCAGGTCTGCTTGTAGTCCAGCTGCAGCAGGGTCCCCTGGTTGACGGGGGAGACGATGTCACGCTCGAAGTTGACGTATTTGACCCCACCCGTCAGGTCGAGATCCGGAATGACGTGCCAGATGTATTGCAGAAAAGCTTGTCGCGTGAACAGCTGATTGTGTTGGAGACGATCGATGTACGACGCCTCCGGCAGCCCGCCGGGCGGTACGGTCAAGTCCGGGTTGAACGCATAGTTATTGGTGAAGTCCTCTTCTTGGAGCTCACGCAGATTGCTCTGGTGGTCGAACCATCCGCCGAACTGCACCTCGCCGGGTCCCAGGCTGCGCGACACGCGAAGAATATCGCCTACCGATCGATAGTTGTTGGTGAGCTGTTGGCCCGGAACGTCGTTGGCGCCATAGATGGTGCCGTTCGGCGTATCGCCCGCGCCCAGCGCGCCGTGGGGCAGCACGCCGCCGACATCCAGTCCGTTCCAGCCATCATGGAAGTACGCGTCGGTGTAGAGTTTGTTGTCGAACGTCCAGCCCGCCAGCTTTGAATTGATGCCGATGTATTCGAAGTCCGTGGTGATCTTATCGACGTTGTAGCCGTAATAACCCTGGCTGGTCGGAACCTGGTTGTAGGCGTAGTTCACGCCGAACGCGGCCATCTGATTCGGCGTTGCGCCGATCGGCGGATTTTGCTTGAGCTTGTTGATGTTCGAGGCGAAGGTAATCTCGGTGGAATCATTCACCGGCTGGATCACCTTCAGGAAGGCATTGCTGCGATCCAAATTGGCGTTGGTGAGATAACCGTCCGAGGACAACGTTTTGACGCTCAAGAAAGCACGGGTGCCCCCCCATTCGCCGACCTCGCCGGTGTCGAAGCGCACGCCGTACAGCCGCGTGTTGAAGCTGCCGAAACTGAGCAGCGTGGTGAAGCCCATGGTTTTCTTGGGGTCTGCCGATTGCATGTAAACCGTGCCGCCGAACGTCGCATTGCCGAAAGTACCCGCGTTTCCGGGACCGCGGTCGACCACCACGTTACCGATGTCCTGTGCCATGAAATAACTGGTTGAATGGTGGGTGAAATCGTTCGGGTCAAACCATGGAATGCCGTCGAGCGTGACGTTGAATTGCCCGTCCTGGAAGCCGCGAATCGAGGTGCCCAAGTTTTCCATCAATCCCGGGCCGTTTGGATCGACGGTCCAGACGCTGGGCGTGAATTTGATGATGTCCGTGTAATTCGCCGCGGGAGCATCGTTGTTCTGAATGAATTCAGCGCCCACAATTGACTGTGGCTGAGTCGCGACAAGCGACCCCTGCGAAGGCGCCGATTGAGGTCCATGCAGCGCTTGCGCGGTCACGATCACGGGATCGAGGCTGCGAGCGCGCTGATCGCTCTCTTCGTCGGCGTCGGCGCGCGCGACATGGTTGAAGGTGAGCAACACGCCGCTCAGCAACGGCAAAGCCAGCGAGTGTCGATTCAAATACGGTATTGACATGAACTTTTCATCCACCAATTGTTTGTTTTGCCAAAGAGATACAGCGACGATGGATGATCGCGGTCCGGCGTGACAGAATTGTTACGATTTCATAACAAGGAAATGAATGCTGCCGAATCCCGTGACGCTTGCGCGATGCGCGGTGCGCATCCGCAGTCGGTTCCCCAACGAGGAGGCGGCGATGAAATTAATCTGGCTGCAATTGCGCGAGATCATGAAAAATTGGAAGATGCCCCCACGCGAGTGGAGTGCGACAAAAGCCCAGTTCGCGGTGGTGTTCGGCGATCGGTTCGAGGTCAATCGTTAATGAACCGGCTCAGAGCACAAAATTTCCGACAGCCACGCGAGCTTCGACTGCGCGGCATCACCTTAGCCTGAGCGTACTGATCATCAGCGCATGGCGATTAATTGGCCGCTTCAAGGCGGTCTAATTGGCACTGCCAAGTTCTCCGGTTGGCCGAGACCCGGCTCTTCATCTCAGTCTGCTCCCGCCCCACCCACACCCAATACCGCGCGATGACGTACTGCGCCCCGACGCTAACCAAGTAGTGACGCTAAGGCACACTGAAGCTCAAGTCGAATTGAATAGCTATGGAGTCCGCCCGGGTCGTGATGTTCACGATACGAAACTCGTCGAGGTGAGCCGATGACCCACCGGCCGCAATCACATCTTTTCTGACAAACTCAGACACATCGATGTTCGCGGCGCGAGGCATGAGTTGCGGGTTAATCTGGAGAGCAAGAGTGAGGGCATTACGTGCCGATTCATCGTCAACGCGATCGATCCGGATGTCGTCCAGAATCAGAAAATGTCCACTACCATGCAACTTTCCGGATAGCGTGACATTGGACGCAAAGTCGGCACCCACACAGCCGTTTCCTATCCGTTGACCGAGTCTTGACGACAAATGGGCACGCAGGACCAAACGGTCGAGTGCCAGGTGCGTATGGGGCGATTCCAGATAGGTGTAACAGTCACCGTCATCGATGAGATACCACCGGCCGGCTCGATCAAAAAGTTGTTCGAGGACCAAGGTCTGCACGCTGCGTGGACCCACTGAAAGTACCGACTGCGCTACAGCCGGAAGCGACACCATGAACGCCGAAAGGATAGCCGCGACTATGCGAGTCCGCGCGGCGTGGGACAATCTAGGGATCTTCATGATTGCGCTGAAGTTTACTCGCAATCGGCTTTAACCGGTTCTGGTGCAACGGCGGGCATTCGGTAGACTGGAGGCTCCTTATATTAAGAGGTGGTGGATGACGAAGCCGATCGCCCGTGACCCGATCTACCGCCAGCGGGCCTTCGACTCCGACATAATCGAGCTCTGCGTGCGCTGGTACGTCACCTATCGGTTGTCGTATCGCGACCTCGTGGAGATGATGGCCGAGCGCGGCGTCAAGGTCGCCCACTCGACGATCCTGCGATGGGTTACCTGGTACGTGCCCGAGTTCGAGAAGCGATGGCGCCGTTTTGCCAGAACCGTCGGCACGTCGTGGCGCGTCGATGAGACGTACGTCTCGATCAAGGCGAAGTGGCACTATCTGTACCGGGCAGTCGATAAGCATGGCAAGACCGTTGACTTCCTTCTCCGCCGCGATCGCGGCATCGCGGCCGCACAGGCGTTCTTCCGTAAAGCGCTCGACTCGACGCTCCCGCGCGTGCCGCGTAAGGTGACGCTTGACGGCCACGTCCCGAGCCGGCGTGCGCTGTGGCTGCTGCGGCGCGAGCACCCGTGCTGGCGCAACGTCACGGTGCGGACGAACAAGTACCTCAATAACCTCATCGAGCAGGACCACCGCGCCATTAAACGGCGATGCGCGTCGATGGC
>Ga0207927_1000107_pt1 | contig 32856 bp, 29 predicted proteins | sample NGESurdeep072012_2_FD_184456 | JGI IMG/M metagenome (GOLD analysis project Ga0207927, IMG submission 184456) | Arctic peat soil microbial communities from Barrow, Alaska - NGEE Surface sample 210-2 deep-072012 (SPAdes) | ecosystem: Environmental > Terrestrial > Soil > Wetlands > Peat ... | reverse complement strand
CCCGCCTCTCTTTTTCCTCGGAGCTTCATCGGGCGATCCCACTCAACGCCGGCGCCTCGCTGCCGATTACACGGGGCGGTGTCCATCGAATCGACGCTCGCGCGCGTCAGCGCGATCAGGCAGGCCGTCGCCGACCCGTCGGCGCTGCTCAGCGCGCGCAGCTCGCTCACCGGCGGTGTCGAAGCCCCCGCAGAAGGCGGGGGCGGCAGCGGATCGTCTTTCGCGGTTGCGCTCAATCAGGCCAGCTCTACCACCCCCACCGCTGCATCCTCCGCCGCTGTGGCGCTGCCGGCTGCGCCCGGGCAATCTGGCATCTCGAGCTATGCACCCTTGCCCGGCAGTGGCAGTGCTGCCTATGGACTCCAGAGCGTCCAGGGCCTCCAGGGGTGGTCGGCTCCTCCGCGTCCGGCTCGAGCGGGAGTGTGGGCAGCCGCATCGTGGCGGTGGCCGAAAGCCAGATCGGCCAGAGCGAGCAACCGCCCGGATCCAACGAATCGCCGGCCATCGCTCAGTACCGCACCGCGACCGCCGGTGCGATGCCCGGTGAGCCGTGGTGCGCGTACTTCGCCTCGTGGGCTGCAAACCAGGCGGGAGAGCCGCTCGGAGCGCAGGGCCAGGGACTGGGCTCGGTCTCGGAGATCTGGTCGTGGGCGCAGAGCAGCGGCCGCGCGGTCACGAACGGTCCCGGGGTGGTGCCCAAGCCGGGCGATCTGATCGTGTTCGGAAGCGAGCACGTGGGGATCGTGCGCGGCGTGCTGCCCAATGGGCAGATCGCCACGATCGAGGGCAACTACGAAAGCAAGGTCGCGGCGAACGTGCGTAATCCCGGCGAAGCCACCGGCTATGTGAGCATGAGCTGACCGCTCCGCACGCGCGCTCGGCAGCAATCTCCGACGCTCGCCCGTTCTTATTGGAGGTTATATATTAAGCGCCAATAAGGAGATTTCATGTCGAAGCTTTTGCCGGATCAACTCGTCGGTCGTCGATTTGTGCTCGACGGGGACGTGGCCGCCGATGTTGCCGACGCCGAGGCCGCGATCACCCGCTTGAACGCTGAGGCCAGGGCGCTCGTCGACATGGAGGCGCTCGCGCGGATTCTGCTGCGCGCCGAGTCCGTGGCGTCCTCACGGATCGAGGGGCTTGAGATCGGTGCGCGGCGCCTCCTACGCGCCGAGGCTGTCCGCCGGATGCGTGAGCCACCGCCTGACGTGACCGCCACGGAGGTGCTTGGGAACATCGACGCAATGCTCTACGGCGTAGAACGCATCGGATCGAAAGATGAGATCACGGTTGACGTGCTCTTGGAGATTCATCGACGACTGCTCGCCGGCACGCGTCTCGAATCGCACGGAGGCAGCTTCAGGCAAGTCCAGAACTGGATCGGCGGCAGCGACTACAACCCATGCTCGGCGGACTACGTTCCTCCACCTCCGGAGGCCGTGTCCGACCTCATGGATGACCTCTGTGGGTTCTGCAACGCCGATGACCTGCCCGCGGTTGCACAGGCCGCAATCGCCCACGCGCAGTTCGAGACCATCCACCCCTTCGTCGATGGAAACGGTCGCACGGGCCGCGCGATCATTCACCTGGTGTTGCGTCGCCGGGGGCTGGCTCTGCGCGTCTTGCCACCGGTGTCGCTCGTGCTCGCCACGCTGGCACGGGACTATGTCGGCGGGCTCACGGCGTTCCGCTGCCTAGGGTCACCAAGCTCCTCTGCGGCGAGCAGAGGCGTGAATACTTGGGTGGCGACCTTCGCCGGCGCCTGCTTCCGCTCAGTCGCCGATGCGACAGCGTTCGAGTCGCGCGCCGCTGCCCTGGAGGAGCAATGGCGCGACCGCCTTGGCCGCGTCCGTGCCAACTCTGCAACAGACCTCTTGCTTCATCGGCTTCCAGGTGCCCCAGTGCTCACGGCCGAGAGCGCGGCAACTCTGCTCGGCCGCACGTTCAAGCCCGCCAACGACGCCATCCAGCGTCTCGTTCAAGCGGACATCCTTCGCCAGATCACAATCGGTCGGCGCAATCGCGCGTACGAGGCACCGGAGATCATCGAGGCGTTCACTGACCTCGAGCGCCAGCTGGCCAGTCCTGCAAGCGACACGCGCACGTCGCCGCCTGCCCGGACGGTGCCCAGCAGACGAGCGATCAGTGAAACCCCACAATCGCCCAGCCCTTTACACTCAGGGCTGGGGGAAGAGCTATGAGCGAGCCGAGCACGACTGCCCCTCCCGCCGCGGCGCCTCCCCGGCTCTGGCCGCGACTGCTGGCTCCGATGCTCCTGCTGCTCGTGATCGTGGCAGGGCTCTCCTTCCTGCTGTTCAAAGGCTCGAGCAGGCCCGTGCTCCCCGGAGGCGCGCAGGAGTCGGGCTCGGGCAGCGGCCTGCTGGGAACGCTCACCCTCCCCGCGCGCCAGGCGCCCGCGATCGACCTGCGCAACTACCAGGGCAGGCCGATCAGCCTCAGGCAGTACCGCGGCCGGGCGGTGCTCGTGACCTTTCTCTATGCCAACTGCCCGGACGTGTGCCCGCTGATCGCCTCGAACCTCAGGGTCGCGCTGAACATGCTCGGCTCGCGGGCCTCCCAGGCCCAGGTGATCGCCGTGTCTGTGGATCCGCACGGCGACACGCCGGCGGCGGTGGCGCGGTTCCTGCACGCACACGAGATGACCGGGAGGATGCAGTATCTGATCGGCTCGGGCGGCGAGCTCGCCCGCACCTGGGCGGCGTGGAGCGTGGGCTCCAAGCGCGAGGTCGGCCAGCCGAACCTGGTGGCGCACTCGGCGCTCGTCTACGGAATCAGTGCGAGCGGCAGGCTTACGACGGTCTATCCCGCGACCTTCGAACCGAGCGAGATCGCGCACGACGTTCCCAGGCTCGCCTTACGCTGAGCTCAGGCGATCAGCGTTCGCCTGAGCCGTTTCGCCACAGGATCACGTACCAGATGGCCACCACGATCAACACGCCGAGCGGGAGCACGAGCGTGAGGATCGAGCCGGTCAGGAAGCCCGAGGCGATGGGGATTACGTCTGGCATTGAGTTCTCCTAGTGCTCGCCTGCCAGCCGGGGGGTCCGAGACTGCCCGGACTCGACGGGCGTCAGCCAGCGGTTGAGGTAGACGAAGACGACGATCAGGAAGGTGATCGATCCGGGCACCCACATTATGCCGGCGGCGAGGTGTTGATCGCCGATCGCCGACAGCCGGCCCGGGCGATGCGCCTCGTTGGCATAGAAGTCATACAGCGGGTGTGGCGCGAGCGCCAGCACGACCGCCAGCGCCCAGCTCACGATCATGGCGCCGACGAGGTAGAGAACGCGCTGCGGTGCCGCGAGGCTGGCGTGGAGCGGGGCCGAGGGGATCACCTGCTTCCAGAACATGATCGCGGTCGTGAAGAACAGGGTGTGCTCGAGGGCGTGCAGGGCACTCGAGCGGAGCGTGGCGTCGAACATGGCCGGGATGTGCCAGGCAAGCAGCACGCCCGAGAAGAGAACGAAGCCGGTGGCGGGCCGGCCGAGGACGCGGCTGAGCGCGCGAAGCGGCGCCGTGCGCTCCCCCTGGCTTAGGCCCCGTCCCAGCCAGCGCCGCGTGTCGAGCGGCAGGCACCGCCAGATCCTGATCCACGGGCGCGAGAGCACGATCAGCGGCGCGGCCACCACCAGCAGCAGCACGTGCTGGAGCATGTGCACCCAGAAGAGCTGCGCGCTGAGGAGCTCCACCGGTGAGGCCAGCGTGATCGCCAACACGGCGAGGCCGGCGTAGAAGCAGGCGCTGCGCCAGCGCTGCGGGTTGCGCTTGCGCGCGGGCGTGACGGTGCGCCGGTCGCCGAGCCAGTAGAGCACGGCGAGGTCGATGATCAGGACCAGCGGCGGGTTGAACGACCAGTCCCAGAAGCCCGGGGTCGCTGCCGCCGTGGCGAGCACTACAGGAGGTACAGCGTCACGTACGTCACGACCCCGATGCCTCCCAGGAAGCCCCAGTAGAAGACGGCCGCGTCGAGGCCGGGAGCAATCAGCTTGTCGGGCTCCTCGATGTCACCCTCGCTATGTGCGGGTGTGCGCCGTGCGCGCAGCTCGGTCGCGACCTGGGTCTCCAGCCAGTACATCGTGGCGAGCATCGCGATCAGGTAGAAGCCGGTCCAGGCGCAGAACACGCTGGCGAAGGCGCCGTCGGTGGGGCCGAAGTGCTGGCTGGTGTACTCCACGCACTGGACCGCCACTCCCACGATCCCCAGCACCACGCCGCCTATCGCCGGCCCGACCCAGCCGCGCGAGCCCGCCTTCATCTGGCGCCCGGCAACGATCGTGATGATCACGCTCAGGATCACGCAGACGATGAACACTGCGCCGAGCGCCTGGTCGGGTTTGACGTGCGCGGGGCGCCACATGTGGTTCTGGTTGATCGAGCGAAGGTAGAAGTAGGCGAACAGGAAGGCCAGGAAGAAGAAGGTGCTCGCGCCGCACAGCAGTCGCGCGGCGACCGACAGCGCGCGTGCCCCGACGTCAGGCGGCTCGGGTGGGATCTCCACCCCCGCCGGAACCGGCGGGACCATCCCTCCCTTCGGGAGGACAGGCAGGCCGAGGGGCAGCTCTTCGCTGGGTGAGGACATGCTCAGGCCCCCGCCGTGGCCGGCGCCCCGCCCACGGTCAAGGGCGTGCCGTAGTCGTAGGGATCGGAGTCGAACACCGGGATCTGCTCGAAGTTGTTGACCGGCACCGGCGTCGGCACCTGCCACTCAAGCGACTTGGAGCGCCACGGATTGGACTCGGCGCGCAACCTCACGAAGATCAGCGAGTAGACGGCGTTTACGAGAAACACCAGCATCGAGAGCCCGAGCACGAACGCGGAGATCGATACCCACACGTTCAGCGCCTGCAGGCTCGGGGAGTAGGTGCTCACGCGTCGGGGCATGCCCTCCATACCCAGCGCGAACAGCGGCAGGAAGGTCGAGTTGAAGGCCACGAACATGCTCCAGAAGTGGATCTTCGACAGGCGCTCGTTGAAGCGTAGCCCGGTCATCTTGGGTACCCAGTAGTAGATGCCCGCGAAGAACGTGAAGATCAGCCCGCCCATGATCGTGTAGTGGAAGTGGGCCATCACGAAGAAGCTCCCGTGCGTGTCCGTGTCGCTCGGGCTGTCCGACAGGAACACGCCTGACAGGCCCCCGAGCAGGAAGTTGAAGGCCCAGGCGACGCAGAACAGCATCGGCACCGTGAAGGACGTTCGCGACTTCCACATGGTGCCCATGAAGCACAGGAAGATGAAGCCGGTGGGCACCGAGATGATCTCGGTGGAGAGCATGTAGAAGGGGCGCAGATCGGCGTTGATGCCGCTCACGAACAGGTGGTGCTGCCACACGAAGAAGCTCAGGAGGCTCACGCCGAGCATGCCCGAGACCGCCAGGCGGTAGCCCCACAGCGGCTTGCGCGTGAACACGGGCAGCAGCTCCAGCACGATGCCGAATCCGGGCAGCGCGAGGATGTAGACCTCGGGGTGCCCGAAGAACCAGAACAGGTTCTCGAACAGGTAGGAGCTCCCGCCCCCTCCGGCGAGGAAGAAGGAGGTGCTGATCGTGCGGTCCAGCGCCGCCATCAGCAGCGTCGCGATCAGCATCGGCGCCGCCAGCACCATCAGTACCGAGGTTGCGAACACCGACCACACGAAGATCGGCAGCCGCGACCACGTCAGCCCGGGCGCGCGCATGGTGATGATCGTGGCCATCATGTTCAGGCCGAGCAGGCACATCGAGAGCCCGACGAGGGCGAAGAAGCAGATGTATGAGTCCATGCCCATGACGGCTTGGTCGTTGAGCGGCTCATAGCCGGTCCAGCCGGTGGGGAAGCCGCCGAAGAAGATCGTCGAGACGAGGATGAACCCGGCGGCCATCAGCAGCCAGAACGTGAGCGCCTCGATCCGCGGGAAGGCCATGCGCCTGGCACCGATCATGATCGGCACGAAGTAGTTGGCGAACGGGCCGAGGATGCCCGAGGTCATCATTCCCATCATCATCGTGCCGTGCATGCCGACGAGGGATAGGTATTGATTGGGTCCCACGAAGGTGGGAACGGGATGCAGCAGCTCAGTCCGGATCAGCATCGCGTTCAGACCGCCGATGAAGAAGAACAGCCCGATGCCCACCAGATACTGGATGCCCACGACCTTGTGGTCGGTGCACAGGCCGAAGTAGCGCCCGATGCCCTGCTCCTCCTTCTCGCGCAGCGAGGCCGGCTTGCCGAGCAGGCGCGAGACCGGGTAGTTGGCGAAGCCCAGGCCGATCAGGAAGCCGACGACGCCGAAGAAGTAGGCGAGCAACAGCGCGACGTCGTGCTCGTCGGTCGCGGTCTGGAATTCGAAGCTTTTCCCGGAGATCTGATGCCCGATGAACCAGCCCAGGTAGTAGCCGCCCACGCCGAGGATCACGGCGGTCAGCAGGTTGAAGCCGATCAGCTTGCGCCACAGCGGACGCCCGATCGGCTGCGGGGTGGATGCGGCTGCTGCGGTCGTGCTCATTCTGCGCGCCTCGTCGGTTCGGGTGAGTAGGTATTGCTGTAGGGCGGCAGCACCTTGGTGGCCGGTGCGAACTTCGTCTGTTGTTCGTGGATCCAGGTTTCAAAGGCGGCGGGAGAGACGACGTAGCCTTTGTCGAACATGTAGCCGTGCCAGATGCCGCAGAGCTCCGAGCAGCGGACCTCGAAGGACTGTTCGTGGGTGGGCTTGACGAAGGCGATGTTGTCGACGCCGGGGTTGGCGTCGGCCTTGACCCCGAGCTTGTAGGCCCAGAACGAGTGGATCACGTCGATCGAGGTGACGTGCAGTTCGACCATCTCGTTGTCAGGAAGCTCGAGGTGGGTGGTCTCGACGCCCCCGTAGGTCGGATAGCGATAGGTGAAGGCCCACTGCTGCGCGATCACCTGGACCGGAAGCTTCGGGCCCTTCGGCACCGTCAGCGGCTTGGGGCCCGAGCCCGAACCTGCGCCGTTGTCGGCGAGCAGGCGCACGGTGCCATAGGCGGCGAGCGAGAGAACCAGCACCGAGGTGATCACGACCCAGGCGGTCTGGATGCGCGAGTCGCCGCGAACGGCTGGACCTTCGAGGACGCCGCCCTTCGGCTGGCGAAAGAAGATCGAGGCGTAGATCAGATAGATCACGACGAGCAGCAGGACCGGCGTGGCCATCGCCAGCAGCACCGTGTTGTCGGTGACGTGCCCCGAGGCCTGTTCGCTGCCGTTGCCCGGCGGCAGGCTCGGGCCGAGCAGGAAGATCACCAGCGGCGTGGCGATCAGCGAGGAGATCACCCACAGGGCGGTGAAGCGTCGCGCGTGATTCGGTTCCGGGGTGCCCGGATGCGTCTCAGCGGCCATCGCTAGACCACATTGATGAAGCCGTCCATGTAGCCGAGCGTCTGCATCGGCCCTCCAAAGCCGTCGATGTAGCCGGCCGCACAGGGCACGAAGCACTGCCAGCGATAGCGACCCTTCTTGCCGGTGCGGAAGCTGAAGGTGATCGTGCGGTGCGCGGCGCCTTCACAGGGCGCGAATTCGCACTGGTTCTTAGCTTCTTCCGGCACGCCCGGGAGCGGCACGAACACCCCGAGCTGCGGGATCACGAAGGTGTGCGAGGCTTCTTCGGGCGGGATCGAGTTGATCGTCTTGCCGTCCACCGTCTCGGTCTCGCCAACTGTCCCCTGGACCTGGGAGAGAAACGGGTTGCGCAGGCCGCTGTCGCCGTCGTACTGGTAGAGCGTCACGTGGACGACCGAGTTGGCTGGCACCGAGTAGATCGTGCTGTGGATCCACTTGTTGTTCTTGCGCACCAGGTAGGAGACCCAGTCGGGGTGCGAGGGCTCGTACTTGGGCCCGATCGCGGCGACCGTCTCGAGTGTGAGCTGCGTTCCGCCGCTCGAGGGCGGCGGAACGGAGGCGACGATCGTATTCGGCTGGCTCGTAGCCCAGCTGGCCACGTAAAGGCCGATCAGCACGCCCAGCACGGCGACCGCGCTCCCCACTCCCAGGACCTTCTTGGCCAGCGTGCTCACACTGCGCTCCCCACTCCACTTGCTCCCCAGACGAGGCGAGTCTATGCCTCCACAGGCAACCTGGGAATCCCCTCATAGATGAGAATTCTCTTAGAAAGGGCTGGGAACGGCCTCTGGGCCTGGGCTCAGGCCTCCGTGGAAGCGGAAGGAGCTTGTCCTGCGAGCGCGCCTCGACAGGTAGTACAAGCGTCCGAAAGTCGCAAATAGCGCAAAGCTTCGTCGATGCTTGCCCGAAAAGGACGACATGAGCTGCCCGATTCGGGCAGGGGGAGCGCGGCCCTCGACGCGCAAGACCGATCCGGAGGCTTGACATGGATGAAACGAAGGCAGGAGCGTTGACGGTCGACAGGGACGAGCCGGACCCGGACTGGGACCACGCGTTCGCGGACGTGGTGGGCGACCTCGCCCCGCGCCCCGCACCCCGCGTTCCGGAGGCGCTTGGCGCGGAGTTGCGGTGCGTCTCGAGCGGCTATCTGGAGCACGGCTGCTCGTGCTCGGCGAGCGTCCCCTTCGCGGTCGCCAGCGCCGCCTTGCGGCGCGAGCTCGCGTACAACGAGAAGCGCGGCGACCGCTTCTTTCGCTTTGCCTGGAGGGATGAGGTGTGGCTCGCCTACGGTCTCGGCGACGGCCGCCTTCGGGGCGTGTACTGCCCCTCCCACAGCGCCGAGCGCGACCGCCGCGCGTTCGCGGCCGGCCTGCTGGTCGATGAGTCGCCGCGGGCTCTGGCCGTCGGCGCCTGAGCGCGCAGTCCGGGCTCCTCCTCCGCCGCCGCGCCGCGGCGTGCGGGTACGATCGAGCCTTGGCCCCCATCCAGTCACCCGAGCCGAACACGGCGCCCACGGCCGATTCGCCAGCCGAGCCGCCGCGCCCGGGCGTCCCCGAGCGCCCGACGCTCGACGGCCTCGAGGCCAGGTGGAGCGCGGTGTGGGAGGCAGACGGCGTCTATCGCTTCGATCGCTCGGCGCCGCGCGAGCGCGTGTTCTCGATCGACACCCCACCGCCGACGGTCAGCGGCTCGCTCCATGTCGGACACGTCTTCTCCTACACGCACACCGACGCGGTCGCCCGCTACCGGCGGATGCGTGGCATGGAGGTCTTCTACCCGATGGGCTGGGACGACAACGGCCTGCCGACAGAGCGGCGCGTGCAGAATCACTTCGGCGTGCGCTGCGATCCGTCAGTGCCCTATGACGCCGCCTTCGAGCCGCCCCAGGAGCCTTCGGAGAAGGACCCGGTGGCGATCTCGCGACCGAACTTCGTGGAGCTGTGCCTGCGCCTGACCGAGAGCGACGAGCAGGTGTTCGAGTCGCTGTGGCGCACGCTCGGGCTGTCGGTGGACTGGTCGATGACCTACACCACGATCGGGCGCCTGGCCCAGAGGGTCTCCCAGCGCTCCTTCCTCGGTCTGCTCGAGCGCGGCGGGGCCTACCAGCTGGAGGCGCCGACGCTGTGGGATGTGGACTTCCAGACGGCCGTGGCCCAGGCCGAGCTCGAGGATCGCGAGCGACCTGGAGCCATGCACCGCGTGCGCTTCGGGGGCGGTGCGCTGATCGAGACGACGCGGCCGGAGCTGATCCCGGCGTGCGTGGCGCTGCTCGCGCACCCCGACGACGAGCGCCATCGCGACCTCGTGGGCGGCGAGGCGCTGACCCCGCTGTTCGGAACCAGCGTGCCCGTCCTCACCCACCCGCTGGTCGAGCAGGACAAGGGCACCGGTCTGGTGATGGTGTGCACCTTCGGCGACCTCACCGACGTGATGTGGTGGCGCGAGCTCGGGTTGCCGGTGCGCTCGGTGCTCGGCCCCGACGGGCGCCTGAGCGAGGTCCCGTGGGGGGAGCCTGGGTGGGAGTCCGCTGACCCAGCTCTCGCGCGCGCGAGCTACGGCGAGCTGAGCGGGCGCACGATCAACCAGGCGCGCAGGCGGATCGTGGAGCTGCTGGAGGAGTCCGGCGATCTGATCGGCGAGCCCGTGCCGGTGAACAGGGCGGTCAAGTTCTTCGAGAAGGGCGAGCGCCCGGTCGAGATCGTGACGAGCAGGCAGTGGTTCATCCGCACGATCGAGCACCGCGACGAGCTGATCGCGCGGGGACGGGAGCTCGAGTGGCACCCCGCCTACATGCGAGCGCGCTTCGAGGACTGGGTCAACGGGCTGACGGGCGACTGGTGCGTGAGCCGCCAGCGCTTCTTCGGCGTGCCCTTCCCGGTCTGGTATCCGATCGACTCGGCCGGAGCCATCCTCCACGACCAGCCGATCGCGGCGAGTCCCGAGCAGCTTCCGGTCGACCCCTCCACGGACGTGCCGGACGGCTTCCAAGCCTCCCAGCGGGGCCAGCCGAATGGCTTCGCGGGCGACCCTGATGTGATGGACACGTGGGCGACCTCCTCGCTGACCCCGCAGATAGCGGGGCAGGCGGGAGAGGATCAGGAGCTGTTCGAGAAGGTGTTCCCGATGGACGTGCGCCCGCAGGCCCACGACATCATCAGGACCTGGCTGTTCTCGACGATCCTGCGCTCGCACCTCGACTACGGAGAGCTGCCCTGGCGCAACGCGGCGATCTCGGGCTGGGTGCTCGATCCGGACCGCAAGAAGATGTCCAAGTCCAAGGGCAACGTGGTCACGCCGATGCACCTGCTCGAGGAGTACGGCGCGGACGCCGTGCGCTATTGGGCGGCCAACGGCCGGCCGGGCACCGACACGGCCTTCGACGCCCAGCAGATGAAGGTCGGAAGGCGCCTGGCGGTGAAGCTCCTGAACGCATCCAAGTTCGCGCTTGCCGACCTGCCGCCGGCTGCAGAGCAGCTGACGCATCCGCTCGACCGTGCGCTGATCGCGCGGCTGGCGGGCGTGGCGGGCGAGGCGGGCGACAGCTTCGAGTCCTACGACTACGCGCGCGCGCTCGAGCGCGCTGAGACCTTCTTCTGGTGGTACTGCGACTTCTACCTGGAGCTCGTCAAGGGCCGGCGCTACGACCCCGACCCGGCTGTCAGCGCGTCGGTGAGCCTCGCGCTGGGCGTCTCCCTGTCCGTCTTCCAGCGGTTGTTTGCTCCCTTCCTGCCGTTCGTGTGCGAGGAGGTGTGGTCGTGGTGGCAGGAGGGCTCGGTGCACCGCGCGGCCTGGCCCGACGCCGCCGAGCTCAGGGCGCTGGCGCGAGCTGGCAGGACGGACGATGGCGCCGCTCAGGACGGTGCGGGCAGGGAGGCTGTGGCGCTCGAGGTGACCGCGGACGTGCTGCGTGAGGTGCGCAAGGCCAAGTCCCAGGCTCGCCGGCCGATGCGCGCGCCCGTCGCGCGGGTCGTCGTTCGCGACACGGCCGAGCGTCTGGACGCGCTCGAGCTGGGCGCCGGCGACCTGTGCCTGGCCGGCTCGATCGAGGCGCTCGAGCCGGTGGTGGACGGTGAGTTCGCCGTCGAGGTCGAGCTGGCTGAGCAGGGGTAGGCGGGTATCCCGAGGGGCTCTCACGGCCGCAAAGCCACGCCTTGGATAGGGTGGCAACCCGTGGAGCGAACACTCATCAACGAGCTGCCCAGGCGCGTCGGCGAGCCGGTGACTGTCCGCGGCTGGGTGCAGACCGTGCGCGACCAGAAGAGCATGCAGTTCCTGATCGTGCGTGACGAAACCGGGCTTGCACAGGCGGTCCTCCCCAAGCAGGACCCGCCGAGCGAGCTCAACGAGGCGGTGAGCGCGCTGACGGCCGAGTCGGCGGTGACGGTCACGGGGACGGCCGTGGCGGACGAACGCGTGAAGCTCGGCGGCCTGGAGCTGAAGCTGGAGGGCCTGCAGGTCGACTCCCTGGCCGAGCCCGAGGTGCCGATCGCGGCGGACTCGGCCCTGGACAAGCGGATCGACTGGCGCTACCTCGACCTGCGCCGCCCCGACAGGCGCCTGATCTTCGAGGTGCAGACCACGGCCGAGCACGCCATGCGCGAGCTCTGGCGTGGCGAGGGCTTCATCGAGCTGCACACGCCGAAGCTCATGTCCTCGGCGAGCGAGTCCGGCGCGGAGCTGTTCCATGTCGACTACTTCGACGGCGACGCCTACCTGGCCCAGTCGCCGCAGTTCTACAAGCAGATGGCGATGGCGGCGGGCTTCGGCAAGGTCTTCGAGGTCGGCCCGGTGTTCCGCGCCAACCCCTCCTTCACCTCGCGCCACGACACAGAGTTCACGAGCGTGGACGTGGAGATCTCCTGGATCGACTCCCACGATGACGTGATGGCCTTCGAGGAGCGCTGGCTGGCGCACGTGCTCACGCGCGTGAAGGAGGCCCACGGCGAGGCGATCGCCGAGACGTTCGGCGTCGAGTTGATCGTCCCGACGGTCCCCTTCCCTCGGGTGAGCCTCGAGGACGCAAAGCAGATGCTCCGCGACGCGGGCCACGAGGCGCCGGGCGCCGGCCACGATCTCGACCCGCCGAGCGAGCGGGCGCTCTCTGCGCTGATCAGGGAGCAACAGGGTCACGAGTTCGCGTTCGTGACCGACTACCCCACGACGGTGCGGCCCTTCTACCACATGCGCCACCCCGACGATCCGACTCTGACCAGGAGCTTCGACCTGCTGTGGCGCGGGATCGAGCTCACCACGGGCGCCCAGCGCGAGCATCGCTACGAGCAGCTGCTGGCACAGGCCGCCGACAAGCACGTCGACGTCGGCCCGATCCAGTACTACCTGAACTTCTTCCGCTTCGGCGCGCCCCCGCACGGCGGGTTCGGCTTCGGGCTGACCCGCCTGCTGATGCAGATGCTCGGACAGGAGAACGTGAGAGAGGTCACGTTGCTGTACCGCGGGCCGCACCGGCTCGAGCCTTGAGCGGGCCTGCTCGAGCGTTTGCTCGCTACTGGACCGGGACGGCAGAGACCTTCCAGCTCTTGCCTTCCTTGACGAGCGACACCGTGCCGGCGCGCTTCCTGCCAGCCTTGGTGCTGGTGACGTGCGCGGTCGCGGTGGAGCCGTCTGCGGCGATCTGAACGGACTGGACGCTCACTTCGAGGCTGTCGACCTCGGCGAGCTGGCTCTTGATCGCCTTTTCGCAGCCCTCCTTCCCACCGAGCCGGCTCACCACGGAGGCCGCCACGTCGTTGGCGCAGATCTTCTTTTCTTCGGCGGCCGTGGCATCGGCCTGGAGGTTGGCGATCGTCTGCGCGACTTCGTGCTGGGCGCCCTTGAAGGAAGAGGTCGAGACCGTGTTGCCGCACGCCGCCACTGCCACCGCGCACAGCGGCAGGCAGAGCAGCGTGAGGAGCTTGGCGACGGAGGGGACCGGCATACCGGCGCCAGAGGTTATGCGACCGGCGCTAGTTCTGCTCGTCGTCGCGGCGATAGCCCAGGCGAGCGGAGATCCGGTCGGCGGTGGAGACGAGGTGCGGGCCGAGGGCGTCGACGAGCTCCTCGAGCGAGATCATGGAGCTGTGGGCGGCGAGGTTGACGGCGGCCACGACGTCGCGTGCCTCGTTGCGCACCGGCGCGGCGATCGCGTAGAGCTCGGCCGCGAGCTCCTGATCGTTGACGGCGAAGCCCGCCGCGAGGATCTCGTCGAGCTCCTCGCGCAGAGCTTTCTTGCTGGTGATCGTGTTGGGAGCGCGTTTGGTCAGCTTCATCGAGGCGATCAGCTCGCGCTGCTCGGACTCGGGCAGGTTGGCGAGCAGCAGCTTGCCCATCGCGGTGCAGTAGGCGGGCAGGCGCGAGCCGGTGTGGAGGCTGAGGTCGATCGCGCCCTGGCCACGGCGGAAGCTGCGCACGCGGTCCACGTAGAGGACGTCGGTGCCGTCGAGGACTCCGAGGCTCGTCGTGTAGGAGGTCCGCTGGCGCAGTTCCTCGAGGTAGGGGTGGGCGTGCTCGCGCAGCCCGGTGGAGTTCAGCGCCGACATCCCCAGGTCGGTGACGCGTAGCCCGAGGCGGTACTTGCGCGATGCGCCCTGCTCGAGATAGCCCAGGGCGACGAGCGTGATCACGTAGCGGTGGGTGGTCGAGCGGCTCATGCCGAGGTCGTCGGCGATGTCGGCGATCCCGAGGACGGGGCGCTTGGGCGTGAAGCAGCCCAGGATCGCAAGGCCGCGCTCCAGCGACTGGGAGTAGCGCGGCTCGCGCAGACTCGGAATCGACCAGGCGGGCTCCTGCCCATCCTTGTTGGCTTTGGCAGCTGGTGAACTAGTTCTGGGCATTGGCACCTTGATCCCTGTGTTGTCCTCGGTAGACTCCCCACCACGGGAAGTTCAGTTGACTGATATATGGATCATAGTTCGATATATCGATCAATCGATCTTAAACACTAGAGTTTCTAGTTGCGCCTGTCCAGGAGGGGTCGCCGGTGGGGCGCGGAGGCGGCTCAGGCGCGCCCGGGAGCTGCCGGCTGCTGCTCGGCGAAGTGCTTGCTCAGCATCGTCAGCTGGCCCTGATAGCTCGAGCCGATGTCCTTTCCGTAGAGGACATCGGGTGGCTCGGCCATGCGCTCGAAGGCGAGCTTGCAGACCGGCTGGCCGTGCTCGACCATGAACGACACGTCGCGGGCGCGCACCTCCAACGCCGCGCGGCTGCCCGGAGCGGTCTTGTCGCGGTGGTAGCCGAAGCCGGGGTCGAAGAAGCCCGCGTAGTGGGTGCGAAGCTCCCCCGCCGTCGGGTCGTAGGCGAGCATCTCGGCGGCGTACTCCGGCGGGATGCTCACCCCCTCGGCTGAGAGCAGCAGGTAGAAGATCTCGGGCTCGAGCACGATGCGCCCGCCCCGCTCGGGGTGCACCGGCTCCCAGTAGTCGCGCCATCGCAGGGCGCCGACCTTCGTGAGGTCGATCGGCAGGCTGTTCTTCTTCGCGCGGTAGCCCACGATGCTCTCGGCCGAACCCGACACGTCCAGGCGCAGGAAGAGGCCGTCGGCGATCGAGATCTCCGACGCGTCGACCGGCCTGGAGTCGCGGTAGAGAAGCGGCGAGGAATCATGCAGAGAGATCAGCTCCTCGTCGCTGAGGCGCGCGTTGCCGGCCATCAACCGCACCTGGTTGAGAGCGAGCCCGGTCTTCACGCGGATCGCGAACGTACGCGGGACGATCTCCAGGTAGAGCCTGCCGCCATAGCCGCCGGGGATCTCGTCGAAGCGGTGGTTGCGATCGGTGAGCACGCGCGTGAACACATCCAGGCGGCCAGTCGAGCTCTTCGGATTCGCCTTCGCGCGGATCGCGTCGGGCAGGCGCAGCTCCTCGATCAGCGGGACCAGGTAGGGCCGGTCGCGCTCGAGCGTGGCCCCGTCGCGCAGGTCGATCCTTTCGAAGGCGATGTCCTGGATCTTCTCCTCGACCGTTGAGTCGCTGTCCGGCAGGAAGCTGCACCTGAGCGCCCATGCGTGCTCGCCGAGTCGCAGGTCGATGCTCGCCGGCTGCACCGACTCGCCCGGGATCCGCCACGCCCCCGCGACGATCCACTCCTGCGCGATCGCCTCGCGCAGGCTCTGGGAGGGGAGCACTCCCGGGGATGGCGCGAGGGTGCGTGCGGAGTCGCGCGGAGCGGCGCTCGAAGCTTGTGCAGGGCTCACGTGAAAGCCGATCGACTCATCGCCTGAGAAGTGTATGGACCGCCCGGGCGAACACCGCGAGACGCTCGCCGTGTGAGCACGTGGGGTGCTGGCGAGTAGGAGACAGCCCTGGCAATGGTCGGACTGATGAAACTACAGTCGCGAAGAGGGGTTTCGAGCTCTTGCCCGCACCGCAGTCGGGCTCGCACAGCGTGTTCGGGGGGCGGTGGGGGCTTGAGCATCGTCCTACCCTCTCCGACGATGCTCGGGAAGAGATCGAGGCGTCCCCCCGATGCCAGGTCTCCGCGGGCGTCGTGGTCCTCGGGCCGCGGCGTCCGTGAAGGCCTGGCGCGCAGGGGTGCTCGAGGCGAGTGAGGCTACGTGCCTTCGGAGTCCCGTCCGCGACCACCTCTAACTTCAGGCCATGCTCTTGAACGAGCTCACCGACGGCCTGGAGATCGACCAGGTCCTCCTCGTTCGCGAGGCCGAGCGCCGTAGCCGGCGCGACGGCGGCGAGTACCTGCGCCTACAGCTCGCGGACCGCACGGGCGCTGTGGCGTGCATGGTCTGGGAGGACCTGGGCATGGTCGAACAGCTGGCGCGGGCGGGCGAGCCGGTGAGGGTGCGCGGGCGCTACACGGTGCATCCGCGCTTCGGCCCGCAGATCAACCTGCGCGGGCTCGAGGCGGCCGCCCCCGGAAGCTTCGACGCCAAGGACCTGCTCGACGGGCCCGCACGCGAGATCGAGCAGATGGAAGCCGAAGTGCGCGACCTGCTGGACACGATCCAGGAGCCACATCTGCGGAGCCTGCTCGAGCGCGTCTTCGGCGAGAGCTCTGAGATGTGGGCCGGCTATCGGCTGGCTCCGGCGGCCAAGTACTACCACCAGGCCTATCGTCACGGCCTGCTCGAGCACTGCCTCGGGGTCGCCCAGGCGGTCAGCGCGATCAGCGCCACCTTCCCGGGGATCGATCGCGACGTGGCGGTGACCGGCGCGCTGCTGCACGACATCGGCAAGCTCGAGGCCTATACGGACGATCCGCGCAACATCGACCTCACGGACGCCGGGCGCCTACACGGCGAGATCGCGCTCGGCTACTACCGCATCCGGCGCGCGATCGAGGACATCGAGGGGTTCCCCCCCGAGCTGGCTCAGGCGGTCGGGCACATCATCCTCTCCCATCACGGCACGTTGGAGCACGGCAGCCCGGTGGTGCCGTGCACGCGCGAGGCTACGCTCGTGCACATGATCGACAACCTCGGCGGTCGGCTCGGAAGCTTTGACCGGATCGAGAAGGAGCTCGCCCCGGGGCGGCGCTGGTCCGGTTTCGACCGCGCGATCGGCGCCGGCGCGTTCTTCGCCGAGCGTGGCGGCGAAGCACCCCAGCTCGACGAGCCCGTCCTGCCCGCCCGCGAAGCCGCCTGAAGTTCCGCAAATAGCGGGGCGCCGGTTTCGCCCAGCGGCATCCGCATCGCCGTCGGCTTCTATCTTTCAGAGCCAGATGGCAAAGGACACCGAGAAGCTGATCCGCCAGCTCTCGCTGATCTCCTACCTGATGGCCGAGCGACGGCCGGTCACGGCCCTGGAGATCCGGCGCGACGTTGAGGGCTACAGCGGCATGAACGAGGACGCGTTCGCGCGACGCTTCTACGCGGATCGCTCGGAGCTGGAATCGCTGCGCATCCAGCTGACCGTCGAGCGACCCGCCGACGGCGCGGCCGAGCAGGAGAACTACTCCCTGCGGCCAGAGAACTTCCATCTGCCCGCGATCGCGTTCACCGACAAGGAGCTCGCGGCGCTGCAGACCGCGCTCAGCCTGCTCGACGGCGAATTCGCCTACGCGGAGCCGCTGCGCCTGGCGCTGCAGCAGATCACCTGGGGGCGCCCAAGCCCGCTGCGCGCGCCTGAGCAGCGCTCGGTGGCGCTCGGCATAACAGCCTCGGCCGGCGGCCACGAGCTCTCGGCGCGCCTGGCCAAGGTCGAGACGGCGATATTCCGCAACAAGACGATCCTGTTCGAGTACTACACGATGGAGCGCGACGAGGTTGGCGCGCGCAAGGTCGACCCCTACCACCTGCTCTTCCAGGGTGGCCAGTTCTACCTGCTCGGCTACTCCCACGAGCGCAAGGCCGTGCGCGTCTTCCGCCTGACGCGCATCCGCGGCAAGGTCTCCTATGCCACCAAGGCCGAGCACGACTTCCGCCGTCCCGCCGACTTCGACCCTCGCGCCTACGCCAACCGCGCCGACTGGCAGCTCGGCGACGAGCGCGGGGTGGCCGAGGTCCTGATCTGCGAGCGGATCGCCTGGCAGGTCGAACGACACTTCGGCCGCTATGGCGAGATTCGTGAGGACCGGGGCGAGACGGTCTTCCTCACCGGCTACTCCAACCCCCGCAGCATCGTCTCGTGGGTGATGGGGCTCGGCCCGAACGCACGCCTGCTCGGTCCCGAGGAGCTCACGGAGGAGCTCAGGCGACGTCTCGACCTGCTCGTCGAACGCCATGGCGAGGTCGTCCCATCTGCTCCGCCGGGGCGAGGTCGCGCAGGCGCGAAAGCGCCGGGCACGGCGGTGGGCGCGCGAATCACGGGCCCGGCACGCTCGCGGGCCGGACGCAGGGGTGAGCCAGGCGGCGAGGGCGAGAACGGCTCCGCGCGAGCCGACACGGCGATCCGTCCCGAGCGCTTCGCCCGGCTGGTCACGCTGGCCAGCATCCTGATCAAGGCCGGCCGCGAAGGCGAGCGGGTCTCGATGAAGGAGGTCTGCGAGCGCCTGCAGCTGAGCGAGGACGAGCTGCGCGAGGACGTGAACGTGCTGAACGTCGTCAACTTCGGCGGCGGCTCGTACGTGCTCTACGCCGAGATCAAGGAGGAGACCGGCGAGATCGAGGTCGACCCCGAGCCCTACAGCGACAATTTCGATCGCCCCGCCCGTCTGCTGCCGGTGGAGGCGAAGGCGCTCGTGGCGGCGATCGATCTGATCGGCGAGCACATTCCCGAGGGCTCGCTGACCTCCGCACGCGAGAAGATCGTGGCAGCGCTGGGCGAGGACCCGATGGAGCAGGGGCTGCAGGTGGCCCCCACGGCGGGTGATGACTCCGGCGTCGCGCGCCTGGTCTCCAAGGCGATCGTCGCACGCAAGCTGATCGAGATCGAGTACTACAAGGCAAACGAGGACGAGCTGGTGCCCAGGAAGGTGGAGCCCTACGCGCTCACCAACGGCCGCGAGGGCTGGTATGTGGCCTCGTTCGACCCCGAGCGCGACGGCGTGCGCCACTTCCGCCTCGACCGCATCAAGAAGGTGACCGTGACCGACGAGAAGTTCGAGCCGCGGCCCGAGGTCGATCCGGCCGCCGAGGTCGACGGGTGGCTGCGCACGGGCGAGGTGCCCGCCTCGCGCACCGCGCGCGTGTGGGTGTCCCCCGAGCGCGCCCGCTGGGCGCGCGAGGCGCGCCGCGTGGTCGAGGAGTGGAGCGACGGCTCGGTCGTGGTCGAGCTGAGCTTCGCCGGGGCCGACTGGCTCGTGCGCGAGATCCTCAGGGAAGCCGGCGACGCTGCCGTGCTCGAGCCCGAGGACGCGCGCGAGGCGGTGCGCGAGGCGGCGATCCGGCTGCGCGAGGCCAGCGCCGCCCCCGCCGGCGTCACCTGATCCGCGTGAGCCGCCGCGAGCAGATCAGGATGAGCGACGCCGAGGCCGCCTCGTTCCTGGGCGAGGAGCGAACGGTCACCTGCGCCACCACGGGGCCCCGCGGCTGGCCGCACCTGATGCCGCTCTGGTACGTCCCGCGCGACGTCCCGCCCGGTGAGCCGGCCCCGCGCCTGTGGGCATGGACATACGGCGTCTCGCAGAAGGTCCGCAACCTCGAGCGCGACCCGCGCGCAACGCTGCAGGTGGAGGCCGGCGAGTCCTACCAGGAGCTGCGCGGGGTGATGCTCGAGTGCGAGGCGGTCGTCCATCGCGACCTCGACGTGGTCAAAGCCCTGGGCCACGAGATCTTCGCCCGCTACGCCTCTCCTCGCGGCGAGCCGCCCGCCGAGAGCCTGCCCGTGGAGGTCGGTGAGATGGTCGACAAGCAGGCCGTCAAGCGCGTGGCCCTCGAGTTCGTCGAGCTCAGGCGCGCGAGCTGGGACCACCGCAAGCTCGGCGGCACCTACTGATCGCGTAGGGTGGTCCCCGCATGGAGTCGCTCAAGGGACTGATCCTCTCCGGGGGCAAGGGCACGCGGCTGCGCCCGATCACGCATACCAGCGCCAAGCAGCTGGTCCCCGTGGCCAACAAGCCGGTGCTCTTCTACGGCATCGAGGCGATGGCCGAGGCCGGGATCGAGGAGATCGGGATCATCATCGCCCCAGAGACCGGGGCCGAGATCGAAGCCGTGGCCGGCGACGGCTCGCGCTTCGGCCTATCCATCACCTACATCGTCCAGGACGAGCCGCTCGGCCTCGCCCACGCGGTGCTCACGGCGGAGCCGTTCCTGGGGGAGAGCCCGTTCGTGATGTACCTCGGCGACAACCTGCTCCAGGGGGGGATCGCCGACCTCGTGGCGGCCTTCGCCGAGCACGAGCCCGACGCCCTGATCCTGCTCACTCCTGTACCGGACCCCGAGAACTACGGCGTGGCGGAGCTCGCTCCCGCGCAGGCCGGCGAGGTCGGGCGCGTGGTGCGCCTCGTGGAGAAGCCCTCCGAGCCGGCCACCGACCTGGCACTGGTGGGTGTCTACATGTTCACAGCCGGCATCCACGACGCGGCCCGCGCGATCGAGCCCTCCCCGCGCGGAGAGCTCGAGATCACCGATGCGATCCAGTATCTCGTCGACTCTGGCAAGCGCGTGGAGCCCCACGTGGTGCGCGGCTGGTGGAAGGACACGGGGCGCCTGGAGGACATGCTCGAGGCCAACCGCCTGATCCTCGACAATCTGATGGAGCGCGTGGAGGGTGAGCTGATCGACTCGCAGGTGGACGGGCGCGTGGTGATCGAGCCCGGAGCCCGCCTCGAACGCACCACGGTGCGCGGCCCCGCGATCGTGGGGGCCGGGGCCCGGCTCAGCGACTGCTACATCGGCCCCTACACCGCCATCGGCGAGCGCTGCGTGATCTCGGGCGCCGAGGTCGAGCACTCGATCCTGCTCGCCGGGTGCACCGTGAGCGATCTCGACGGGCGGATGGAGTCCTCGCTGCTCGGGCGCAACGTCACGATCAGGCGGGGCGATCGCCAGCCGCGCGCCTACCGCTTCATGGTCGGGGACAACTCGGACATCTCGATCCTGTGAGGGTGCTCGTGACCGGCGCCGCCGGGATGCTCGGCCTGGATGTGCTGCGGGCCGGTGAGCGCGCCGGCCACGAGCTGATCGGGCTGGACCTCCCCGAGATCGACATCACCGACCCGGCCTCCGTGGAGGGAGCGCTGCAGCGGGTCGCCCCGGACGCGGTGCTCAACTGCGCAGCGCTGACCGACGTGGACGGCCAGGAGTCCAAACGCGAGCTTGCACAGGCCGTCAACGGGGACGGCGCCGGCAATCTCGCGCGCGCGGCCGCCGCGGCAGGCGTTCCCCTCGTGCACGTCTCGACCGACTACGTCTTCAGTGGCGAGGCGCCCCATGACGCCGCGGGCAAGCCGCGTCCGTACCTCGAGTCCGATCCCACCGGCCCCCGCTCGGTCTACGGCGCGACCAAGCTCGCGGGTGAGCAGCAGGTGCTCGCCGCCTCGCCGCGACACACCGTCGCCCGCACGGCCTGGCTGTTCGGAGTCGGGGGACGCAACTTCGTCGAGACGATGCTCGCGCTTTCCCGCGAGCGCGACGCCGTTCAGGTGGTCGTCGACCAGGAGGGCTGCCCGACGTGGAGCGGGCACCTCGCGCCCGCCCTGCTCGGGCTGATCGAACGTCGCGTCTGTGGCCTCGTCCACCTGGCCGGCTCGGGCCACGTGTCCTGGAACGGCTTCGCCCGCGAGATCTTCCGCCAGGCCGAGGTCGAGTGTCGCGTCGAGGAGGCCAGCAGCGCGGAGATGGCGCGCCCCGCGCCGCGCCCAGCGTGGTCGGCGCTCGAGTCAGAGCGCGGGGACGTGCTCCCGCTTCCGCCCTGGCAGGACGGGGTGGCGGGCTATCTGGCGGCTCGCGCTGGGATGATGCGCGCATGAGACTGCTCGTCTGTGGCGGGGCTGGCTTCATCGGCTCCACGTTTGCCCGCCAGCGCCTGACCGAGCACGGCGATGAGGTGACCGTGTTCGACAAGCTCACCTATGCAGGCCGCGAGGAGAACTTCCACGACATCGGCGAGGATCCGCGGTTTCGCTTCATCAGGGGTGCGATCGAGGATCGCGAGGCGCTCTCCGCCGCGGTCGAGGCGGCCTCGCCGGAGGCGATCGTGAACTTCGCCGCCGAGACGCATGTGGACCGCTCGATCGCCGAGCCCGACGCATTTGTGCGCACGCACGCCCTTGGCACCTACGTCTTGCTCGACGCCGCCCGCGAGCGCGACCTGCGCTACGTGCAGGTCTCCACCGACGAGGTCTATGGCTCGATCGATGAGGGCACCTTCACCGAGGAGAGCCCGCTGGCGCCCTCCTCGCCCTATTCGGCCACGAAGGCCGGCGCCGATCTGCTCGTGCAGAGCTACTTCCACACCTACGGCCTGCAGGCCCTGATCTGCCGCGGATCGAACAACTACGGCCCCTACCAGTACCCCGAGAAGCTGATCCCGCTGATGGTCCTCAACGCGCTCCACGGCGACTCGCTGCCCGTCTACGGGGACGGGATGCAGGTGCGCAACTGGATCCACTCCACAGACTTCGCCGCCGCCATCGGCCACGTGCTCGAGCACGGCAAGGCCGGTGAGGTCTACAACGCGGGCGGCCCCGACGAGGAGGCCAACATGACCGTCGTGCGGCGCATCGTCGAGCTGACCGGGGCGAGCGAGTCGCAGATCGAGCACGTCGCCGACCGCCCCGGCCACGACGTGCGCTACTCGCTCTCCTCGGAGAAGGTGCGCGCGCTCGGCTGGGAGCCGCGGGTGCGCTTCGAGGAGGGCCTCGCGCAGACGGTGGCGTGGTATCGCGACAACGGGTGGTGGTGGGAGCCGATCCGCTCGGGCGACTATCGCGCCTACTACGAGCGCCAGTACGGTCGCTCGCTGCAGAGCTGAGCGCTCTTCGCCGCGCCGCGCTCGACGCTTTGTGGCACGGCGCTAGCCTCAAGCGGTGCCCCTGGAGCATTTCAGCCCGACGACGCGTGCCTGGTTCGAGCAGGCGTTCGTGGCTCCCACCGCCGCGCAGGCGGACGCGTGGCCGGCGATCGCGGGTGGACAGCATGTGCTCGTCTCCGCGCCGACCGGCTCGGGAAAGACGCTCGCTGCCTTTCTGTGGGCGCTCGACCGGCTGAGCAGCAGCGCAGAGCGGCGGGCCGACGAGAGCCGGGGCACCCGCGTCGTGTACGTGAGCCCGCTCAAGGCCCTCGCCTACGACATCGAGCGCAACCTCCGCGCTCCCCTGCGCGGGATCGGAGCCGACGGCGTGACGGTGGGGATCCGCACCGGCGACACCCCCCAGCGTGAGCGGGCGGCGATGGTGCGCAAGCCGCCCGACATCCTCGTCACGACCCCTGAGTCCCTCTACCTGATCCTCACATCGCAGGCGCGGGAGATGCTCACGGGTGTCGAGGCGGTGATCGTCGACGAGATCCATGCCGTCGCGCACTCCAAGCGCGGCGCCCACCTGGCGCTCACGCTCGAGCGTCTCGAGGAGCAGGCGCGGCGGCAGGTGCAGCGCATCGGCCTGAGCGCCACGCAGAACCCCCTCGAGGAGGTCGGGCGCTTCCTGGTGGGCCCCACCCGCGAGGTAACCATCATCGACGCGGGCGCCCGCACCCTGAAGGGCACAGGCAAGCCGCTCGACCTGCGCATCGAAGTTCCCGTCGAGTCGATGGCCGAACCGGGAGCATCGACTGTGCTGACGCCACCAGAGGGAGTCGCGCTCGACCCCCTCGAGCCGCTCCCAGGCGGCGAGTCCACGCGCAACTCGATCTGGCCAGCCATCTACCCGGAGCTGCTCAGGCAGGTCCGTGAGCACACCTCCACGATCGTCTTCGTCAACAACCGCCGCGCCGCCGAGCGCGTCGCGCTGCGCCTCAACGAGCTCGCCGAGGAGGAGATCGCCCGCGCCCACCACGGCTCGCTCGCGCGCGAGGAGCGCACCAAGGTCGAGGAGCTGCTCAAGGGGGGCGAGCTCCCCTGCCTGGTGGCCACCAGCTCGCTCGAGCTGGGCATCGACATGGGCGCCGTCGACCTCGTCCTGCAGATCGAGTCCCCGAAGTCCGTCGCCCGCGGCCTGCAGCGCATCGGCCGCGCCGGCCACGGCGTCGGCGAGGTCAGCGTCGGGCGCATCTTCCCCAAGTTCCGCGGCGACCTGCTCGAGTGCGCCGTCGTCGTCCGCCGCATGCACGAAGGACTGATCGAGGCGACGGTCGTGCCCAGGAACGCGCTCGACGTCCTCGCCCAGCAGATCGTCGCGATCGCCGTCTCGGCGGAGCCCGCGGGGAAGGGGAGCGAGGATGCCCCCGACCTGGGTGTCTCGGTCGACGAGCTGCACGCGCTGGTGAAGCGAACCCACTCCTACTCCGAGCTCTCCCGCGAGCTGCTCGAGAACGTGCTCGACATGCTCGACGGGCGCTATCCGTCCAAGGAGTTCGGCGAGCTGCGCGCACGGATCGTCTGGGACCGCGTCGCCGGGGTCATACGTGCGCGCAAGGGCTCCCGACAGCTGGCGATCGCCAACGCCGGGACGATCCCCGACCGTGGCCTCTACGCGGTCACCCTCCCGGATGGGCGGCGCGTGGGCGAGCTCGACGAGGAGATGGTCTACGAGGCGCGCCCCGGCCAGACCTTCCTGCTCGGCGCCTCCAGCTGGCGGATCGAGGAGATCACGCGCGACCGCGTGATCGTCACGCCCGCCCCCGGCGCCCCCGGGGCGGTGCCCTTCTGGAAGGGCGACTCGATCGGGCGCCCGAAGGAGCTCGGCGAGGCGATCGGCGCCTTCTCCCGCTGGGCCGTGGACCAGGACGCGGAGACGCTGCAGCGCGACTATGACCTCGACGAGCGCGCCGCGCGCAACCTGCTCGCCTACCTGCGCGAGCAGCTCACCGCCACGCGCGTGCTGCCGAGCGAGCGCACGATCGTGCTCGAGCGCTTTCGCGACGAGATCGGCGACTGGCGACTGTGCGTGCTCTCCCCCTACGGCGGTCGCGTCCACGCCGCCTGGGGCCTCGCGCTCTCGGCGCGCATCCACGAGCGCTTCGGCCTGGAGGCCGACGCGATCTGGTCAGACGACGGCATCGTCCTGCACCTCCCGGATCTCGACGCCGACGAGGCCGAGTCCCCGGGTGGGTGGGAATCGATCGTCGAGCTCTTGATGCTCGAGCCCGACGAGGTCGAGCAGGCCGTCACCGCCGAGCTCGGCGGCTCGGCCCTCTTCGGCGCGCGCTTTCGCGAGAACGCCTCGCGCGCGCTGCTGATCCCGCGCGCCTACCCGGGCAAGCGCACGCCGCTGTGGCAGCAGCGCCTGAAGGCCCAGAACCTGTTGGAGGTCGCCCGCCGCTACGCCGACTTCCCGATCCTCCTGGAGACATACAGGGAGTGCCTGCGTGACGTGCTCGACGTGTCAGGCCTCGAAGAGCTGCTGCGGGGGCTGCACACGCGCGAGATCTCCCTCGTCGAGGTCGAGACCCAGACGGCCTCGCCCTTCGCCTCCTCCCTGCTCTTCGACTACGTCGCCACCTATATGTACGAGGGCGACACCCCGAGCGCCGAGCGTCGTGCCGCCGCGCTCTCGCTCGACCGCGACCTGCTGCGCGAGCTGCTCGGCCAGGAGGAGCTGCGCGAGCTGATCGACCCCGGGGCGCTCGCGCGCGTGGAAGCCGATCTGCAGCACCGCTCCGAGATGACCCGCGCGACCGGGCGCGACGGCCTCCACGACGTGCTGCGCCACGTCGGCGACCTCAACGCCCACGAGGTCGCAGAGCGCGTCTTCGAGGGCATCGAGTCAGAGCCCCTGCTGCGCGAGCTCGAGCGCGAACGGCGCGCCATCCGCCTGCGCCTCGGCGGCGAGCAGCGCTGGGCGGCCGCCGACGAGGCGGGCCTCTATCGAGACGCTCTCGGGGCGGTCCCGCCGGGCGGGCTGCCCGAGGCCTTCCTCGCCGACGTGTCCGACGCGCTCTCCGAGCTCCTCGCGCGCTACGCCCGCACCCACGGCCCCTTCACCAGCGAGGACATCCACGCCCGCTACGGCGTCGACGCGAGCGCCGTGCTGCGCGAGCTCGAGCGCGCCGGCGACCTCGTCCGCGGGGAGCTTCGTCCGGGAGGCAGCGAGCGCGACTGGTGCGACGTCGAGGTCCTGCGCCGTCTCAGGCGCGCTTCGCTGGCCGCCCTGCGCAAGGAGATCGAGCCGGCCGAGCAGCGGCGCCTGGCGGCCTTCCTGCCCTCCTGGCAGGGCGTCGACCGCCACTCCGGCGCCGGAGCCGGAGTGGACCGCCTGCGCGAAGTGCTCGTGCCGCTGCAGGGGCTCGCGCTGCCCGTGGAGATCTGGGAGCGCGACGTGCTTCCGCGCCGCACCGGCGCCTACTCGCCCTCGTGGATGGACGCCCTCTGCGCCAGCGGCGAGCTCGTGTGGGTGGGCGTCGGGCCGCTCGGGCGCTCGGGCAGGGTCGCGCTGTACTTCCGCGAGGATGCCGCCGCGATCGGGCCGCCCCCCTCTGCTCCCTCGGCCCGCGCCGGATACGAGCCGCCGAGCAACTCCGAGCACGAGCTCCTGCGCGCGCGCCTGCAGGGCGGCCCCGCGTTCTTCACGGATCTGCTCGCCGATCTCGACGCGCCGGCCGAGGCACTGCGCGAGGCGCTCTGGGACCTCGTGTGGGCCGGCGAGGTCACCAACGACGCCTGGGCGCCCCTGCGGGCTCCCCGCCTGGCGTTGGCCCGCTCCGAGCGCTCCTCCGTTGCGCCGGGCGCGTTCACCGGCCGCAGCGGCGGCGGAGCGCGCTCGCGCTTCAGCGGCAGGCGCCGCAGCGGGGCCCAGTCCCAGGTTCAGGGCCGCTGGTCGCTGATCGCGCCCGTGTTCCACGGCGTTCAGGATGGTCCCGCGGGTGCGCTCGAGCGCAGGCGCGTGCTGGCGGAGCTCCTGCTCGAGCGCTATGGGATAGTCACCCGCGAGCAGGTCCTGGCCGAGGGGATCAAGGGCGGCTTCGCGATGCTCTACGACACCTTCTCCAACCTCGAGACCCTCGGCGTCTGTCGTCGCGGCTACTTCGTCGAGGGCATGGGCGGCGCCCAGTTCGCGCTTCCCGGCGCCGTCGAGCGGCTGCGTGCGCCGTCGGAGAGGTCGCGGACGCTCGTGCTCGGCGCCGCCGACCCGGCGCAGCCCTACGGTGGCGCACTGCCGTGGCCCAAGCGGGAGCAGACCGGCGTCCGCCCGCTGCGCCCCGCGCGCGTCGCCGGCGCCTACGTGGTGACGGTCCAGGACGAGCCGATCCTCTACGTGGAGCGCGGCGGGCGTGGCCTGGTGACGCTGATCGGCGAGGCGCTGCGCGGCGCAGCCGGCCCGACGGCGCCCGGCCGGGAGCCCGACCGGCTGCGCGAGGCGCTCGAGGCGCTCGCGGAGGCGGTGCGCGCCGGGCGCGTGCCCAGGCTCGCGCTCGAGCGCATCGACGGGCAGCCCGCGATCGCCTCCGAGCTGGCCGAGGCGCTCGTCGAGCTCGGCTTCCAGTCGGGGCCGCGCCGGCTGACGCTCAGCGCCTGAGACACGCAGAAGGCCCCCAGCCATGCGGATTCCGGCTATCTGGATCCCGCAAGCTGCGCGTGTTTGCACCCGATAACCCGAAGCCCATTGTCTGTCGGACGGTTGCACTGGTGGGAGACACCGGTGGAATCGTTCGAAGGAGCTTGTTATTAAAGATGCATAGGACTTGCACTCGACATTCAACTAGTTTATGTTCTAGAACCGTGGGGATGAGCCGAACAAGAGGCCAGCAACCGCCGCTGTACCGGAGGCTGCCGCATGGGCCGAACGGTATGGACCGGGAGGAAGTGGCCCGCAACCAGCGGACACGCCTCTACGGCGCGATGATCGAGTCGATCTCGCAGCGGGGCTACCACGCCACCACCGTGGCCCACGTGATCGGCCTGGCGGGCGTCTCGCGCCGGGCCTTCTACGAGCAGTTCTCCAACAAGGAGCAGTGCTTCCTGGCCACCTACGACATCGTCGTGGCCGGGGCGCGCAAGCGCATGCTGGAGGCGTGGGCGGGCGAGCGCGGATGGGCCAATCGTGTCCACGCCGCCTGCAAGACGCTGCTCGACGACGTGGCCGAGAACCCGAAGGGACCGCGCCTCGTCCTGGTGGACTCGCTCGGCATCGGCCCCAAGGCCCGCGAACGCATGCAGCTCGCCGGCTTCACGTTCGAGCGCCTGGTTGCGACCGCGTTCGCGGCGGCGCCGAACGAGGTCGGGTTCCCCAAGCTGACCTCGCGGGCGATCGTCGGGGGCGTGCGCCACGTGGTGTTCATGCGCATGCTCGAGGGTCGCGAGCGCGAGCTGTACGCGCTGACCGACGAAGTGCTCGACTGGATCGAGTCCTACCGCACGCCGGCGGCAGCGCGCCTGGGGATGCTGGGCCTGGCCAAGCCGGCGCACGTTCCGCCCACCCCGGCGGCCTTCCTCGCGCGCGAGGACAGGCGGGCGCGGCTGCTCGGCTCGGTCGTGCACCTGACGCTCGACTCTGGCTACGCGACGCTGACCGATCCGCAGATCGCCCAGTTCGCGGGGATCTCCACCGAGGCCTTCCACAAGCAGTTCGCCAACAAGGAAGAGTGCTTCCTCGCCGTCCTCGACGAATTCGTCTCCGAAGCGCTGGAGTCGGTTCGCCCGAGCCTCGAGGGAGCGGAGTCGTGGCCCGAAGCCGTCTACCGGGCGATCGGCGCCTTCGTCGAGTACCTGGTGGCGCATCAGGCGCTGCTGCGGATCGCCTTCATCGACCTCTTCGAAGTCGGCCCGGGCATGATCGGGCGCATGACGCGCTCGGTGGAGGGCTTCACCAAACTGCTCACCGAGTCCGCCCCGGTCCCCCAACGTGGTCCAAACGTCGCGCTGGAAGCGGTCACGGGCGCGCTGTGGGGGATCATCGGCAGCTACGTGGCCAACAATCGCCTCTCGCGCCTTCCCTCCCTCGTCGACCAGCTCGCCTTCACGGTGCTGGCTCCGTATATCGGAGCGAAGGCCGCGGTCGAGACGCTTCAGGCTGCGCGCAGGCCGCCCCGCTGCAGCTGAGCCCAGGCGAGCGCCCCGACGGTCGAGGAGCTCCGTGCCGCCGAGGCGGCCACTCTGCCATCGTGGGCCTGCATGAACGAGCTCGCCAAGCGCCCCCGCCGCGTCGGTCACAAGGGCGCCCACCACATCGAGCCCGGCAACACGCTCGCGTCCTTCGACGCGGCCCTGCACCACGACGTGGACATGATCGAGCTGGACGTGCTCAGCGAGCACGCCGATGGCAGCGGGCGGCTGCTCGTCGCCCACGACCACGAGGACATGCGCTCACGCGAGCCGCTGAGCTTCGAGGACGCGCTCGCACACCTCTCGGGGGAGGCCTTCGCGGGGATCGAATTCGACGTGGACATCAAGCTCCCGGGCTACGAGATGCGGGTGCTGGAGGCGCTGCGCGAGCGCGATCTCGTGGCGCGCACGCTGATCAGCGGCATGTTCCCGTCGGGCCTCGCCCGCATCAGGGCGGCAGAGCCGTCGCTGCGCCTCGGCTGGTCGGTCCCGCGCGTGCGACGCGACTACACCACCGACATGCTCACGGCGATCCCGGCGCTGGCGATGCTCACCGGCTACCGCGCCACGCTGCCCCGCCGCGTTCGCACGGCCCTGCGCGAAGGGCGCTTCGACGCGATCATGGCCCACTGGCGCGTGGTCACGCCCGCGCTGCTGCGGGCTGTGGCGCAGGGCGGCGGCGAGATCTACGTGTGGACGGTGGACGATGCGCGGATGATCGCCAAGCTCACCGCGATGGGCGTCGACGGCATCATCACCAACGACCCGCGGCTGTTCAGCCGATCAGGCAGCTAGCGGCGCTGAACCCGGCGGGGTCGGCGCCGGCGACGCTCTTGTGCCCGGCGACCGTGGGCCTGGCGGCTGACAGCAGGAGCTTCCTGCCGCGCCGCCACTGGAAGTCCACGACCCCGCGCAGCTCCGAGGCGGGCTTGCCGGCCACCGGCACCAGCTGGAAGCTGCTGCCTCCCTCGCGCGCAGCAGCGGAGCCTCCGACCGCCACGAAGCTCGGCGTGGCGCCGCTGGAGAGATCGACCCAGCGTTTGCTGAGGTTCAGGTACTGCAGGCGAAAGCTCATGTACATCCTGTCGCCGGCCTGCCCGTCCCCGGGCATCGAGCCGCGGACGCCCACGGTGTCGGGCTGGTCGGTGGGGGCGCAGACGTCGATCGTGGCCCACAGTTCGTGCGAGCTGAGCAGGGCGTGGGCCTTGATCGGCGGAGCCTTCGCGGGAGAGGAGCTCTGCGCCAGCGCAGGCGTCGCGAAGATGGTCGCGAGCACGCCGGCGGCGGCCAGGAGCACGGTGCGGATCGGCTGGGGCATGGCGTGACCATACCGCCGCCGTCCGCTGTCCGGCGTCGGTCGCCTCGGCGCGAGCCCGTTGTGGTATTCCCTGGGTGATGGGGGCGATGCGCTCAGCCGAGGTCGTGGAGCTGCTCGGAAGGGTGCCTGCCTTCTCGACCCTCGAGCCGAGCGATCTGCAGCGGATCGCAGAGGTCGCGGTGCCCCGCACGGTCGAGCCCGGCGAGGCCGTGTTTCGCGAGGGGGACGCGAGCGACACCTGTTACATCGTGCGCGAGGGGCAGCTGCGGGCGGTGCGCTCGCACGGCGACGGGCGCACGATCACGCTCGCCACGTTCGGGCCGGGCGAGATCTTCGGGGAGCTTGCGATGTTCGAGGACGAGCGCCGCTCGGCCACCGTGGAAGCGCTCGAGCCCACGAGCGTGGTCGGGGTGCTCGGACCGGACATGCGCAGGCTGATGGGCGAATATCCGTCGATCGCGGCGCGCCTGGTGATCGCGCTCGGGCGGCGCCTGCGCGAGATGAACGAGCGCCTCTCGCGCCAGTCCTTCCAGACCGTGCAGAGCCGGGTGGCGGTCGTGCTGAGCGAGCTCGTCGACCAGGAGATCGCGGCCGGCAAGGACGGCTCGGACGTGCTGGTCACGACCACACAGGCCGACCTCGCGCAGCTCGCGGGCTCCTCGCGCGAGTCGGCCAGCCGCTTCCTCGCAGTGCTCGAGCGGGCCGGGGTGATCTCCCAGGGGCGCGGGCGCCTGGTGGTCCACAACGCCGATGCGCTGAAGCAGTATGTCTTCTAGGTCGTCCCGACCGACCCGCCCGCCGCGGGGCTCGCAGGCGCGCGAGTTCTCCGCCGGGGGCGTGGTCGTGCGCGACGGCCAGGTGGTGGTGATCGTGCCCACCCGTCGCGCCGCCGACGGCTCGCGGGTGCTCGCCCTGCCCAAGGGCCACGTCGATCCCGGCGAGACGCCGATCGAGGCGGCAAGGCGGGAGGTGCGGGAGGAGACGGGCATCCTCGCCGAGGCGGTGACCGAGCTGGGCGAGTCTCGCTACTGGTATCGCCGCGACGGGCGAACGATCGGAAAGCGCGTGACCTTCTTCCTGTTCGACTACGTCGAGGGCGACACCGAGGATCACGACGACGAGGTCGAGGAGGTGCGCTGGATCGCGTTGCAGGACGCAAGGACCGCGCTCACGCACACCGCCGAGCGCGAGATGGTCGCGCTCGCGCTCGCCTATCTCGCCAAAGACCGATAGCCTGCCGGTCGCGATGCAGGTCCTGAACTTCTACTCCACGATCTTCGCCGACGAGCTCAAGCGCGGGCGCAAGACGGCCACGATCCGCCTGGGCGACAAGTCGGGCAAGTACCGCAAGAACCAGGCCGTGCTCGTGACGATCGGCTATCAGTACTCGCCGCGCGAACGGATCTTCGAAGCGGTGATCGACAACGTCGAGGTGATGAAGCTCGCCGACCTCTCCCCGCGCGACATCAAGCACGACAACCCCGAGTTCCGCCGCCAGGAGGAGCTGATCAACTTCCTCGAACAGATCTACGGCCGTGCGGTATCCACCGAGGACACCGTCACCGTCGTGCGCTTCTCCCAGATCCTCGAGAACCCCAGCGGCATGACCGAGGCGATGAAGGGCTTCGGCGGCGCCCAAAATTGATTGGCAGTCCGGCGGGTCGACTGCCAATTTCCCCTTGCTCCCTGTCGGATCTTCTATATATTGAGGCTGCAGTTGGCACTCTCCCCATGAGAGTGCCAAAAGAGGCGGTTCCGCCCAGTCACCAGAGGGCCGCGGGCCGCCGGTCGCATTCTCAGAGACGGAGGTTTTTTCGATATGAAGCTCAAGCCCCTGGGCGATCGTTTGATCGTGCAGGCGATCGAGGAGGAGCAGACCACCGCCAGTGGCATCGTCCTCCCCGACACCGCCAAGGAGAAGCCCCAGAAGGGCAAGGTCCTCGCAGTCGGCGACGGCAAGCTCGACGAGGACGGCAAGCGCATCCCGCTGGACGTGAAGAAGGACGACGAGGTCCTCTACAGCAAGTACGGCGGGACCGAGATCAAGGTCGACGGGGAGGATCTGCTCGTGTTGCGCGAGTCCGATGTCCTCGCCCGCGTCGAGTCTTAAGGAGATCCGAGGAATATGGCTCACAAGGAACTGAAGTACGGCTCAGAGGCGCGCAAGTCGCTGGAGGCGGGCGTCGATGCGGTCGCCAACGCGGTCAAGGTCACGCTCGGCCCCAAGGGCCGCTACGTGGTGCTCGACAAGAAGTTCGGCGCGCCCACCATCACCAACGACGGCGTCACGATCGCTAGGGAGATCGAGGTCGAGGACGTCTTCGAGAACCAGGGCGCCCAGCTCGTGCGCGAGGTTGCCACCGCCACCAACGACGTGGCCGGCGACGGCACCACCACCGCGACGGTGCTGGCCCAGGCGATCGTTCGCCAGGGTCTGAAGAACGTCGCGGCCGGCGCCAACCCGCTGGCGCTCAAGCGCGGCATCGAGAAAGCGGTCGACGAGGTCGTCAAGAACATCGCGACCCAGTCCAAGGAGGTCTCCGGCAAGGACCAGATCGCCCGCGTGGCGACGATCTCGGCCGGCGACGAGGAGATCGGCGACGTCATCGCCGATGCGATCGAGAAGGTCGGCAAGGACGGCGTGGTCAACGTCGAGGAGGGCCAGACGTTCGGCATGGACCTCGAGTTCACCGAGGGCATGCAGTTCGACAAGGGC
>Ga0207927_1000105_pt1 | contig 33522 bp, 31 predicted proteins | sample NGESurdeep072012_2_FD_184456 | JGI IMG/M metagenome (GOLD analysis project Ga0207927, IMG submission 184456) | Arctic peat soil microbial communities from Barrow, Alaska - NGEE Surface sample 210-2 deep-072012 (SPAdes) | ecosystem: Environmental > Terrestrial > Soil > Wetlands > Peat ... | reverse complement strand
TCGGAACCCTAGACGCACATCTATATAGTATTCAAAGCAAGTGCCGTGCCAAATCGGTCAGCCCCGCTCAGGTCCTCGCGATTTCTCTATAAAACTAGGGCCTTACGCCGGCGATTTCACAGGCGCTGCAGAATCCGTTGCGAAATCGCTACACGCGTTTGCACCGAGAGCGCGCAAATGTTTGCGCCGACGCCCCATATGTGAGCGGATAAAATGCGTGCGCAACGCGTCACTCACGCTATATTTCCAACCTATGCACTCGTTCACCGGTTATCTCATTTCCGATCTTTTGCAAGGTTATCGCACTCATCGGTTGACGCCGACACAAGTGATTGAGAGCGCGATACAGCGCGCTGACCAGGCGGCCGAACGGTACGTGTGGATCTCACGTCTGACGCGCGAGCAATTGTTGGATTATGCACGAACGGTTGAGCAACGCTCCGTCGACGAACTGCCTCTTTATGGCGTTCCCTTTGTGATCAAAGACAATATCGACCTCGCCGGCGTGCCGACGACCGCTGGATGCGCGGAGTATTCGTATGTCCCCGCGCAATCCTCCACCGTCGTACAAAGGTTGCTCGACGCCGGGGCGATTCCGATCGGCAAAACCAATCTCGATCAGTTTGCGACCGGACTGGCCGGTACGCGCTCCCCCTACGGGTCCTGCCGAAATAGCTTTAACCCGGATTATATTTCCGGCGGCTCGAGTTCGGGCTCCGCCGTCGCGGTAGCCACGGGACTGGTGAGCTTTGCGCTCGGCACCGACACGGCCGGCTCCGGCCGCGTGCCGGCCGCATTCAACAATATCATTGGATTGAAACCGAGCTGCGGCAGAATCAGCACGCGCGGTGTTGTACCGGCATGCCGATCACTCGACTGCGTGTCGATCTTTTCAATGACGGTCGAGGACGCCGCCCGGGTGCTTGCGGTGGTCGAAGGGTTTGATCCAGAAGATCCCTTCTCGCGATCACTCGACGATGTGCCCATTCGCGGTCAAAGATTCGGTGTGCCGCGTCGCGACCAGCGGCAATTTTTCGGCGATCGGGACTATGAGCGATTGTTCGATCACACAATCGCGCGCATCGAATCGATCGGCGGCTCGGTGTCTGAGATAGACTTCGCTCCATTCTTGGACGCAGCCCAACTCTTGTACGAAGGGCCATGGGTTGCGGAACGTTATGTGGCCTTGGAGGAATTCATCACTCGGCAGCCAAGTGCTATGCATCCGGTCACACGACAGGTCATCGAGGCAGGAAAATCGCGCTCGGCGGCCGAGCTGTTCAAAGCGCAATACCGGCTCATGTCGCTGAAGCGCGCCACCGACAACGTCTGGGATCGGGTGGATGTGATTTTGACACCGACGGCCGGCACCATCTATGAGCGGGCTAGAGTCGATGCGGCGCCAATTCAACTCAATACCACGCTCGGCTATTACACGAATTTTATGAACCTGCTGGATTTGGCGGGGGTCGCCGTTCCAGCCGGATTTCGAGGCGACGGACTCCCTTTCGGAGTGACGATCGTGGGTCCGAAAGCCACGGATCATGCGCTACTCGCAATCGCCGATCGGTTGCACCGCGCATCGGTAACCCGGCTTGGAGCGACCGAATTGTCCATGCCCACGCTGTCGGCAATCTCTTGCGTGGCCGCACAAGGATTCATCGAAATCGCCGTGTGTGGCGCGCATATGGAAGGCCTGCCACTCAATCACCAGTTGCGGGAGCGAAGCGGGTATTTCGTGCGAGCTACGCGAACGGCGCACCATTATCGGCTATACGTGCTGCATGGAGAGGGTCCGCGACGTCCCGGGCTATTGCGCGTGACGAGTGGAGGGGCTTCGATAGATGTCGAAGTCTGGGCAATACGAGCCGCGGATTTTGCTTCATTGCTCGAAGGTGTTCCCGCGCCACTTGGAATTGGCACAATCGAGCTGGAAGGTGGCGAGAAGGTTTGTGGCTTCCTGTGCGAGGCGTGTGCCACCGAAGATGTCCCCGACATTACAGCCTACGGCGGGTGGCGCGCCTATCTTAAGCATATCTACACAGGCTAATATTTAGCTTATATCAATGCCAAGCGGGTAATAGATCCATTCGCACGCGCAGACAACAGCGCTCCAAAAATTAGTCGCTGTCTTTGACACTGCGTTACAACCAAATCAGGCGCTCGATGCGAATCTCAATCGATGGCCGAGCACGGTGACGCTGGCCGGCCATGTGCCGAGTCATCGAGCCCTACGATTGCTCCCACTCACGCGCCAGATGGCGCGCGGCCAGTACGAACAGCACCGCGCTGATCAGATAGAACCCGGTGCCAGACAGAATGGCATAACGCAGCGATTCGCTGCCATAGCGTACCGTGAAGTGATCCGATAAACGTCCGATCAACAGCGTCCCCAGTCCGAGGCCTATCAGATTATTGATGAACAGAAACATCGCGGAGGCGAGCGCCCGCATATCAGGTGGCACCAGGTGCTGTATGGCGCAGATCGTGGGTCCGAGCCACGCGAGCGCGAGCGCAATGGGAACCAGGAATATCAGCAATGACCAGGGGCTCGGGGGTGCGAGCACGCCGAGCGCATACAACGGTACCGAGAGTAGGAACGCAGCCGCCGGGACCAGCGCGTAAGCCGAGCGGTTGCGGCCGCCGAGGCGGTCGGCGAGCCACCCACCCAGCCAGATGCCTGTGACTCCGCCGAAAAAAATCAGCGCGCTGTAACTGCAGGAGACCTGCACCAGGGAGTAATGGTAGCTGCGCACGAAGAACGAAGGCAGCCAAAACAATGCTCCGTAGCCCATGATCGAGCTGGTGGCGGCGCCGAACGACAGGGTCCAGAAAGAGACTTTTCCGGCCAGCAACCCGGCGACCTCCCGCAGGCTCGGCGTCCGCCGGGACTGCGCCGGCGCGTCCAGTCCGCCGCGCACCGGTTCGCGCATCGCGTGGCGAAACAGGGGCGCCAGGATCAAACCGAGCGCGCCCACCACTATAAAGGCTGCGCGCCAATTCACGCGCGAAGCAATGAGACCACCAAACAGGAGTCCCGCAGCGCTGCCAATCGGGATGCCGAATGAATAAATTGCCAGCGCGCGCGCCCGGCGTGCCGGTGGAAAATAATCGCTGATGAGGGAATAAGCCGGCGCCACGCCGCCAGCTTCGCCGATACCGACGCCGATGCGCGCCATGAACAGCTGGACGAAGTTTTGTGCGAGGCCGCTGGCGGCAGCGAACGCACTCCACAGCGCCAGCGAGACCGTCATGATCCAGACGCGGTTGAATCGGTCGGCCAGCCAGCCGATGGGAACCCCAAGCGCCGTGTAGAAGAGCGCGAAGGCCGTGCCACCCAACAGACCGAGCTGAGTATCCGTCAGGTGCAGATCCGCCTTGATGGGCGGCACCAGAATCCCAAGGATGATCCGGTCGATAAAATTGAACGCGTAGACGAGCAGCAGAAGCCCGAGCGCATAGCGCGCATTGGACGCGGACTCCCGCGTCGTCGTCATGAAGCCCTAGGTTTAGCCGGCGCTGGTCGCCGAGAGTGGGCGAGGCCACGTAGACCAGCCGTCACGTAGGGGCCCAGTCGTGCCTTCAGCGCCGCGACGTCATTCGAACGGCATAGGCCATCCGAGAGTGCATCCAGGCGACCAGTTTCCGCAAGCGAAAGCGTAAGCGCGCCAGTGAGAAAATTGTAGCCCCAAAATATATCTGCCGGCGCCGCGCCCGGGAGGGAGTCCATGACGGCTTGGATGAACTGACGCACCACACCATCGAAAGTCTTGCCCATCAGCTGGCGGCCCCACTCCGGCGAGTTGTTCACATAAGCGAGCAGCGAGAAGTAGCTGTGCCAGCCCGGAGCGGCGTGTGCGAGCCGATCCAGAATAGGATCGAAGAAGGCGTCGACTACTGCTTCGGTACTTGGCGGGGCGGGCGCGACGCGCAGTCGCTCCTCGGCCAGACGTCGCAAGCGCTCCTCGTTCAACGCTTGGCCGCGTCGCTCGATGACCGCGGCGAGCAGCTGTTTTTTGCTGCCAAAGTGGTAGTTCACGAGTGCGAGGTCCACGCCCGCCGTGCCGGTGATCGCACGCACCGAAGTTCCATGAAAACCGCGCCGGGCGAAGAGCTTTTCTGCGGCATCCATGAGCTTTTCTTTAGTCGGGCGCTTGGGCCGGGGCATGCGGAACCTTTGTGAAAAACAAGAATTCTAGCCTAACGCGCTCGTCATTTGACGTCGAGACTGGTGGTCGGGCGCTGGGATAGGCCGATCCGTGGGACCGCTTCTGTTCTGGCCGTGCACTCGTGGACAGTATGCTTGACGTTGAACACTCGTTGCATTATCTTCCAACGAGCGTTGAAAAGTGGTACGTGAGCAACGAACTCACACTGATCTTTTGGGGGAGACTCAGCCATATTTCGCAATATCTGCACCGCGTTGACCTTGTGTACCGTGATTGCCGCCGGCACCGCCGGTGCGCAAGTCGCCGGTACGGCGCCCGAGGGCAAAGCCACATGAACCTCGACGCCAGCGATTACTTCTACGACAGTACCGATGGCCTGCGTCTTTACTGCCGAATCTACCCCGCGCTACGAACGGGCGGCTTGCCGGTGCTCTGTCTGCCGGGTCTGACGCGAAATAGCCGCGACTTCATCGCACTTGCCGCGCACCTCAACGCCGAGCGCGAGGTGTTGACCGCGGATCTGCGCGGCCGCGGCCGTTCCGCCTGGGATCCGGATCCGTCTCACTATCAACTGCCAACCTACGTTGAGGACGCGTGGTGGCTGCTGGACTCGCGCGCCATACGCCGCGTGGTGGTTGTGGGAACGTCGCTCGGCGCGTTGATGGGAATGGTTATGGCGGCGATGCAACCTGACAGGATTGCCGGCGTGGTGCTCAATGATGCGGGTCCCGAGATCGATCCAACCGGTTTGCGCCGTATCGCCGGATACGCGGGTAAATTGCCGCCGGTGTCCTCCTGGGCTGAAGCGGCCGCGCAGGCCAAGAGCACCTACGGCATTGCCTTGCCCGGGCTGACCGATGAGGACTGGCTCGACTACGCGCATCGCGGCTACCGCGAGAATGCGGCCGGTATCCCCGTCCCCGATGTGGATCCAAAAATCAGCCAAGCCTTCACGAATCCATCGACGGCCCCTCGCGATCTGTGGCCGTTGTACTCGCAGATCAAGGGCGTGCCCATGCTGGTGATACGCGGAGCGCTCTCCGATCTGCTCAGCGCCGCGACGGTGGCGCGCATGGTCCGCGAGAAGCCGGATCTTGAGCACATCACCGTCGCGAATCGTGGGCACACGCCGTTGCTCAATGAGTCTGAGTGTCTGGCGGCGATCGATACCTTCCTCGCGCGATACGGGGAAACTGCTGCGCCTGGAGATTAGGGAAATGCACCTCAAAGATAAGGTCGCCGTCGTTACTGGTGCGGCGAGCGGAATCGGCAAGGAGATCGCTCGCACCTTGAATGCCGGTGAAGCCCGCGGCCTGCGCGGATCTAGCGCGCCAGAGGCTCACTGCGCCCCAGGTCGTTTGCTTAGAAATTCCAACGCCGACTGCCAGGTCTGCGGCGAGTTCACGATACCCAGGTGCGAGGTGCCGAGAACCAGATCATACTGGCCTTGCCCGACGAGATCGATCGACGGTGCGCCCGCGAGCACGGCGCTGTTGGAAAAATCATGCGCGTTGCCGTCGCGGTCCTGGGCCGGCACTGCCGGGAGATGGCCGTCCTGTGCGGAAAAGAAGACAAAGTCACCGCTCAAGGGCGTCGTCCGGTAGACGTTGCGGATTACGAGGTATCTCGTTGGTCCCGGCGTTTCTCCGGCGCCGTTGAGCACGGTCAGGAGCTGCGTGTGGTCCGAACCATATTCCTCGCAGATCGCGCTACTCGGTACGAACCCGCCGTTAGCCGGCAGCTGGAAATAATTGGCCGGTGATGGGGAGCAGTCGATGATCCCATGGTTCGGCCCGTCGATCGCAACCAGCGATCGGACAAGATGGTACGCGTTGTCCTGCAACAGCCATTCACGCGCGGCCGTAACCCCGAGGCTGTGGGCGACGATGTCGACCCGCCGCGCGCCCGTATATTCGAGTACGGCGTGCACGAACGCGCGGATGAGCGGCACTGCAGCCGCAGTACTGTGGGCGACGCCCGACTTACGCGCGATTTCCGTCGGCAAGTCGCACTGGTCGCCTTGATAGCCGAGGCCCCACAATTCCGATGGCTTGTAGCCGTGGTCGAGAAAGTACTGGGCGGCGTTATGGATGTATCCGAATCGGTTGCACGCGGTCGGAAACGGCGTGTCATTGTTGCCGTGCAAGAAAATGACCGGTACGCGATCGACCCGCCCGCGGGAACCAAAGCCAATCACGGGCACGCCAAGATAATCGTTTTTGATCGCCGGGAAATCCGCCGGCAGGGTCGTATCCAACAACTCGGCAAAGGCCGCGGCCGAGAACAATACGCTCGCCAAAATAAATGGGTGGACGAATAAGGAGATTCTATTTCGTTGCATCGATCTTCGCCGCCGTCTGAGGATTGTCCTTGGGAACCGGAACCTCGGGCAGCTTCCAATCGGAAAGGTCCTCGGCGTAGCTCACCGACACTGCCGCCAATGCCAGCATGGATATCCCCATGCACCGGGCGATCCACGAGGTCGTCGCGGCCGCCCGCGCGCTATTTTTGTTCACGACGATTCACCGTTTACCGACAAACTCAACTTGGTTGATTCAACTTCGATTGCAACACACCAATTTTATCAGACGCAGTCCCTTCATGGTCTTTTACGCTCCTGTTTTCTTGAGGATTTCACGTTTCGACGGTTTCTCGTGTACTGCTACCAAGAGAACAATCGAAGGATGGGTCACTTCGACGGCAACCTGCTCAAGCCGAGCTTCATGCCGGCTCTCGCCGACGTAGCCCTCTCGAGCCTTCGTGTGTTGAGTCTTGGCCGCACGCGTTGATTTAGACGGCTGACATTCCGGTTCCTGGCGTCAGCCGGGGCGGCGCCGATCACGCCGACCTCCACCACCGCGACCGGATTCTTGCCCGCTCGCGGCCGTATCGTATACGATCTACGATTTTACAGGCCACCGAAGCAACGGGACAATTATGGCTACCAGCTCCGCATGCGTCTGGACCGGGGTCTTTCCGGCCGCCACCACCCAGTTCGATTCCGCGCTGCAAGTGGACTTGCGGGCGACGCAGAGGGTGCACGAAGCGCTGCTGCACTTGGACGCGGGGCACGATCTCGTCCAATCGATCAAACTCGCCGCGCAGATCATGGGCCGCGGCACGGAGCGGGTGCGTCCGCCGCGGCTGATGCTGGCCGGCGAGCGCCGGGCCGAGGTAATCGCGATGGTGGAGCGCGCACACGACACGCGTCCGCGATAATGCCCGCGATTCGCGTCATTGATTCGCATACGGGCGGCGAGCCGACGCGTCTGGTGCTCGACGGCGGGCCGGAGTTGGGCACGGGGCCGCTTTCGGAGCGTGTCGAGCGCTTTCGCGAGAGCTTCGATGCCTATCGCTCCGCCATCGTGAACGAGCCGCGGGGCTCGGAACCCCTGGTTGGCGCGCTGCTGGTCAAACCCCACCGCGCCGACTGCGATTTCGGCGCGATCTTCTTCAACAACGTGGGTTATTTGGGGATGTGCGGCCACGGCACGATGGGTCTGATAGCCTCGCTCGCTCACGCGCAGCGAATCAACGCAGGGACCCTCAAGATCGACACGCCGGTCGGCGCCATAGAGGCGGAGTTGCACGAGGATGGCCGCATCAGCGTCGCCAATGTGGTGAGCTATCGCGCCGTGCGCGGGCTCGCGGTGGACGTGCCCGGCGTCGGAGCCGTGATCGGCGATGTTGCCTGGGGAGGCAACTGGTTCTTCTTGATCTCCGAGCACGAACGGATCATCGGTTTGAAGCACATCGACTCTCTGACGGATTTCTGCTGGAGCGTGCGCGCGGCGATCAATGCGCAGGGTCACCCGCTGGTGGATCACGTCGAGCTATTCGCATCCTCGGGCCGGCCCGGCACCGACAGTCGCAACTTCGTGCTCTGCCCCGGCAAGGCGTATGACCGTTCTCCTTGCGGCACCGGCACCAGTGCGAAACTCGCCTGTCTTGCGGCGGAGGGCAAACTTGCGCAAGGCGAGACGTGGGTCCAGGAGAGCGTGATCGGCAGCACCTTTGCGGGCCGCTATCGGTGGCACGATCGCGCCCAGGGCGAGATCGTTCCGACCATCACCGGCACGGCGCACGTCACCGGCGAAGCCGTGCTGCGCCTCGACCCCGCGGATCCATTCTGCTGGGGGATTCGCAGGTGAACGAGCCACTCGTTCAGTCGATGACCAGCCAGCTCATCGGCCGTTTGCGCGACCGTATTCTGGCGGGCGCCTACGCTCCGGGCTCCGCGCTGCGTCAGGATGTGCTCGCCTCGGAATTTGGCACGAGCAAGATCCCGGTGCGCGAGGCGCTGGTGCAGCTGCAGTCCGAGGGCCTGGTCGATATTTTCCCCAATCGCGGCTTTCAGGTCCGTCCGCTTGCCGCCACCGAACTCGAGGAAGTCTTCAGACTGCGTCTGCAGATCGAACCCGCCGCCGCGGCATTGGGGGCCAAGTTCGCAACCGCCGCCGATCATGATGCGGCTCGCGACGCGCTCAAGCGTTTGGACGATGCTTTGGCGGCCCAGGAATTCTCCGCATCCGGCCGGCTCAACCGCGCGTTTCACCTGCTGCTGGTCGTGCCGCGTCTGCAGCCCGTCGCAACCGAAATGCTGGGTCGGCTGCACACGCTTGCGCAACGCTATGTGCAAGCCCACTTGCAGCCCGAAGGCCGCGTCAAACGCGCGCTACGGGAACATACGGCGCTGTTGAGACTTTGGCGCATGGGCAAATCGAAGGAAGTGCGCGCGCTGATGCACGCGCACATCGAATCGACTCGCGATGATCTTCGCGCCGGTACCGGCACCGGCCGGCCGCCATGACCTGCGTGGCCGATGCCGGGCTACCGTCCTTCACTGATGGTCCCGTGGAATAGGCTCATCCCAACTCTTGGTGCGGATGACGGTCCCGTCACGCAACAGGGTGCGGGTGTACTTGTAGAAAAAAGTGTGTGCGTCGCTCGACACGTCGAGGCGACCGCGCCAGGTGAGGGTGTGGTCCTTGACCCTTTGAATGTATTCGGAGTCGCCTTGGACCCGCGCCGCCTCCGGATGCGCATCGTCGATGTCGTAGGTCAGACGTTCCGAGTGATCGAAGCGGCCCCAGGGGTAGCCTATTGCGACCTTGCCTTGCCACACCACGGTGCTGCGTTCATGGGTCTGATCCCGCAGTACCGTCCATTGACCCGGCCACGCGCCGTCGCTGCCGCCGATCGCGCTGACACCGGCCGGCTCATCGACCGGTTCGGGCGGGGAAGACGCCGGCGCCGCCGGTCCATGCACGGGCACGCGCGGCAGGATCACGCGCGACGCCTCATCGCCGCCCATCAAGAGCGAGGTGGTCAGCGGGTAGGGCGTCGGCCAGTTCATGGGCCAGAGCGCATTGGACACGGCGATACGGATGCGGTGGCCCTTCGGGAACACCCACGAGGCAAGATGCAGGTTCAGCGAGAGCCGATAGATCTTTCCAGGCGTCAAATCCTCGGGCTCGGCCATCGAATTGCGTTGCGCTCCGTTCATGCCCGCGCCGGTAACGAGAGTCACCCGGCCGTCGGGCGCCACATCGGAGAGGCGCACGAACCAGTCGGCCTGCGGTGCGTCGCTTGCAACCTGCAAGCTGACCTGCGGCAGGCCCAAAATCGCCAGCGGTGCGTCGAGAACTTGCGAATCGTAGATCAAACTGTAGGCATCGACCGGCCGCTGATCTCCCGGCAATTCTCCCCACCAGAAGCCGGCCTCGACACCTGCCGACGGCACGCAGCGCAGTTCATCTCGGCCGGTCGCGGTCTCCCCGGAGGTGAGCCGGTGGTCAGGCTGAAGGTACAAGGTAGTGGGTGTGAGACCCGCGGGTGGCCACTGCTCGGCACGCCACTCGCCGGGAATGTCCTGCGATTGGGATCCGGGCGGGTGCCAATGCTGTTGATAAACAACGACTCGAGGATCCTTGAGCACGCCGGTATCGCGTCCCTTGAGCCAGTAGTCGAACCAGCGCACCGCTTGGTCGCGCCACTCGTATAGCGGTCCGTAATCGCTGCCGTTGGGGAAGCCGTGATTCCACGGCCCGATCCAAGCCTTGAGCGGCGCCTTCGACTTTTCGAGCATGCGTGGGATGCTGTCCCGGTACCCGTCCTGCAGTCCGCCGATCAAAAAAGCGGGGACCGCCAGCTCATCGATCGGCCGCAGCGGCGCTCGCCAGAACGCCCCGTCGCGCTGATGCCTCATGTAGGCGAGAGACCAGGGCGTCGAATCCATGCGCGGACCGATCACCGACTCATCCAGGCTGAAGTCCGGAGCTCCGCTGCGGCCTTGGTCCAAGTCCATGGTGAGCTCGAACTCATCGACGTGAAATACCCCATCCATGTAGTGCACGTCTTCCTTGAACAATTCCTCGGTGGCGGCCGTGGCGAGAATGGCCTTGAGTGCCGGCGGCTTCCTGAGCGCCATCTGGATCGAGTTGAAGCCTCCCCAGGATATTCCCAGCATGCCGACCTTGCCGTTCGACCACGGCTGGTTCGCAAGCCAGGCGATGACCTGTTCCGCATCTTGCTGTTCCTGTGCCGAGTATTCCCGATCGGGCGGCGCGCCCTCGCTGTTGCCGAAGCCGCGAATATCGACCCGTGCGCCGACGAATCCGCGCCTGGCGAAATACGAATGGTTTGCGAAGTCGCGCATCACTTCATCGTCATCCTTGCGATAGGGCAGGTACTCGAACAGCGCCGGAAAACGCTCGCGCGCCTTGCCGCCCGCCGGCATGTACAAAGTGACGGCGAGGCGAACCCCATCGTGCATCGGGATCCAGGTCTTGGTGATTTGCAGGCCGTACGCAGGCGGTGACGGCGGAAGCGCGGCGCCCGCGCCCGGTGCGGCCGGGGCCAGGGTGGCGGCGAGCAGCAGCACACCGTGAGCGCGCATCATGCGGCGTCCGGCGCCGGGGCCCTCAGTTGGTGCGCGCAATCGTTGGATGGCCGTCCTTCCGTTTGTTGCGCCCCGCCTGCGCGCGCGACCCCATGTGTGCGCGCACTCCGTCCCACCAGCCGTGCATGACGGCGTTTATTTTGGCCGCTTTCATTTGTTCATACAGCGCTACCCGTTTGCAGGTGCGCAGGCGGCGGCCGAGACTCTTCAATGCCCATGATCCGAATCGGTAGTTCCCATACTCGCGCAGCATCACGGTGTCGTTTCTCGCGCCGTAGTAGCGCCGATCGGGCGAATGGTTCGTGGTCCACTTGTCCATCCACAACAAACCGTGGCGCGTAGCCGCCCCAATGGCATGCGACATGTGGGGCTCGCGGGTCTTGATGACCCGCAGGCCCTGCGCGCGGGCTCTGAAACAATAGTCGGTGTCGACATAGTCGATGAAGAATTCCTCCCGGAAGGGTCCGATAGCCGCGTGCGCCTTGAGCGGCACCAATGAGCCCGAGGTGATCACCGATTCCACTTCTATCCATGCGTTGGCCCGTGCATTGCCCGCCGCCGCCGCTTCACCGTGGATTTCGATATCCGTTGCCTGAGATCCGCCGTTGAGCTCCCGGAAGCCGGATCCAATGACCGCCAAATGATCCTGGTCGGGGAAGGCGGCATAGACCGCCAATAAACTCTGCACCATGTCGGCATCGACGCGGCTGTCTTGATCAAGGAGCAGCGCCCACGATGAGTTGAGCGCCGCCCGCTGCATGCCGATATTGAGCGCGCGCGCAACGCCCAAATTCTCAGCGTTTGGCACCAGGGTAATCGATGGATGCGCCGAAATTTCGCGCAGCATCTTGAGTTCGGCTTCGTTCGAGCCGTTGTCGACGATCACGAGCGCGCCGACTTGCGGCAGGATGCGGGCCAATCTATCGGGAAATTCGCTGTCCGGATGATAGGTGACCACAACCGCACAGACATCGGTGGCCTTCGCCGCCCGGGCGGGCTCGCCGTCTTTCATGTCGCTCGCCAACCCCTCGTGTCACGCGTCGTTCCGACGAGCCTTTAGTGTGACATCCTTCCCGGTGTGAATACACCCTAGGAGCCTAGGGGAACGCCACTGCGGCACGAAGTTCAATCAGTTCCTGGTCGGTCGCGCCGACGACGACTTGAGCCGCTTGCGGTTGATCGCCTCGCGCAGCGTCGCCGCTGCCTGGCGGATGGCGCCGCTTTCGCCGCCGCCCGCATAGATGATGCCGCGGGAGGAGTTGATCAAGAGCCCGGTGCCGGCCGAGTTCAAGCCGGCGGCGAGCGTGCTGTCGAGATCTCCGCCCTGGGCTCCGATCCCGGGGACCAGGAACCAAAGCATGGGATGCGCCCGGCGCAGCTCGGCCATTTCCTCGGGGTAGGTCGCGCCCACCACCAGCATCAAATTCCGGTGTCCATTCCAGCGGGCGGCCGCGCGCTCGGCGACTCGCTTGTACAGAGGCTCACCCTCAACCAGCAAGTCCTGGAAATCCCGGGCACCGGGATTCGAGGTGCGGCACAGCAGAATCGCGCCGCGGTCGGGCCGGGCGAGAAACGGAAGCACCGAGTCCTCGCCCATGTAGGGATTGACGGTCACGGCATCGGCGCCATAGCGCTCAAAGGCCTCGCGAGCGTAGGCCACGGCGGTATTGCCGATGTCATTGCGCTTCGCGTCGAGGATCACGAGGGCGGCGGGCGCGCGCGCGCGGATGTAGTCAATGCTCGCCATCAGTTCATCTTCTCTGCCCAAGGCGCTGTAGAAGGCGATTTGCGGCTTGTAGGCTGCCGCGCTCTGCAGCGTCGCATCGACGATGCGCCGATTGAAGGCGAACAGCGGCTGCGGATCCTGGCGCAAATCGGCGGGCAGTTGATCGAGGTCCGGATCCAGGCCGACGCAGACCAGGCTGTTGGCGGCGGCGCAGGCTTGGTCGAGGCGTTCGCAAAACATCGCGGGCATGCCCCATGATAGCGAGAGCGCCCTGTATTAGGGAGTATGCTAAGGATTAAATGAGCGGCGCATTGTCAAGCAAATCTCGAACCGGGCCGCGATTGGTGTTGCAGCCGGCCAGCCGACGTGCGGCGCGGCGCACCAGCACCAACGCCTTGAAGCGCTTCTTTGCGATTGTCGACGCGTGGGAACTCTCGCCGCTGCAGCAATGCCGGCTGCTCAAGATTCCCTCTCCGCAGGTGCTTGCCCGGTATCGCTTGGGCCAGGCACCGCGGCTCTCCGCTGCGCAGCAAGAGCGTGCCGCATTGATCGCCAACATCCAGAACTCGCTCACGCTCGAATCGGAGAACAAGGAACGGGCCTGGGCCTGGGTGCATGCGCCGCGTGAGGGTGCGCCGTTCGACGGGGACAGCCCGCTTTACTTCATGCTGGAGCGCGGCTTGCCGGCGTTGCGCGAAGTGGCTCGAATGCTGGTGCGCGAAAGCGAACCCCGCTAGGAGCCTGTCCGAGTATCAGACAGGCTCCTAGGCTATACTAGAGGCCTGTTCCGATGCGAATGTGGCGGAATTGGTAGACGCGCCAGGCTTAGAACCTGGTGGGGAAACCCGTGCGAGTTCGAGTCTCGCCTTTCGCACCATGAGCCATCACTGGACCTTGGCCGTAACACCGACGAGGAGTGACATGCAGGTTTCCGTGGAGAGTATCGGTAAATTGGAGCGCCGCATGCAAGTGCAGGTGCCGGCGGAGCGCGTCAGCAAGGAAATTGCCACGCGGCTGAAGGAGCTGAGCCGCACGGCGCGCTTGAAGGGATTTCGGCCCGGCAAGGCTCCGCTCACGGTGATCCGCCAGCAATTCGGCCAACAAGTGCATCGCGAAGTGATCGGCGAACTTCTGCAGTCGAGCTTCTCCGAAGCGGTTACCCAGAATCAGCTCGCGCCGGCCGGCAGCCCGCGCATCGAGCCGCAGAGTGTTGCCGAGGGCCAGGATCTGACCTATGTGGCGACCTTCGAGGTTCTTCCGGAAGTCGCGCTGCGGCCGCTCGAGTCGCTCGAGATCGAGCGCATAACCGCCGAAGTGACCGAGGCCGACATCGACGCGATGATCGAGCGGCTACGCAAACAGCAGATGAAATATGCGGCGGTGACGCGGGCTGCGGCGAGCGGCGACAAGGTCGCGGTGAATTTCGACGGTTCGATCGACGGCACGCCGTTTGCCGGCGGCAAGGGCGAAAACGTCGCAATCATTCTCGGCGAGGGCCGCATGCTGGCGCAGCTCGAGCAGGGCCTCATGGGCGCCGCGGCCGGCGAAACCAGGGAGATCGGCGTGGATTTTCCCGCCGACTACCGTGCGACGGAGCTTGCCGGCAAGCACGCGACATTCAAAGTCGAGGTGAAGAGCGTCGAGGAACCCGCGCTGCCCGCGCTCGATGAGGAGTTTTGCAAATCGTTCGGCGTGACCGAGGGCGGCTTGGCACAGCTGCGGCAGGATGTCGCGGCCAATATGCGCCGCGAGCTCGATCAGGCGCTTAGAAATCGCAACAAGACGGCCGTGATGGAGAAGCTTTATCAGGCCAATCCGATCGAGGTGCCGAACGCCTTGTTGGAGACTCAGGTGCGGGACATGCAAGTCGAGATCATGCGTCGAACCGGCGCCAAGGACGTGTCGCAGGCGCCGGCGCGTGAGCCGCTGCTCGAGCCGGCGCGCCGCCGGGTGGCACTGGGGCTCCTCGTCAACGATCTCATCCGGCGCGAGCAAATCGTGCTCGATCCGGCGCGCTCGAACGCGCGGCTGGATGAAATGGTCGGCGCATACGGTGACGCGGCGGCTCTGAAGCGGGCATACCTGCAAAATGCCGATGCGATGCGCCAGGTGGAGAGCCTGGCGCTCGAGGACCAGGCGGTGGACTGGATTCTGGCGCATGCTAAGGTGCACCAGAGGCCGTCCACGTTCAAAGAGTTGATGAACATTGACCGCTGATTGCCGTCTATATTGCTCACTTGAAATGTCCCGAAGTGTCCTCAATGACTTATTGTTCTTGGATTGCATAAATTAGGAAGGCGGTTATCCATGACGACTCGAGCGCTCAATCTGGTTCCGATGGTGGTCGAACAAACCGCGCGCGGCGAGCGCGCATACGACATCTATTCGCGCCTGCTCAAGGAACGGGTGATCTTCATCGTCGGGCCGGTGGAGGACCACATGGCCAATTTGGTGGTGGCCCAGTTGCTGTTCCTCGAGTCGGAAAACCCCGAGAAGGACATCGCGCTGTACATCAATTCACCCGGCGGGTCGGTGAGCGCGGGTCTCGCGATCTACGACACCATGCAGTTCATCAAGCCGGACGTGAGCACGATTTGCGTGGGCTTGGCGGCCTCGATGGGCGCGGTGCTGCTGGCGGGCGGCGCCACGGGCAAGCGTTATTCGCTTCCGAACTCGAAGATCATGATTCACCAGCCTTCGGCCGGCTTTCAGGGGCAGGCCTCGGACATCGATATCCATGCCCGCGAGGTCATGGAAACCAAGGAGCGTCTCAACCGGATAATGGCCAAACACTGCGGTCAATCGATCGAGCGCGTCAAGCAGGACAGCGACCGCGACAACTTCATGACCGCGGAAACTGCCCGTGCCTACGGTTTGATCGATTCCATGCTCGAGAAACGCGGCGAAATACCGGTAAAGGCCCCGTAAGGACTCGGAACGGAGGCGATTCGGCCGCGAACGGCCGCAGCTTGGGTCCTTGGGCCGCATTATGGTCCCTAGGAAGGGACCTCGGTCACAGCCTGGCACTCGCTTTCTTTGCGTGCGGTCGGCCGGGTGCTATATAGTCAGTATCGTCGCCGCGCCTTGGCATGACCGGTGCGTGGTTAACTCGAGGACAGCATGAGCGAAGATTCGCGCGGCAAACATGATGACGGCAAATTGTTGTATTGCTCCTTCTGCGGGAAGAGCCAGCACGAAGTACGGAAGCTGATTGCCGGGCCATCCGTTTTTGTCTGCGACGAGTGCGTCGAGCTCTGCAACGACATCATCCGCGAAGAGCTCGAAGAGCGCGCCGAGCGAACTCGCGACAAGCTGCCGAAACCGCAAGAGATCAAGAAGGTATTGGACGAGTACGTGATCGGCCAGGAGCGCGCCAAGCGGGTCCTGTCGGTCGCGGTCTACAACCATTACAAGCGGTTACAAACGCGCGGCGGCGAAGGCGTGCGCTCGCGCGACGAGGTTGAGCTCGCCAAGAGCAATATTCTGCTGATCGGACCCACCGGTTCCGGTAAGACGTTGTTGGCGGAGACGCTCGCGCGCTTGCTGAACGTTCCGTTCACGATTGCCGATGCCACCACCTTGACCGAGGCCGGCTACGTCGGCGAAGACGTCGAGAACATCATTCAGAAGCTTCTGCAGAAATGCGATTACGATGTCGAGAAGGCGCAAACCGGCATCGTCTACATCGATGAAATCGACAAGATCTCGCGCAAATCCGACAACCCGTCGATTACCCGCGACGTGTCAGGCGAGGGCGTGCAGCAGGCGCTTTTGAAGCTGATCGAGGGCACGATTGCCTCGGTGCCGCCGCAGGGCGGCCGCAAGCATCCGCAGCAGGAGTTCCTGCAGGTCGACACCACCAATATCCTGTTCATTTGCGGCGGTGCGTTCGCGGGCCTCGAGAAGATCATCATGAATCGCACCCACAAGAGCGGCATCGGTTTCGTCGCCGAGGTGCGCGAGCAAAATGCGCGCCCGCACGGCAACGACGTCTTCCACGATACCGAACCCGAGGACTTGATCAAGTACGGCCTGATTCCTGAGTTCGTCGGCCGTTTGCCGGTGGTGGCGACTTTGGAGGAATTGGACGAAGAGGCGCTGATCTCGATCCTGTTGCAGCCGAAGAACGCGCTCACCAAGCAGTACCGCAAGTTGTTCGACATGGAAGGGGTGGAGCTGGATTTTCGCGAGGATGCGCTGCGATCGGTGGCCCGCAAGGCGATGAACCGCAAGACCGGCGCGCGCGGACTGCGCACCATTCTGGAGAATGTGCTGCTCGACACCATGTACGATCTGCCGTCATTGCGCAACGTGCACAAGGTGGTGGTCGATGAGCAGGTGATCGAAGGCCAGAACAAACCTTACATCGTCCATCGAACCGAGGAGACCCGGTTGGTGGCTCCGGTTGAGGAAGAGCGGCGGCCGACGGGTTCGGACCCTCTTTGACTGCGACTTTGGGGCCAAATGAACGATAGCGGGGCCTTTTGAAGCAAATTGCTCCGGCTTGAAAATCGCGATCGGCGACCGCATTTACTGGAAGCTGTAATCCTGTACCTGTCACGACGAAGAGGCTAGCCTTGAGCGACGAACCCGTAATCGATTCCCCGACCGCAGCCCCCGTCCATGCCGGCATGCCCGTGTTGCCGCTGCGCGATGTGGTGGTCTATCCCCACATGGTGATCCCGCTGTTCGTCGGCCGGGAAAAATCGATTTTGGCGTTGGATCTGGCCATGAAGGCCGACAAGCGCATTTTGCTGGTGGCGCAGAAACAAGCCGACGTCGATGATCCAAAGGGCGGGGATTTGTATCGGGTGGGTACGATTGCGACCATCCTGCAGCTGCTCAAGCTGCCCGACGGCACCGTCAAGGTGCTGGTCGAGGGCGTGGATCGGGCCAGCATCGAGAAACTCACTGAGGGAGAGTTCTTTTCCGCCGAAGTCACCTCCATGCCGGATCTCGAGCGCTACGAAGAGCGCGAGATGGACGTGCTCACACGCTCGGTGATCGCACAGTTCGAGCAGTACGTGAAGCTCAACAAGAAGGTGCCGCCGGAGATTCTGACCTCGTTGGCCGGCATCGAACAGGCGGGCCGCCTGGCCGACACGGTCGCCGCTCACATGTCGCTGAAGCTCTCCGAGAAGCAAAAAGTTCTCGAGATTCCCGACGTGCGCAAGCGGCTCGAGCACATGCTCGCCGTGATCGAGGGCGAGATGGATGTGCTGCAGATCGAAAAGCGCATTCGCGGCCGCGTGAAGCAGCAAATGGAGAAGAGCCAGCGCGAGTACTACCTGAATGAGCAAATGAAAGCCATTCAAAAGGAGCTCGGCGAGCTGGATGAAGCGCCGAATGAAATCGGCGAACTCGAAAAGCGCATCAAGGCCGCCGGTATGCCCAAAGAGGCGCGCGAGAAGGCCAATTCGGAACTCGCCAAGCTCAAGTTGATGTCGCCGATGTCGGCCGAAGCCACCGTGGTTCGCAACTACATCGATTGGCTGGTGAAGTCGCCGTGGAAGAAGCGCAGCAAGGTGCACCTGGACATCAGCGCCGCCGAGAAGGTCCTGGAAGCGGACCATTACGGCTTGGAAAAGGTCAAGGAGCGCATCGTCGAGTACCTCGCGGTGCAGCAACGCGTGAAGAATCTGCGCGGCCCGATTCTGTGCTTGGTGGGTCCGCCGGGCGTCGGCAAGACCTCGCTTGGGCAGAGCGTGGCGCGTGCCACGCGCCGTAAATTCGTGCGCATGTCATTGGGCGGCGTGCGCGATGAGGCCGAGATTCGCGGCCATCGGCGCACCTACATCGGATCCATGCCCGGCAAGATCATTCAGAATCTGGCCAAGTGCGGGGTGCGCAACCCGCTCTTTTTGCTGGACGAAGTCGATAAGATGTCGACCGATTTTCGCGGCGATCCGTCCTCGGCGCTGCTCGAGGTGCTCGATCCCGAACAGAACAGCACCTTCAACGACCACTACCTCGAAGTGGATTTCGATCTTTCCGAGGTGATGTTCGTGTGCACGGCGAATAGCTTGAATATCCCCGCGCCGTTGCTCGATCGCATGGAAGTCATTCGCATCCCGGGCTACACCGAGGACGAGAAGAGCAACATCGCGCGCCGCTACCTGCTGCCGAAGCAGGTCAAACACAACGGGCTCAAACCCGACGAATTGGTGGTGGCGGATTTGGCCATTCAGGACATGATTCGCTATTACACCCGGGAAGCCGGGGTGCGCAACCTCGAGCGCGAACTGTCCAAGATCGGGCGCAAAGCCGTCAAGCAGCTGCTGCTCAAGCCGAGCGAGAAGACCGTGACGGTCGATTCGAAGAATCTCGACACCTACTTGGGTGTGCGCCGCTTCCGCTACGGCAAGGCCGAGGAGAGCAATCGAGTCGGCCAGGTGACGGGTCTCGCATGGACCGAAGTCGGCGGAGAGCTGCTCACCATCGAGGCGGCCGTGGTCGCCGGCAAGGGCAAGCTCATCCATACCGGGCAGCTCGGCGAGGTGATGCAGGAATCGATCCAGGCCGCGATGACCGTGGTGCGCAGCCGCTCCACCATGCTGGGCTTGGACGTGGATTTCTATCAGAAGGCCGACGTGCACATTCACGTGCCGGAGGGCGCGACGCCGAAGGACGGCCCGAGCGCCGGCATCGGCATGTGCACCGCGCTGATCTCGGCGCTCACCAAGATACCGGTGCGCTCGGATGTCGCCATGACCGGCGAGATCACCTTGCGGGGCGAAGTGCTGCCGATCGGCGGCTTGAAGGAGAAATTGCTCGCTGCACACCGCGGCGGCATCACCACGGTGCTGATCCCCGACGAGAACACCAAGGATCTGGCGGAGATCCCCGACAACATCAAGGAAAAGCTTGATATCCGCTCGGTGAAGTGGATCGACGAAGTACTGCAGGTCGCCCTTACCCATATGCCGGCGCCGCTGCCTGCGGTGGAACCGAAGCCGGCGGAAGCCATTGCCGGCGAAAAGCGCCGCCGCAAGGCCGCGCGGGTCAAGAACCAAGTCCACGCCCACTGAGCGAGGCGGCGCTCCCCACGCGCCTGGACAATGCGGTGTCGGCTCGCGTAGACTTCCGCGCCTCTTCCAGAGGGTGCTTAGCTCAGCTGGTAGAGCATCGCCTTTACACGGCGAGGGTCGGGGGTTCGATCCCCTCAGCACCCACCAACATGCGGAGTGGTAGTTCAGCTGGTTAGAATACCGGCCTGTCACGCCGGGGGTCGCGGGTTCGAGTCCCGTCCACTCCGCCATTTCCTGACGATGAGTCGCGCGCGAGCCGTATGGCCGCGCTTTTGGGCAGAGGGCTTTGATTCATGCTGCAGACGATTCACGACAAGCTGAAGGGATGGTTGGCGGCCGTGGTGCTCGGGGCGATCGCCCTGGTGTTCGTATTTTGGGGCATCAATTGGACGCTGAGTGCGCCGACCTACGCGGCCAAGGTCAACGGCGTCGAGATTTCCAGCAACGAAGTTCGCCAGGCCTACCAGCAACAACTCGCGCAGTACGAGCGGCAGGCGAACGCGCCGCTCGACGAGGCGCAGCGCAACGAGATCAAGAAGCACGTGCTGGATGAGTTCGTCGACAGCGAAGCGCTGGTGACGCGCGCCGATGATCTCGGCTATCGGGTGGGCGATCAGGATCTGCTTGCCGCCATGGCGCAGATACCGGCGTTCCAGGTGGACGGCAAATTCGATCAGGCGCACGCGGTCGCGGTGCTCAAGGCGGAGGGACGATCGATCGCGGAAATCGAGGCGCTGTTTCGGCGCGACGTGAAGCTCCGTCAGCTCGATACGGCCTTGAGCTCCTCGAGCTTCGTGACGCCGAGCGAATTGAAGCAATTGCGTTCACTCGCTCTGCAGCAGCGGGAGCTTGCGTGGCTTGACGTTGCGGCCGCGAAGTATGCCGCCGCGGCGGCGCCGGACGAAGCGGCCATCAAGGCGTACTACGAGGCGCACAAGTCGAGCTTCATGTCTCCCGAAACCATCAATTTACGCTATGTCGAGATCAGTCTGGATGCGCTCGCGGCCAAGGTGAGCGTCGATGATGTACAGCTCAAGGCCTATTTCGAGGAGCAAAAGACCAAGATGCCCGAGCGTTACACTCAGGCGGAGCAGCGCCGCGCGCGGCACATTTTGCTGCAGGTCACCGATCCGAAAGAAGATGCCGCGGTCAAGGCGAAAGCCGATGCGATCTTGGCGCGCGCCCAAGGCGGCGAGGAGTTCTCGAAGTTGGCCAAGGAATTCTCTCAGGATCCGGGATCCTCGCAGCAGGGCGGGGACCTCGGCTGGTCGGATCGCAAGGCGTGGGTGGCGCCGTTCGCCGATGCCGCGTTCTCCATGAAAGAGGGTGAGATCCGCGGTCCCGTCAAGACGCAGTTTGGCTACCATATTTTGAGGCTCGACGGCATTCAGCCGGCCACCGTCAAGACCTTCGAACAAAGCAGGGCCGAAATGCAAACAGAGTACCGCCGCACCGAGGCGGAGCGCCTGTTCAACAATGCGCAGGACCAGCTCGCCGACGCGGCCCTGCAAAATACATCCGACATCGACGTGGTGGCGCGCAAGGCGGGCCTCACGGTGCATGACACACCGAAGTTCAGCCGCACCGATGGTGGCGGCGAACTCGGTAAATCGCCTGCCGTTCTGGAGGCCGCGTTCAGCCAGGATGTGCTCGATGGGCGCCTGAGCTCGATCGTGGAGCTCGCCAAGGGCCGCGGTGTGGTGCTGCGCGGGACCGAACACCAACTGCCGCAGCAAAAGCCGCTGGTAGCCGTGCGCGCCGAGATCATTGACGCTTGGAAGACGCAGCGCGGCACGGAACTCGCCGCCGCCGCGGCGGCCGATGCGGTCAAGCGGTTGGGTGGCGGCGAGTCCTGGGACAGCGTCGCCAAGGCTTTGGGCGCGACCGCGCAGCCGGCGAAATTTGTGGCGCGGACCGACCAGGCGGTACCGCTCGAGATTCGAGCCGCAGCTTTCGAAGGGCCAAAGCCCGCCGGCAAACCGATTTATACCCGCGTGGCATTGGCCAGCGGCGATGCCGCCGTGCTTGCGTTAAGCGCGGTGCGCGAGGATCCGAGCGGCGATCCGCAACTTAAGGATGCGCAGCTGCGGCGAGAACTCGCGCGATCGGCTGCGGCCGCCGAGGCGCAAAGCTATGGCGCCGCGGCACGCGCCGACGCCAAGGTGTTGCTCAATCCCCAGGCCATCGACTAGGCTCAGACTACCTGTGGCGGAGTTACTGCATCAGTTTTCGGATTGGTACCTGGGCGCGCTCAGTCAGGGCGGCTATTGGCTCATTGCCGGGCTGATGGCGCTCGAAAGCACGCTGGTGCCGATCCCAAGCGAGACCATCATTCCTCCGGCGGCCTATCTTGCCGGCACCCAGGGCGAACTGTCCCTGATCGGCATCGTGCTGGCCGGCGCCGCCGGTTCCTGGGTCGGAGCCTCATTGATGTACTGGGCCGCCCGCGGCTTGGGACGCCCGGTGATTCTGCGCTTCGGCCCCTATCTGGGGTTGGCGGTCGCGAAAATCGAATTGGCGGAACGGTGGTCGGCGCATTATGGCTGGGCTGGGGTGTTGCTTTCGCGGCTGCTGCCCGTCATCCGCCATCTCATCGGCATTCCCGCCGGTATTTTGAAATTGGACTTCCGCTGGTACTCCGCCGCGACCGCGGCCGGTTCACTGCTGTGGTGCTCGGTACTGGCATGGCTTGGCATGACGATCGGCAGCCATCCCGAGCTTCTCAAGGGCTCGCTGCAGCGCTTTGCCGGGTTGGTCATGGGCGTAGGCGCGCTGCTTGCCGCGCTGTATTACTGGTTCGTGCTGCGGCCCACCTCGCGCCGCTAGACACGGCGAATTGCCCGCCGCCATCGACTTCTTCGGTGTCTAGCAACGGCGTGCTGCAGTACCGGCCCGCTTCAGGTCGCGGCGGGTGCTGGGGCGGGCGGCGCAGGTGCAGCTGGTGCGACGGGCGCCATGGTTGCGGCGGGGAACTTCCCGAAGATTGCGGCAACCGCCGCATTGATCTTCGCCGCGGCATTCGGACCGGTCAAACCCGACATGGTCTGGCTGACCGCGGCATGCCAGATCGGCGTGCGTGATGGGGTGTCGAAAATATCGACCGCGATGCGGGTTTCATCTTCAACCCACGGACCGCCCACCCATGGGCCGCCCCAACCGGGATATCCCCCGCCGTAGCCCCAGCCATAACCCCACCCGCCGTAAAAATCGCTGAACACTTGGCGCGTGCCCATCGCATAGCCGATGGTGCAGTCCGCCGCGGCGCGATCGGTTATTAACGTGATGCCCTTCGCCTTCATGTTCGCTTCAATAGCAAGGCGCAGCCGCTCGGCGTTCAAGGGATTGCCGAAGGCGGCTGGCTGGTCGACATTGGCCACGTGCTCTTGAGCGAAGGCGTAGGTATGGCAATTCGCCACCGAGTAATGGGGATTGACGTCCGTGGTGACCGGCAGCGTGGTGCAGGCGCCAAGGGCCAGGATGGCGCTTGCCAATGAACCGATAATGAGGGCTTTATTTAACATAATGTGTGAGTCAAAACTCCGAAGGCCGCAACGCCCATCGTTGTAACGTTTGAGTGCCGATGGCGTTGACAAGTTGCACGCGGCGTTCAAGTAGCGTCGGACTCCGCGGGAAAGCTCATGCCCACCGAATTGAAGCCGCCGTCGACATAGGTGGTCTCTCCGGTGATGCCGGCGGCGAGATCCGAGCATAGAAACGCAGCCGCGTTGCCCACGTCCTCGAGCGTGACATTGCGCTTGATCGGTGACACCGCCGCGACGTGCGCCAGCATCCGGCGCAACCCGGGGATGCCGGCCGCGGACAGCGTCTTGATCGGTCCGGCCGAGATCGCGTTGACGCGCACTCCCTGTGGCCCCAGATCCGCCGCGAGGAAGCGTACGTTGGCTTCCAGGCTGGCTTTGGCCAAGCCCATGACGTTGTAGCCGGGGAGCGAGCGCACTGCGCCCAAGTAGCTCAGGGTGACGATCGCACCCGCCCGACCCTGAATGAACGGCAGGGAAGCGCGTGCCAACGCGGTCAGGCTGTAGCTGGAAATGTCATGCGCCACGCGAAAGCCCTCGCGCGTGGTGGCTTCGATGAAGGTGCCGGTTAGCGCTTCGCGCGGCGCGAACGCCACCGCGTGCACCAGGATGTCGAATGCATCCCAGCGGGTTTTCAAGTGGGCGAAGCCGCGAGCGATGTCCTCGTCGGACGCGACGTCCATCGGGAAGGTGATGTCCGATCCCAATTGTTTCGCGAGCGGCACGACGCGATCGGCCATGCGTTCGATATGCGAGAACGCGAGCTGCGCGCCCTCGCGGTGCATTGCCTGCGCAATGCCCCAGGCGATCGAGCGATCGGTGGCGAGGCCCACGATCAAAGCACGCTTGCCGTTCAGAAAACCCATGTTGACTCCCCTTGATTCCGGCCCGTCGCGTCGTTTGCGGGCTATCCCTGCTGCCGAGCGGCATCCACGTACATCACCAGCCGCTGTCCGGCTTTGATCTGATGGCGTTCGTTTATGCCGTTCCAGCTCTTCAGCTGGGTTTCCGACACCTGAAATTGACGCGAGATACTATAAACGCTGTCGCCCCGGCGCACCGTGTACATCACGCGCCGGCCGCTCTCCACGCCCTCGTTTCGATAGCGCCGCGCGCTTGCCCTGATGACCAGGCGCTGGCCTTTCACCAAGGTGTCGCCGGTTTCCATGTTGTTCATATGCGCGAGCGTGCTCACCGGCATACCGTGGTGGCGTGCGATGCTCGAGAGCGTTTCGCCGGCATGGACACGATAGACGATTTGCCGCTGTTTGTGGCCGGTATCGGTCTCCGGCCGATCGACGCGTGCCGCCGCGAGCAGCACCTTGTCCGGCAGTCGCACGCTGATCTGCGGAATCTTGAGCGTCTGGCCGGCGCTGACACGTCCGCCCGGCAGGTCATTGAGCTCGGCGATCACCGCCGCCGACACGCCATAGCGCTTGGCAATAGCCGCCAAGGTTTCGTGTTTCGCCACGGTGTGCGCGAGATAAGGCACACGGTCGTCCGGCGGCAGCGACGCGAGCCCCGCTTCGAAGGCATCGGCATTGTCGATCGGCACCAGCATGCGCTGCGGACCGCCCGGATCGGTGGCCCAGCGGTTGAAACCGGCGTTGAGCGCGATCAGCTCGTCATAGCTCACGCCCGCCAACTGCGCGCAGACCGTCAAGTCGATCTGCGATCCGGTATCGATCACGGCGAAGTACGGCTCGTTCGGGATCGCCGCAAATGCGAGGCCGTAGCGTTCGGGCTCGGCCATCAGGCGCTTCATGGCGAGCAACTTCGGTACGTAGGCGCGGGTTTCCGCCGGCAAATTCAAGTGCCAAAAGTCGGCGGGTCTGCCGTGCGCGCGGTTGGAGTCGATCGCGCGCTGCACCGCGGCCTCGCCGACGTTGTAGGCGGCGATCGCCAACAGCCAGTTGCCGTCGAATTGATCGTGCAGCGCTTGCAGGTAATCGAGCGCCGCTCGCGTCGATTCGATGACATCCCGCCGGCCGTCGTACCACCATTCCTGCTTCAGGCCGAACCGCACACCCGTCGCGGGAATGAACTGCCAGAGGCCCGCCGCGCGGCTCACCGAATAGGCAAACGGCTCGTAGGCGCTCTCCACCACCGGCAGCAGCGCGAATTCCAAGGGCATGCCGCGTGCCTCGACTTCGGTGATGACGTGGTACAGATAGTGCTGGCCGCGCTGAAAGACGCGTTCGAGATATTCCGGATTGTGTTGAAACCACGCGAGCTGTTGGTCAATCGCCGGTTCTTGGACTTCATCGAGCGCGAATCCGGCACGCATGCGGTCGAACAGATCGTCATAGTCTTCGCCGTTGTGATGCTGCCACTCGCGGGGCATGGCGAGCGAGGGAGTGGCTCCGGTCGCCGATTTGACGGTGTCGGCGGGCGGCGTGGCCGCTTGCGCGCCGGTGGAGGGCGGCAGCTCGATGCGCTCCCGCGAGGGCGCGGGAGGTTGATGCGCGCAGGCGCCGAGAATGAGCGCGAGGGCGGCAACGCATGGGATTCGCAACGACGCTCGTGTCATCTTGCCGCCTCGTGAGTTCCGCTAACGGAACTGGTCCTTCCAGGCGCGCAGCACTCCAAATACCTCGGCAGGTTCGCGCAACGGCCGGCCCGCGTGCGCCTCGGTGCTGGCGCGCACCGCAGTGGCGTCGCAGCGCAAAAACGGGTTGACGCGAATTTCCAGCGACATCCGCGACGGCAGCGTCGGGATGCCGGCGGCACGCAGGCGCGCGACGCTGTCCCGATACTCGAGCGCTGCCCGATTGGCGGGGTCCACGGTCAATGCGAAGCGCAGGTTGGCCTCGGTGTACTCGTGGCCGCAAAACATATCAGTTTCCGGCGGCAAGCCGCGGAGCCGATTCAAAGAAGCGTTCATTTGCGTAGGCGTACCCTCGAACATGCGACCGCAGCCTGCGCTGAAGAGCGTATCTCCGCAAAACAGCGCGCCGTGCCCCCAAAACGCAATATGGCTTAAGGTATGTCCGGGCACGTGCAAAATATCGAAGGCAAGTCCCAAGTCTGGCAATTCGCAGCGCTCCTGGTCCCCCACCGTGCGGGTGCGCCCCGGGATCCGGTCGTCATCCGGCCCTATGACCGGCACCGCGCCCAAGCGAGCTAACTCCGGGACCCCTCCGATATGATCCGGATGATGGTGGGTCAGCAAGATCGCGGCTAAGCTTGCGCCGCTGCGGCGCAGCTCGGCGATGACGGGGGCGGCCTCGCCCGGGTCGACCGCCACCACCCGGCCGGGCACGCGGGGCGAGTCGATGAGCCATATATAATTATCGGTAAATGCGCGTACCGGCCGCACACCGAGAGGGGTTGATGGGTTTGACATTTTGCGGCGTATTTAACCTGTAACATGCCAAGATCGCTAGTGCTTTTATGAGGGACGAGAGTTGCAAGTAGTGCGCGGCGAGGCAGCGGCGGAATGGTTCGAGAGCCCCCTGGGCGCACGCGTGCTGCGAGAGGAAAGCGCGCTCGCACGGCTCGCGCTCGAGGACGTATTTGGCTTCGAATTGCTGCAATTGGGCGCCTGGGGGCCCGACTCGCACATGCTCGCCGGGGCGCGCACCCAGCACACGACGCTGTTGGCGCCGGATCTGGGAGCGGGGGTGACGTTGTGCGCGGCGCTCGATTCGCTGCCGTTCGCCTCGGATTCCATCGACGCGATCTTGCTGCCGCATACCCTCGAGTTGGTCGAAGACCCGTATGCGGTGCTGCGCGAGGCCGAGCGGGTGTTGTGCGCCGAAGGCTGCTTGATGATTTGCGGGTTCAATCCGTTCAGCGGTTGGGGCGCACGGCGCCTTTTTGCTCGGCACTTGCGGCACACCGCGTTTCCGCCGCGCACCCGGCGCATGCTCGCCGAGCGGCGCCTGCGCGATTGGATGGCGCTGCTCGATTTTGAGGTGACCAGCGTCTATGGATATCTTGGGCCTTGGCCGATGGCCGGCGGGAGGCGCCCGGCGGCCGATGGCACGAGCCGCGAGAGCGAGTTTCAGCCGAGAGCCGCTTGGACAGCCGGCGGCTATCTGCTCAAGGCACGCAAACGCGTGCAGACGCTCACCTTGGTGCGGCCGAAGCGCCGCGCGCTACAGCGTGTTCTGGTGCCGGCGGCGGAACCGACCAGCAAGGTCGGCCGATGAACCAAGTGGAAATATTCACCGATGGCGCGTGCCGCGGCAATCCGGGGCCCGGCGGCTGGGCGGCGCTCCTGGTCGCCGGCAAGGAACGCAAAGAACTCTCCGGCGCGCAAATCAACACCACCAACAACCGCATGGAACTCACGGCCGTGATCGAGGCTCTCGGCGCGCTGAAGCGCCGCTGCGCAGTGCAGCTGTACACCGATTCGAAATACGTCCTGCAAGGCTGCACCGAATGGCTGCCGGGCTGGAAGGCGCGCGGCTGGCGCACCGCCGCGCGCGAACCGGTCAAGAACCAAGACCTATGGGAGCAGCTCGATGCGGCCGCCGCGGCGCAGCACCTCGAATGGCATTGGGTCCGCGGGCATTCCGGCCACGACGGCAACGAGTACGTGGACCAATTGGCGAATCGCGCCATAGACCGACTGCTGGCGGCGGGCTAGATTCGCATGCGTCAAGTCGTATTGGATACGGAGACCACCGGCCTGGAAGTCGAGCGCCGGCATCGCATCATCGAAATCGGCTGCCTGGAGCTCACCAACCGGCGCTTGACCGGACGCTCGTTCCATCGCTATCTGAATCCCGAGCGCGACATCGAACAGGGCGCGCTCGCGGTGCACGGCTTGACGCGCGAGCAGCTGGCGAGGGAACCGAAGTTCGCCGAGATACATGCCGAGTTGCTGGATTTCGTCCGCGATGCCGAGCTCATCATCCACAACGCGCCGTTCGACATCGCCTTTTTGAACGCGGAGCTTGCACGGCTCGGCGGCGCGCCGCAAATCACCGATCTGTGCACGGTGCTCGATACGTTGGCCCTGGCGCGCCAAATGCATCCCGGACAGCGCAACAGTTTGGACGCGCTGTGCAAGCGCTATTCGGTCGATAATTCGCATCGCGAGTATCACGGAGCGCTGCTCGATGCGCGGCTCCTCGCCGAGGTGTATCTGGCGATGACCGGCGGGCAGGCGAAGCTCGTCTTGAGCGAGGCATCGTCTTCCACTCGGCACCGGGTGCGCCCCGATGCCGCGAATCGCGCCGGCGCGACTTCGGGCATCGCGGTGGTCGCCGCAAACGGGGCGGAAATCGCGGCGCACGAGGAGGCGCTTGCGCGGCTCGACAAAGCCTCCGGCGGCAAGACGGTGTGGCGGACCCTGTGAAGCGCCTGCCGGCCGAGTACCGAGCTCGAGGAGGGGGTCAAGCGCTTCGTGGAATGGTATGGTAAGTTTTACGGCCGGTGACGCTCACTTATGGGACAACTGAATTCTTCTCTTGCCGCATGGCGCGCCCTCGAGGCTCATGCCCGGGACATCGGCAGCGCGCACTTGCGCGATCTCGCCGCCGCGGATCCGCACCGCTGGCGCAATTTCCACCTCGAGCACGACAGCTGGCTGCTCGATTTCTCGCGCCAGAGAATTTCGCAGAAGACTTTGGCGTTGCTGCTCGAGCTTGCGCGGGAGGCGAAGTTAGCGGAACGGATCGCCGCCATGTTTCGCGGCGATCCCATCAACGCCACCGAGGGGCGCGCGGTGCTGCATGCCGCGTTGCGCTCAGGCTTCGCGGGCTCGGCGGCAATCCAAGCAGAGGTCAAAGATTCGCGCCGCAAGCTCTCGAGCTATGCCGGCGCGGTGCGCCGCGGCGATGAGCTCGGGGTAACGGGGAGGAAATTCAAGCATGTGGTGAACATCGGCATCGGCGGCTCGGACCTCGGCCCGTTGCTGGTGTGCAATGCGCTCAAGGCCGAATGGAGCGGCGACATCACGCCGCACTTCGTGTCGAACGTCGATCGCACCCAGCTCGAGGATGTGATTCGCAGCGTCGATCCGGCCGAAACCTTGGTGGTGGTGTGCTCGAAAACCTTCACCACCCAGGAGACGCAGACCAACGCGAACGCGGCGCGCGGCTGGATCGTCGGAGCACTGGGGGAAAAGGCGCCCGCGCACCATTTCGTCGCGGTCTCGACCAACGCCCAGGCCATGGACGCCTTCGGCATCGCGGCCGGGCATCGCTTTACGATGTGGGATTGGGTGGGCGGCCGCTATTCGCTCTGGTCGGCGGTCGGCTTGGTCGCCGAACTGGTCATCGGCAGCGATAAATTCGCGGAATTCCTCGGCGGCGCGAGCGCCATCGACCAGCATTTCACTGAGGCTCCGTTCGAGAAGAATTTGCCGGTGCTGATGGGAGTGCTCGGCGTGTGGAACCGCAGTTTCTTGAATCTCCCGACGCTCGCGGTGTTGCCTTACGATGAACGCCTGGCGCGCCTGCCCGCCTATCTTCAGCAGCTCGACATGGAGAGCAACGGCAAGTCGGTGTCGCTGGCGGGCGAGCCCGTGGATTTCGCCACGGCCCCGGTGGTGTGGGGCGAGCCGGGTTCGAATGCGCAGCACTCGTTCTTCCAGATGCTGCACCAGGGTACGCCATCCGCGGCACTCGATTTCATTGCGCCGCTGCGCGGCTCGTGGGGCGGCACGGAAGCACAGGATCTCGCCCTGCAGAATTGTTTCGCCCAGGCGCAGGCGTTCGCCTTCGGCAACACGCCCGAGGAGGTCGAGACGCAGATGCGCAAGGCCGGTGCCGACGCGGCGGAGATTTCCCGGCTGCGCGCGCACCGCGTGCACGAGGGAAACCGGCCAAGTTCGCTGTTGCTGTACCCGCAAACCAACGCGCGCAGCCTGGGTGGGCTGATTGCGCTCTACGAACACTGCGTATTCGTACAAGGCACGCTCTGGGGCGTCAATTCCTTCGATCAATTCGGGGTGGAATTGGGCAAGAAGCTGGTGGCCGGTATTTCCTTGAAGGGCGATCGGGCGCCGCAAGGCCACGGTGCCGAAGGGCTGGCGGCCTTGATCCGATATGTCACGAATCGAAGGCGGCCCTAGAATCTGCAGCTGCGCACATGCGGCGTTAGCCTATAATCTCGGCTCTCAAATCGAGGCGCCGGTTTTTGTCAAAAGCACGCAAAGGGATCATCTTGGCCGGGGGCGCCGGTACTCGCCTGCACCCGATTACGGTGTCGCAGAGCAAGCAGCTGCTGCCGGTGTACGACAAGCCGATGATCTACTATCCGCTCGCGACCCTGATGTTGGCGGGAATTCGCGAATTCCTGATCATCACCACACCGCGGGATCAGGGCGCTTTTCGCGATCTGCTGGGCGACGGCGCGCAGTGGGGGATCAGGTTCGAGTACGCGGTGCAGGCGCAGCCGAACGGCATCGCGCAGGCGCTGATCATTGCCGAGCCGTTCCTCGACGGCGCGCCCTCGGCGCTGATTCTCGGCGACAATATCTTTTACGGCGCGAATCTTTCCGAGTTGTTGCAGTCGGCGTCCGGCCGGACGACCGGGGCAACGGTGTTCGGCTACACGGTGCAGGACCCCGAACGCTACGGAGTCGTTGCGTTCGATGCCGACGGCAGGGTGAGCGAATTATTGGAAAAGCCGGCCCGGCCGCCCTCCAACTACGCGGTCACCGGAATTTATTTCTACGACACCCGCGCGAGCGCGCTGGCGAAGTCGCTGGCGCCATCCCCGCGCGGGGAGTTGGAGATCACGGATCTGAACCGCGCTTATCTCAAGCTCGGCGCCTTGCACGTCGAGAAGCTCGGGCGGGGCACGGCCTGGCTCGACACCGGCACCCACAATTCGCTGCTCGATGCGGGCGTTTTCGTGCGCATCATCGAAGAACGGCAGGGCCTGAAGGTGGCGTGCGTGGAAGAGATCGCCTGGCGTCAGGGCTTCATCGACGACGCGCAGCTCATCGGGCTCGCCAAGCCGCTCGAGAAGAGCGGCTACGGCGAGTACCTGGTGCGGATCCTGCGCGAGCGCGGCCAGCCGTGAGGCGGATCGGGCGAGGGCGGGCAAGGCCATGAAGTTTCTGGACACGCCGATCAGCGGCGCATTGGTGATCGAGCCCGCGGTGTTGGGCGACGCCCGCGGATTCTTCATGGAAACCTGGCAGGCGGAGAAGTTCGCCGCCGCCGGCGTGCATGCGACATTCCTGCAAGACAATCACAGCCGTTCCGTCCAATGGACGCTGCGCGGCTTGCATCTGCAGGTCGCGCATACGCAGGGCAAGCTGGTGCGCGTCTCGAGCGGCAGCGTGTTCGACGTGATCGTCGATCTGCGCTTGAGTTCGCCGAGTTTCGGCGCCTGGTGGGGGGCGGAGCTGTCGGCCGAAAACCATCGCATGCTATGGGTGCCTCCGGGCTTGGCCCACGGCATGCTCGTGACATCGCCGAGCGCGGACTTTTTGTACAAGTGCACGGACTTATACAGCCCCCCGGATGAGCGTACCCTGGCCTGGGACGATCCCACGCTCGGCATTCGATGGCCGCTGCCGGCCGGCGTGGTGCCTTCGCTGTCGGCCAAAGATGCGCGGGGCAAGAGTTTCGCCGAGATCGAGAAGTTCCCATGAGAGTGCTGGTGCTCGGGGGCGGCGGCCAGGTGGGCCGTGCGGTCGCTCAATCGGTCCCCGCGAAGCACCAGGTCATCGTCAAGACACGTGCGGATCTCGATATCGCCGATGAGTCCGCGATTGAGCGGGTGGTGGCGGACGCGGGCGCCGATTGGATCGTCAATGGGGCCGCCTACACCGCGGTGGACCTCGCCGAAAATCAGCCGGCGCTCGCGACGGCGATCAACGATACTGCCGTCGGGACGCTCGCGCGGGCCGCGGCGCGTGCCGGCACGAGGCTCCTGCATCTGTCGACCGACTTCGTGTTCGACGGAGGGTCTAATCGAGCCTACTTGCCGGGCGATGCCACGGGTCCCTTGGGAGTCTACGGCGCCAGCAAACTCGCCGGTGAATTGCGGGCGTTACAGGGCGGAGCCGGCGGGATCGTGCTGCGCACCGCCTGGGTATATGCCGCCGCGGGGAAGAACTTCGTGCTCACCATGCTGCGGCTGATGCGCGAGCGCGAGCAAGTCAAAGTGGTGGGCGATCAGATCGGTACGCCGACCTGGGCCGGCGGCCTCGCTCGTGCCATCTGGGACCTGATGGATGCGGGCGCACCTGCCGGGGTGTACCACTGGACTGATTTGGGTGTGGCGAGTTGGTATGATTTTGCCGTCGCCATTCAAGATGAGGCACTGGATCGCGGCTTGTTGGCGCGCGCCGCCTCCATCGTGCCCATCACCACCGCCGAATACCCGACCCGCGCGCGGCGGCCGGCGTTCAGCGTGCTCGATACGTCGGCGACCCGTGCTCTGGTCGCAACCCCCGCGGTGCATTGGCGCCACAACTTGAGGATGATGTTGAATGAGCTTCGAACCTCGTAACGTGTGCATCACCGGAGGCGCGGGCTTCATCGGGGCGAACTTCGTGCGCCATTGGCTGGCGCGCACGCGCGAAGGCCGGGTGGTGGTGCTCGATGCCCTGACCTATGCCGGGAACCTCGAAAACCTCGCCGGTCTGGATCGTGATTCGCGTTTCGTGTTCGTGCGCGGCGATATTTGCGATGAGGCAGCAGTGCGTGCGCTGCTCGAGCAACATCGCATCGATACGTTGGTGCACTTCGCGGCCGAATCGCATGTCGATCGCTCGATCCTGGGTCCCGATGATTTCATCCGCACCAATGTGCTCGGCACGCATTCGCTGCTCAAGGCGGCCAAAACGCTGTGGCTGGATCGCAAGACCGTGCCCGCGCATCGCTTTCATCATGTGTCGACCGACGAGGTGTATGGCTCGCTCGCACCCGACGATGCGCCGTTCCATGAGGGAACCCCCTACGCACCCAATTCGCCGTACTCGGCGAGCAAGGCCGCCTCGGACCATCTGGTGCGCGCCTATCGCGAGACTTATGGCCTCGACACGACGCTCACCAACTGCTCCAACAACTACGGACCCTATCAATTCCCGGAGAAATTGATCCCGCTCACGCTCATCAATATTTTGCTGGGCAAGGCGCTGCCGGTGTACGGCGACGGCCTGCAGGTGCGCGATTGGCTGCATGTGGCCGATCATTGCGAGGCCATTGCGCTCGCGCTCACGCGCGGCCAATCGGGCGAGCTGTAC
>Ga0207927_1000103_pt1 | contig 33570 bp, 40 predicted proteins | sample NGESurdeep072012_2_FD_184456 | JGI IMG/M metagenome (GOLD analysis project Ga0207927, IMG submission 184456) | Arctic peat soil microbial communities from Barrow, Alaska - NGEE Surface sample 210-2 deep-072012 (SPAdes) | ecosystem: Environmental > Terrestrial > Soil > Wetlands > Peat ... | reverse complement strand
GCCAGGAGCCGGTCGCGGACGTCGACCGGCGTCATCGGTACGCCGGTGCGCAGCGCGAGGCGGCAGGCATCGGTGAGACCGAGCAGCACGGTCGGCGTCAGTCCGATCAGCCGCGAGAGCGTGCCGATCTCGACATCGTCGCGCTGCGGGTCCACATAGGTCGGCGCCACGGCCTTCGTGTAGGCGTGATGGGCGTAGCCGCTCATCAACAGCTCGCCGCATGAGCCGGCTTTCTTGTACCTGGCGTTCAGGCACAGCGCTTCGCGCAGGAACGCAAGCGGCGCCACGTCGTGGAGCAGCGCCTTGGATTTTTCCCTGCGCAGCAGGCTCTTGACGTTGTCGAAGCCCGTCGGTGCGGTCTCGCCGAAGAGCACGCGCGGACGGGCCAGACCGCCAGCTACCAGGCCTTCGTAGCCGGACTGGTAGAGGCCGCGGTAGATGCGCGGCGAGGCCGGCGCGCCGTTGGAGGCGAACTGCGGCTGCAGGAAGGCCGGGTGGTTGGGCTCGTTCCAGATCGAGAAGAGCGAGACCTGCGAGCCATAATGGCGGGCCACGGCGGTCATGAATTCCTTGAAGTCTTTGTCGTCTGGGCGCGTGACGTAGGGGGCTTTCTTGTTCGACGTCGCCCACCGCGGAACCGGCGAGGTGACGGTCAGCAGCACCTGCCAGTGCAGGCGCTGGGCTTCCGCGATCAGGGCGTCGTATTCGCCCCAGGCGTAGAGGCCGGGGTTGGTCGCGTCGAAGCTCGGGCGCGTCGCGCTGTTGGCGCCCGGAGCGACGTCGGCCCAGCTGAGCTCGATGCGCAGGGCTTTGACCCCCAGTGCCTGAAGCTGTTCGATCGCGTGGGGGCGGGTCTTGGCTTCGAGCAGATCCTGGGAGCCCTCGAAGAAGGTGGTCTGGCCGTGGGACGCAAGGGCCTGACCGGTCCCGATGGCACCGAAGAGGAGGGCGCAGGAGGTCAGGGTGAGGAGGAGTGTGCGGATTTTGGACATGGTCGCTTGAGACACCTCAGCGCAGAGAAGGTTGCGGTCTTTGTACGGTTCGATGCCGTGAGCGCGCCGATCGCACCTGACGACATCGTTCAGACCCCGGCGGATGGGGAGGCTAACAGCCGCCCCCCGCTGCTCGTGCTCGAGCCCCTGCAGGCCTTCCTCGACGAGCACGGCATCGGCGAGGGCGAGATCCACGCGAACCCGATCGGAGAGGGGCATTCCAACATCACCTACCTGATCGCGCGGGGAGGCGCCGAGGTGGTCCTGCGCCGCCCGCCCCGCCCGCCCCTGCCGCCGAGCGCACACGACGTGCTCCGCGAGGCGCGCCTGCTGCGCGCGCTGCGACCGACGGCCGCCCGCGTCCCGGACGTGCTGGCGGTGTGCGAGGACCCCGCCACCATCGGCGCGCCCTTCTACGTGATGGAGCTGGTGCCCGGAGAGGTGATCGTGACGAGCGTCCCCCCCGCCCTCGACACCCCCGCCGAGCGCCGTCGGATCGGCGAGGAGCTGATCGACGCGCTGGTGGAGATCCACGGCGTCGACTGGCGCGCTGCGGGCCTGGAGGGGTTCGGCAAGCCCACGGGCTACCTGGAACGCCAGCTGCGCCGCTTCGGCGGGCTGTGGGAGCTCAACAAGACCCGGGAGATCGCCGCCGTGGAGAGCGTGGGGCACTGGCTGGGCGAGCACCTGCCGAGCTCCGGAGCGGCGACGATCGTCCACGGCGACTTCCGCCTCGGCAATACCCTGTTCGCCTCCGAGGCCCCTGCACGGCTGGAGGCGGTGCTCGACTGGGAGATGGCCACGATCGGCGACCCCCTGGCCGACATCGGCTACCTGTGCATGATGTGGAGCGAGGCGGGTGACCCGACCGGCGGCCTGCGCGATCACCTCGGCAAGGTCACCCGCGCCGAGGGGTTCCCGACGCGCGCCGAGCTGATCGCCCGCTACGAGGAGGGCTCGGGACGCTCGATGAGCAACGTGCGCTGGTACACCACGCTGGCGCTGTGGAAGAGCGTGGTGTTCATGGAGGGCAACTACAAGCGGGCTATCGCCGGCACCACCGACGACCCCTACCTCAAGCAGTTCGGCGACGGCGTGCTCGAGCTCGCAAGCCAGGCCGAGCAGGTCGCCCATGGCGCCTGAGCCCGACGACAGCGACGCCGGGCTGCGCACCGGCCTGCTGATCGACTGGGGCGGGGTCCTCACGACCAACCTGTTCGTGTCCTTCCATGCCTACTGCCTGGAGGCCGGGATCGATCCCCAGGCGCTGGCCGGGCGCTTCAGGCGCGATCCCGAGGCCCGCGAGCTGCTGATCGCGCTCGAGACGGGCGCGCTGAGGGAGCCGGACTTCGAGATCAAGTTCGCGGCATTGCTCGAGGTCGAGCCGGACGGGCTGGTCGACGGGCTGTTCGCCGGCGTGGAACCCGACGCTGCGATGGTCCAGGCGGTGAGGCGGGCGCACGCGGCCGGCATCCGCACGGCGCTGGTGTCCAACTCCTGGGGGGTCCACCGCTACCCCCACGACATGTTCTCCGAGCTGTTCGACGGCGTCGTGATCTCGGGCGAGGAGGGCATCCGCAAGCCGGCCGTGCGCATGTACGAGCTGGGCGCCGAGCGCGCCGGGGTGGCGGCGGAGCAGTGCGTGTTCGTGGACGACCTCCCGTTCAACCTCATCCCCGCGGAGGAGCTAGGGATGGCGACCGTGCATCACGCCTCCGCCGAGACCACGATCCCGGAGCTCGAACGGCTGCTCGGCGTGGCGCTGGGCGCAGACGACGCCCAGCCTGACGCCGCATAGCGGATCGCCACCCGGTAGTTCTCCGCCCGGACCTGCGGCTTTGGTCTCGCGTCACGGCGCCCAGCGGCGCCGATGCTCAGAGCATGCAAGCCCTATCGAGCTCCTGAGGACGTGGAAGCGCACCCACACCGATCGCGGGCGCCGCGAGGCCACGGCCGAGCACGCCACTGTCTATGTGGCGCGCGACGGCCGCGGGCGCGTGATCGGCGCCCGCTAGCCCCTCCCCGGGACGCTCGTCCTAGTCGCGCTTGCCGCGGCCGTACATGAACTTGAACAGCCCCGCCAGCATGCGCGAGGTGCGCGCCTTGTAGGGGTACATGAACGGTTCCTTCTTCATGGCCAGTTTGGTGACCACGATCGCCTGCTGGGAGCAGTACTTGCGGATGCCCCCTGCGCCGTGACGCGAGCCGAGGCCGGACGCCTTGGCGCCGCCCATGGGCAGCTCCAGCACGGTGTAGTTGATCATCGCGTCGTTGACGTTGGCCGCGCCTGCGTCCAGGCGGCGGGCGATGGCCTCGCCGCGGGCGGTGTCCTTGGAGAAGACCGACGCACCGAGTCCGTAGTGCGAGTTGTTGGCCAGGCGCACCGCCTCGTCGGCGTTCGCGACCTTCATGATCGGCAGCGTCGGCCCGAAGGTCTCCTCGGTCATGCACTTCATCGTGTGGTCCACGTCGACGATCACGGTCGGTTCGAAGAAGCGCCCCGCCCCCGGCACCTCTTGCCCGCCGGCGAGCACGCGAGCGCCCTTCTGCACGGCGTCGGCCACGTGGTCCTTGATCGTCTCGAGCTGTGGCGGGAAGGTGATGGCCCCGACCTCCACCGAGCCGTAGCCTTCGGGCTTGCCCACACGCAGCGCGCGCACTTTCTCGGAGACTTTCGCCACGAACTCGTCGTAGACGGGCTCCTCCACGTATACGCGCTCGATCGAGATGCAGGTCTGGCCCGCGTTCTGCATCGAGTAGTAGGTGGCGAAGTTGGCCGCGCGCTCGAGATCGGCGTCGGAGAGAACGAGCATCGGGTCCTTGCCCCCGAGCTCCAGCGAGGCCGGGATCAGCCGTTTGGCGGCCTCCCCGGCGACCTTCCTGCCGGTCTTGGTGGAGCCCGTGAACATGATCATGTCGACGTGCTCAACGAGAGCGGCCCCGGTCTCCCCGCGTCCGGTGGCGATCTGCAGCACGTTCTCCGGCAGGCCGCACTCGCGCAGGCCCTCCGCGAGCAGCAGCGAGGTCAGGGGCGTGATCTCGGAGGGCTTCAGGATCACGCTGTTGCCGGCCATCAGCGCCGGTATGCAGTCCCCGAAGGAGTTCGTGAGCGGGTAGTTCCACGGCCCGATCACGCCGATCAGCCCGAGCGGGCGGTAGCGCAGCAGGAGCTTCTTGCCCTTGACCAGCACCTGGCTGGATTTCACGCGCTCGTCGGCGAGGTACTCGGCGCCCATCTTGGCCCAGAATCCGAAGGCGTTGCCCGCGTAGCCGATCTCGGCCAGCTGGGCGTCCTCGTAGGTCTTGCCGGTCTCCGAGACGATCGTCTCGACCACACGTTCGGCGTTGTCCATCAGCCACTTCTGCGCGCGCACGAGCACCCGCGCGCGACCGTCGAAGCCGTATGCCTCCCACTCGGGCTGGGCGGCTCGCCCCCGCGCGGCCATCTCGGCCACGGCCTCGGCGCCGAGGTCCGGCACGGTGGCCACGATCTCGCCCGTGGCCGGGTTCTCGACCGGGATGCCCTCGCTTGTCGCTGAGGCCCGGCTGGGCGCCTGGAGGATCTCTTCCTCGACGTGCTGCTCGACACTGGCCATTCTTCACTCTCCCCTGCTCGCATGTGCCCCGGGTGGGGTTTTCACTCGTGACATAAGAGACTACTCCGGTCCGGCTTGGCCCTGGCTGACGGGCCAGCTTCCGAAGTTCACGCACGTATCCGTACGCTTTCGCTCTGATTCGCTAGAATGACGGCATGGCGACGCTTAAATCCGAGGAGGTGAGGATTCCCCGACGAGCACGCGAGGCGGTGGCCCATCACGAGGAGGTTGTGGTCTTCAACCGCGAGCGAGCTGCCTACGTGATCGTTCACCCCGACGATCGTGGGAGTGCGGCTGTCCCGCACCGCGGGCGGCCCCTGAGGGAGGCCTTGGCGCTGCTCACGCAGGCCCCGCCGCCCGATCCGGACTTCGCCAAGGACATGCAGGCCGTGCTCGACAGCGTCGGTCCGGCGCCGGCCGATCCATGGGCACAGTCCTAGACACGACCGTCTTCATCGAGCTCGAGCGGGCTGCGCGCGGCCTACCGGCTGCGCGAGCCATGGCGGAGATCACCGAGCGCCTGGAGATCCAGCTAGGCGACAGCGAGGAAGTGGCCATCGCCGCCATCACAGCCTCAGAGCTGCTGCACGGCGTCCACCGAGCCACCGAGGAGCACCGCGGAAGGCGCGAAGCGTTCGTCGAGGGTGTGCTCGCAGCATTCCCAACGCTCTCCTTCGACCTGCTCGTGGCGCGTGTCCACGCGAGACTCTGGGCCGGCCTCACATCAACTGGGACTGAGGTCGGCGCCCACGACAGGCTCATCGCCGCCACGGCCATCGCTGCTGGATGGCGGGTCGGGACAGCCAACATCCGTCACTTCAAGCGCATCCCCGGCCTGGACACGACACCCATCGTGCTGGCCTGAGCCGACAGCTGAACCGCGGATAGGCAGAGCTGTGTCAGGTGGGACGATAGGCGCATGCGCCTATCGCAGACACGCCGCATGCGGCGTGTCCCGGGGGCGCACATGTGCGCCCCCGCGGGCGGCGCATGCGCCGCCCGAACAGCCCGATCGGCGCCGGCTACTCCGAAAGCTCGATCGAGTCGATGCCGATCGGCTCGGACGGCTGGTCGCGCCCGTCGGTGGGCACGGCCTCCAGGCGGTCCACGACGTCCATGCCGTCGGTGACCTGGCCGAACACGGTGTGCTTGCCGTCGAGCCACGAGGCGGCCTCGGTGGTGACGATGAAGAACTGCGAGCCGTTGGTGTCCGGCCCGGCGTTCGCCATGGCCAGCGCTCCACGGACGACCTTGTGGGGGTTGATCTCGTCCTCGAAGGTGTAGCCGGGCCCGCCCGTGCCGGTGCCCTGGGGACAGCCGCCCTGGATCATGAAGTCTTTGATCACGCGGTGGAAGGCGAGCCCGTCGTAGAAGCCCTCGGCGGCGAGCTTGCGGAAGTTCTCGACGGTCTTGGGGGCATCCTCGTCGAACAGCTCGAAGACGATGGGGCCCTCTGTGGTTTGCATTGTTGCTGTCGACACGTTGGCCCTTCCCTTGTTGGCGGTCACGGTGGAGGGGGCACGATAGCGACACCGATCGCGTGCATGCCTCAAACCATCCCCATCGTTGTGGAACAGCCGAGAGCTGGCGCGTGCATATGCTTGCTCATCGTGAAAAAGGCCCCTGGCCGGTGGGCGCTTCTGTCAAGGCTGGCGAAAGACCGAATGCGTGCCGACGCGACGCCAGATGACGTGTGCGTTGCCGGGCTGAATCTCCTCGCCGTACTCGAAGGTCGCACGGCCATCCGGCGCCCAGCTCATCTCCCATACGCCGGGGTATCCCTGCACCAGCTTGACGCGCAATCGTGGATGGAAGCCCTGACTACCGCCTGCAAGGTCAGCGATGAACTGAGCTACTGCATGGCGGAAGGCGCGCTGCTGCTGTGGGGTGAGCCGGTCCCAATCACGCCAGAACGACGCAAGGACATCACGCGTCGGCATCCAGCGGCTTTGTGCGCTCGTCCAACGCCGTCAAGAAATCCTCGTCCGTCTCATAGCGCGTGACACGACCTGCTGCGCGGTCGTCGTCTGCCTCGCGCTCCTTCGCTTGCCACTCGCGCGTCCAGTACCACGCCTGCTCGGGATCTATGCGTCCGGCGCTGATCTCCCCAAGCATGATCGCGGCGCCATCGACCGCGCCCTCTGGCAAGCGGTCCACCAGCTGATGAAGCTCCGCCCTGGTCATGACCCAATTGTCGCATGCCTGCCGCGTTTCCTGGCGGTGCGAACCCCCGCCAGCCAGCCAGCGGCTATAGGGACATCTCGACCCGGCGCCCGTTCGAGTCTGGCAGGGCGACCGTGGCGATCCCCTCACTCGCGGCCACTGCCAGCAGGGGGCCGTCGGAGCTTGCGATGCGCCCACCCACTGGAGCGCTCGCCACGAGCACGGCATCGGCGAGCGAGATCGGGTAGCGGGAGCGGTGATAGTGAGCAGCACGAATCTCACCCGCCCGCCACGCTTGAGGGGGGCCGAGCGGGACCAGCGTCAGGCTCTCTGCCAGAAGACCCTCGATCACCGGCCGGGTTCGCTCGATCTCGAGGTCGTAGCGCCGCTTGAGCCGATCCACCGCCTCGGCGAGATTGAGGGTGGTCATCGCTGCGCCGCGGTTGAGCATCTCCTGCACCTCACCGGCGGCGGGCTCGGCTCCAAGCAGCGCGATGAGAGCCGAGGCGTCGATCAGGGTCCTCGCCGAGGACCCTGCCTCGTCACCGGCGATCGTGCTCTTGGGCATCCAGTTCCTCTTCGCGGTCCAGGCGCTTGGCCTCCTCGGAGCCGAGCGCTCCGATCTGCTCCGCGAACGCTCCCGCGGCGGCGGCCACCGGGTCGTCTGCAACCGGGCGCAACACAACGTGGTCACCGCGATCTTCGGCAAGCACGGTTCGGGTGCCCCATCGCTTGCGCACCGCCGCCGGGACCGACACCTGGCCACCGCTAGATATCGCAAGGCGCTTCGCCATGGCCATGAGCATATCCCATGGGCGATGTCATCCACATGGAGCCCGCGGCCCCTGCGTCAGGAGGCGATCCCGGGACCTACGACCCGCCCACCCGCTGCAGGCTGAACTCCCGCCCACGCACCTCGCGTCCATCGAGAGCCTCGATCACGCGCTCGGCCTCGCCTCCGGGGACCGACAGGAAGGAGAAGCGCTCGAGCACCTTCACGTCGCGCACGGCCTCGCCGTCGAGTCCGGTGGACGAGGTCACCGCGGCGACGATGTCGGCCACGCCCAGTCCGGCCGCCCGCCCGCCGCCGAGCACAAGCTTGACGTAGGGCTCCTGGTCGTCCTGGCGGGTGATGCGGGGCTTTGAGTGCCTGCGCGGACGCTCGCGCACCGGTGTGGGCGCCGCCACGGCGCCCACCTCCCACTGGGCGATCGAGGTGCCGATGTGGCGTTCGATCGCCTCTAGCTCGCGCTTCTGGCGGTCCTCCACGAAGGTGATGGCACGGCCCGAGCGCCCGACCCGGCCGGTGCGCCCGATGCGGTGCACGTAGGTGTCGGGCGAGGTGGGCACGTCGTAGTTGATCACGTGGGTCACCGTCGAGATGTCAAGACCGCGGGCGGCCACGTCGGTCGCCACCAGGATCGGCACCCGCCCACCCTTGAACGCCAGCATCACGCCGTCGCGCGAGCCCTGGGACATGTCGCCGTGCAGCGCCCTGGCGTTCAGGCCACGGTCGCGCAGGATCTTGAAGAGCTGCTCGCAGCGGATCTTGGTGCGCACGAACACGATCGCCTGCTCGGGCGACTCGGCCTTGAGAACCTCCACGAGCTTGTCGGCCTTGGCCTTGGTCTCGACCGGGAGCTGGAACTGGGCGACCGTGTCGATCGTCAGGGTCTCCGCCTCGACCTGGATGATCGTGGGGTCGTACATGTAGCGGTCGGCCAGTTTGCGGATCGGCGGCGGCATCGTCGCCGAGAACAGGGCCGTCTGGCGGCTGGAGGGCGTCAGCGAGAGGATCTTCTCGACGTCCTCCAGGAAGCCCAGGTCGAGCATCTCGTCGGCCTCGTCGAGCACCAGGAAGCGGCAGTCGTGCAGCACCAGCGAGTGGCGCGAGATCAGGTCGAGCACGCGTCCCACGGTGCCCACCACCACATGCCCGCCGGCGCGAAGCTGGGCCTGCTGGGTGCGGATCGGCGCTCCCCCGAAGACGGCCACCACGTCGATGCCCGTGTGCGCGCCGTAGGTGCGCAGTGCCTGCGTGACCTGGATGCACAGCTCGCGGGTCGGCGTGAGCACGAGCGCCTGCACCGAGGACTCCTCGGGGTCGATGTACTCCATGATCGGAAGCCCGAACGCCGCCGTCTTGCCCGTGCCGGTCTGGGCCTGGCCGATCACGTCACGGCCCTCGAGCAGCGAGGGGATCGCCTGTTCCTGGATCGGGCTCGGCGCCTCGTAGCCCACGTCGCGCAGCGCGCGAAGCGTGGACTCGGAGAGCCCGAGCTCTGCAAATGACTTGGCCATGACCGTAGAGATGAGAGCTTAGGCGGCCGGGTCGAGCAACAGCTTGCCGGTGGTCCGTCGCTCGCGCAGATCGATCTGCGCCTGGGCGGCCTGCTCCAGTGGATAGGTGTGCCCGACGACCGCTTTCAGCTCGCCGGCGGCGGCGCGGGCGAACAGGTCGGAGAGCGCTTCGGCGAACATGCCCGAGCGCCCCAGGCAGTGGAAGAGGTAGAAGCCGACCACCGCGCGCGAGTGGCGCAGCAGCGAGCCCGTGGGCACCTGGTTCGGTTCGTTCGTGGCGATCCCGTAGGCCACGATCCGCCCGAACGGAGCCAGCGCCTTGTAGGAGGCGTCGAAGACCGCCCCGCCGGACATCTCGAAGACGACGTCCACGGGCCTGCCCTCGTTGGCCTCGATCAGGCGCTCTGTCAGTCCCTCGGGATCCGGGTCCACAGCCACGTCGGCCCCCAGCTCCAGGGCCAGATTGCGCTTCTCCTCGCTTGACGCCGTCGCGATCACGCGGCCGGCCCCGAACGGGTGTCCGAGCTGGGCGGCGATCGATCCCACGCCGCCGGCCGCCGCGTGCACGACCACGCTCTCGCCCGCGGCAACCCGCCCGGATGTGCGGTACAGGTGCCAGGCGGTGGTGCCCTGCACGATCATCGCGAGCGCCGTGCCGTCGTCGAGAGAATCGGGCAACGGAAAGACGCGGTCCTCCGGGGCAACCGCGTACTCGGCGTAGCCGCCCGTGCCCACGAGCGCGACCACGCGCTCGCCGGTGTCCTCGCGCACGCCCGCCACCTCGCCGCCGGGAACCAGCGGCAGCGTTGCCTTCTGCACGTAGGAGTTCGTGCGCGTGTGCGTGTCGGCGAAGTTGAGCCCCGCGCGGGTCACCTTGATCAGCACCTCTCCCGGCGCGGGGGCAGGCGTGGACAGCTCGGCGAGCTTGAGCACCTCGGGTCCGCCGAACTCGGTCATCTGGATGGCGCGCATTCAGACCGAGGCTATCGGAGTGCCGCTCATGTCCACCCTGCGACCGCGACGCGCGCGCCGGGGCGGGCGGACATCGCCCCGGCGGGGTGCTCTAAGGTGCGCGCCCATGCCAATCACCGTCGTCGGATCAATCGCCTATGACACCGTCAAGACCCCGTTCGGCCAGCGCGAGCGGATGCTCGGGGGGGCCGCGGTGCATTTCGCGCTGGCCGCCTCCTTCTTCGAGGACGTGCACGTGGTGGGCCCGGTCGGCGAGGACTTCGGCGAGGAGCAGCTCGCTGTCATGCGCCGCCGCGGCGTGGACGTCTCGGACATCGAGCGCATCGCCGGCGGCAAGACGTTCTTCTGGCACGGCGAGTACGGCTGGGATCTGAACTCCCGCGAGACGCTCGACACCCAGCTGGGGGTCTTCGAGGGCTTCACGCCCAAGCTCTCAGAGCAGTCGCGCTCGAGCGATGTCCTGTTCCTGGCCAACATCCAGCCCGACCTGCAGCGCGATGTCCGCGCCCAGCTCCCGGCGGCTCGCTTCGTGGCGCTCGACTCGATGAACCTCTGGATCGACATCGCCCGCGACTCGCTCGTGGCGGCGATCGAAGGCGTGGACTGCGTGATCCTCAACGACGCCGAGCTGCGCCAGCTCACCGGCAAGCCCAACCTGATCAGCGCCGCCCGTGAGGTTCTCTCATGGGCTCCCTCCGGTGAAACCGGCCAGCAGGGACGCGGCCCGCGCGTGATCGTGGCCAAGCAGGGCGAGTACGGCGCCGCGCTGGTCACGAATGAGGGCTTCTTTGCGCTGCCCGCCTACCCCCTGGAGAACGTCATCGATCCCACGGGCGCGGGCGACACGTTCGCGGGCGGGCTCGTCGGCTATATCGCCGCACACCCCCACGAGGAGCTCTCCGACGGCCTGCTGCGACGCGCCATGGCACATGGGACCGTGCTCGCGTCCTTCAACGTGGAGGAGTTCGGAACCGAGCGCATCGAGCGCCTCACGGGCAGCGAGGTCGTGGCCAGGATCAAGGAACTTCACGCGATGACGCAGTTCAGTGGCGCCCCCCTCGAGCTCAGAGGCTGAGCGTCGCCCGATCGGTCTCTCAGGGGCTTGTACGGACCCCTGAGCGGGTATACGATCGGTGCGAGTGACAACCTGGACCTTCATCTGGCTGATGGTCTTGCTCAAGATCCCGATCGTGGGGCTGTTTCTGATCGTGCGCTGGGCCGTGCGCCAGACCCCCGACCTGGCGGGCGGAGCGGAGGACGGCGGCATCGGGCCACGGCCGTGGCCCGTGCATCCCCACCACCCGCACGCGCGGCTGCCGCGCGTGCCACGACGTGGCCCGCACGGCGGGCCCCCGCCGCTCGCGCCTTCGCGCGTGCGCACCGCGATGGCCCACCAGCGCCTGCCTCGCAACTGAGCCATTTCGCGCGGCCAGCCGGGACAAGCCTCGACGTTCGCGCATAATCGGGGGAGTGCACCCCACACAGCGGATAGGAGATTGCAGATGAGCCCCGACCGATCCACCGTCGAGCAGCAGCAGGGCACATCGGATGGGGAGCTCCGTCAGAGCGCCGGCGAGAACGGGGCATCGGGGCCGAGCACGTTGAGCGTCACCGACAACCGCACGGGCAAGAGCTACGAGCTGCCGATCGAGGATGGGACCCTGCGGGCCACGGACCTGCGCCAGATCAAGGTGGACCCCGACGAATTCGGGCTGATGTCCTACGACCCGGCCTACATGAACACGGCCTCGTGCCGCAGCGCGATCACCTACATCGACGGCGACGCCGGAATCCTGCAGCACCGCGGCTATCCGATCGAGCAGCTGTGCGAGCACTCGAGCTACCTCGAGGTCGCCTACCTGCTGATCAACGGCACGCTCCCCACCCAGGCCGAGCTGACGGACTGGGTCGATGAGATCACGATCCACACGTTCGTGCACGAGAACGTCAAGGACTTCATGCAGGGCTTCCGCTACGACGCGAACCCGATGGGCATGCTCGTGGCCTCGGTGGGCGCGCTCTCGACGTTCTACCCCGACGCCAACAAGATCAAAGAGGAGCGCGTGCGCGCGATCCAGATCATCCGCCTGCTGGCGAAGATGCCGACGCTCGCCGCGTTCGCCTTCCGCCACAACATGGGCCAGCCCTACGTCTACCCGGACAACGACCTCGAGTACGCCGGCAACTTCCTGGGGATGATGTACAAAATGACCGAGCTCAAGTACCAGCCCGACCCGCGGCTGGCGCGAGCGCTGGACGTGCTCTTCATCCTGCACGCCGACCATGAACAGAACGCCTCCACGAGCGCCGTGCGCTCGGTCGGCTCGACGCAGGTCGACCCCTACTCGGCCGTCGCAGCCGGCGTGGCCGCGCTGTATGGGCCGCTGCACGGGGGCGCCAACGAGCAGGCGCTGCGCATGCTCAAACGGATCGAGGCCGTCGAGAACATCCCCGCCTTCCTCGAGGGCGTCAAGGCCGGCAACGAGCGGCTGATGGGCTTCGGCCACCGCGTCTACAAGAACTACGACCCCCGCGCCCGCATCATCCGCAAATATCTCGACGACGTCTTCGAGGTTCGCGGCAAGAGCCCGCTGCTGGACATCGCCACCGAGCTCGAGAAGCGTGCGCTCGACGACGAGTACTTCACCTCGCGCAAGCTCTACCCCAACGTGGACTTCTACTCGGGCCTGATCTATGAGGCCCTCGGCCTGCCCGTGGCGATGTTCCCGGTGATGTTCGCGATCGGGCGCACGAGCGGCTGGATCGCGCAGTGGAAGGAGCTCGTCGAGGACCCCGAGCAGAAGATCGCGCGCCCGCGCCAGATCTACACCGGCGATCGCGACCTCGACTACGTCCCGATCGAGCAGCGCGGCTAGAGCACCAGCGTGGCCCCGTTGCGCGCGAGCCACTCGCGATCCTCGCGGTAGCCGGGCCAGCGCCGCTCCACGAGCGCCCAGAAGCGCTGGGAGTGATCGAGGATCTCCAGATGGCATACCTCATGCCAGACCACGTATTCGAGCACTCGCTCGGGAGCCAGCAGCAGCCTCCAGTTGAAGCTCATCCGGCCGCCGGCCGAGCATGAGGCCCAACGGGTGCGCTGGGCGCGGATGTCCAGACCGGTGTAGGTGGCGCCCGCCAGCGCCGTGGCGCAGTCCAGGCGGCCGGCGATCTCGACGCGGGCCGAGCGCCTGAAGAAGCGCTCGAGCGCCGGCCGGGCATCCCCGGGAGGCACCAGCAGGCTCTCGCCGTCGCGGTGAACGCGCGTGCGGCCCGGCTGGGGCACGAGCTCCAGTGAGACGCCGAGATAGGGAACCGTCCCGGCCCTGGCCGCGACCGAGGCGAGCGCGGCGCGGGCCTCATCCAGACGGCGCTCGATCCATGGGCGCAGCTCGTGCACGGCAGCAGCAGCGGCACGCTCGGGCGCGCGCGCCGGCAGCACGACTTCGACGCCGCTGTGTGCATGTACGTTGACGCGCACGCGTCGGGCGCGCGCGGAGCGGCGAACGGTGTAGGGGATCTCAGCGAGCGGCTGCGTGGCGGGCATCGTGCGGGAGGCTACGCACTGCGCCGGGCGTCCACACCCGCGCCACCGCGGTGGCGGTCATAATGGCGGCGAGAATGCCCAGATCCAAGGTGAGGCTTCCGCGCGATCTGCGCGAGCCGTACGAGGTGTTCCTCAACGGTGTGCCCCAGCGCCTGGGCGCCGACTACAGCGTGCGCGAAGGCGCGCTCGTGTTCGAGCGCGAGCTGCGCAAGGACAAGATCAGCGGGTGGCGCTGGCTGCTGGGCGCCTGGGGCGTGGGCACCTACCGCCAGAACGACTCCGTGGACGTCCGCTACGAGGCCGTCGACGGCTCCCCGCGCGTGGCCGAGGGCCTGGAGATCGAGCCCGGGTAGACGGCCTTCTCCCACGGCTTGGCCAGCTTCAGGGCGCTGAGGATGGCGCGCGTGGCCGGTGAGCGGTTGAGCGTGTAGAAGTGGATTCCCGGCGCCCCCGCCGCCAGCAGCTCGGCGCACTGCAGCGTCGCGTAAGCCACGCCGAAGTCGAGTACCGCCTCCGGGTCATCCCCGCGCGCGTGCAGCTCGCGGTGGAGCTCCGCGGGGATCGTCGATCCGCACATCTTTGCCATCCGCTCGACCTGGCCCACCCGTGTGATCGGCATGATCCCGGGGATGATCGGCACCTCGATCCCGGCCGCGCGTGCACGCTCGACGAAGCGGAAGTAGAAGCTGTTGTCGAAGAACAGCTGGGTGATCAGGAAGTCCACGCCCGCGCGCACCTTCTCGGCGAGATGCTCGAGGTCGTCCTCGGGGCTCGTGGCGTGGATGTGCGTCTCCGGGAAGCAGGCGGCGCCGATCGCGAAGGGGTAGTCGGCCGAGATCAGCTCGACGAGCTCGCGCGAGTACTCGAGCCCCCCCTCGGTCTTCTGCCACACGTCCTCGCCCGCGGGCGGGTCGCCGCGCAGGGCCAGCACGTTGTCGATACCCGCCTCGCGCATCTCCTCGAGAGTCGCCCGCAGTTCCTCCACGGTGGCCCCTACGCAGGTGAAGTGCGCCATCGCCTCCAGGCCGTACTCCTCGCGGATCCGCTTGACGATCTCGATCGTCTTCTCCCTGGTCGAGCCGCCGGCGCCATATGTCACCGACACGAACGAGGGCTCGAGCGTCTTCAGCTCCGAGAGGGCCGTATACAGGTTGTGCTCGCCCGCGTCCGTCTTGGGCGGGAAGAACTCGAACGAGAATGAAGGCCCGCCCGCCGTGCCGCCGCCGCCGCCGAGGATCTCATCGATGCGCATCCTCAGATTATGCAGTCCAGCGCTCGGGATCGCCGGAGATGCGCTCGATCCTGCCGGCCGCGGCCAGGTGCGTCAGGTAGCCGAGCGTCTGGGAGATCAGCCAGTGCGCGTTCTGTCCCGAGAGCGCATCGCCGAAGACGAGCGAGACGACCTCGAAGGCCGTGAGCTCGTTGCCGACGAGCGCTCCCGCGACCTGCTCGAGCTGCTCGTCCACGAGCTTGCGGTTGCCCTGGATGTGGGCGTGGACGTCGGTGAACGTGCGCCCATGCCCGGCCAGGCACAGGCGGGCGCCGAGTCGCTCCACGACGTCGAGCGAGCTCAGGAATTCCCCCACCGGATCGGGCGAGTAGCCGTAGTCGAAGTACAGCGAGATGCGTCCCAGCAGATGGTCGCCCGAGACCAGCACGCGCCGCTCGGGCTGGAACAGGCACACGTGCGAGGGCGCATGGCCGGGCGTCTCGTAGGCGACCCACTCACCCAGGTCGGTCTGGACCGTGACGCCGGAGATGAGATCGCGGTCGGGCTCGATCGGACCGGCGATCCCGCTCGCCTGCGAGCCGCGCTCGGCGGCGTAGCGGCGCAGCGGCTCCTCGGGGACGCCGCTCTGGCGTGCCACCTCGATGCGGCGCGCGAAGACGGCTTCGGGGTCCTCGACCATCCGCGTGAGATGCTCGTGGTTGGGATGCATCCACACCTCACATCCGGCCCGCTCGGCGATCACGGGCGCCTCGCCGCAGTGGTCGGAGTGGGCATGGGTGCACACGATCAGGCTCACATCCTCGAGACGCAGGTTGCACATGGCAAGCGCCCGCTCCAGGTGCGCGAGCGAGTCGGGACCGTGCATGCCGGTGTCGAACAGGACGAAGCCCTCCCCGGCGGAGACCGCCCAGGCGTTGCAGTGGGGAACGCCCGGCCACGGGAGCGGCAGACGCAGGCGAAAGACGCCCGGCAGGACCCGCTCGCCGCGCCCCAGCTCGCGCCTGCTGGTCACATCGGCCACCTCGCGGAGACTAGACTAAGGGCCTTCAGCGGCGTAAAGGAGGCGGGGATGGCCGATCAGGAGAGCGCGAGCGAGACGGGTGCCAAGGTGCAGGAGGTGGCCGCGAGCATGCAGCAGCTCGCGAGCACCCGTAAGCGGATTTCGGGGAGCAAGGCCGAGGCGGTCACACGCCGCTATTTCGCGGCGATCGACGCGCGCGACCTGGACACGGCGGTGTCGCTGTGGGCGCAGGGCGGCCGTGAGAACGTGCGCGGGCGCGTCGACGTGCTGGCGCCCCAGGGGGTGCGGGAGTTCATCGGCGAGCTGATCGACGCGGTCCCGGACCTGAGCATGCAGGTGATCTCCACGACCACCCAGCAGGAGCGCTGCGGCGTGCACTGGCGCCTCACGGGCACGTTCGCGGGCCCCGGGTCCTTCGGCGGCGTGGCGCCCACGGGCTCTCCGATCGAGCTCGAAGGCTTCGATTTGATCACCGTCCGTGACGGGCTGATCCAGGGCAACGACGCCTTCACCGACAGCATGACCTTCGCGCGCCAGATCGGGATGATGCCCCCCCAGGACTCCTCGGCCGAGCAACGGATGATGGGCGCGTTCAACGCCAAGACCCGTCTCACCTCGGGCCTGGCCGCGGGGCCGGCCGAGCTGGTGGCAGAGGGTGTGTGGGTGGTTCAGGGTCAGCCTGGGCGCTGCAACGTCTATCTGATCGAGGACGACGGCGGCGTGACGCTGTTCGACGGGGGCGCGCGCACAATGATCCGCGCCGTGGCGAGCGCCGGGGCAAAGCTCGGAGGCATCCGCCGGATCGTGCTCGGCCACGGGCACACCGACCATCGCGGCGTGGCGAGCGCGCTCGGGGTCCCGGTCCTGTGCCATCCCGACGAGGTGGTGGACGCTGAAGGCAGCGGCGGCTTTCGCTACTGGCCCGAGGGCCTGAGGGGGCTTCCGACCCCGCTGCGCCAGGCCCACAGGCTGCTGCACCGCTACGCCTGGGACGGAGGTCCGGTGAAGATCTCGGGCACGCTCGTCGAGGGCGATGAGGTGGCGGGCTTCAAGGTCGTGCACCTTCCCGGCCACGCGCCCGGGCTGATCGCCCTGTGGCGCGAGTCCGACCGCCTGGCGCTGAGCACGGACTGCTTCTACACGCTGGACATGTGGGGTCGGGACTGCCCGCCACGCGTGCCCGCGGCGCTCTACAACTTCGACACCGAGCAGGCCCGGGCCAGCATCCGCAAGCTCGCCGCCCTGGAGCCCGCGGCCGCCTGGCCCGGCCACGCAAAGCCCGTGACCGGAGATGTCCGCGCCCAGCTGGAGCGCGCCGCGGACGCAGGCTGAGCGTGGGCCGCCGCGGCCGACGCCACGAGAGGCTCCGGGCTCCGCTGAGCGACTACACGGACGCGCACGGCAACGTGTTGAGCCTGCGCGGCTCGCTGACCCCGGGCGCGCGGCGCGAGTACACAGAGGCGCTCGCCGGCAAAGGCGCCGGCGCGGCCCAAACCCGGGAGGACGCCTGGCAGCGGGCGATGGAGCTCCTGTTCGAGCGCCTGGCCGCGCGCTGGGTGATCGCGGGCGAGCCGATCGAGCGTCAGCGCGAGCTGCTGGGCCGCCTGCGGATGGCGAGCCCCGAGGAGCGCGCGTGGGTCCGCCAGACGCTGCGCGAGCACTGCGCCGAGCACTTCCCGGACGTCGAAGCTCCCTGAATCGGCGCCGGGGAGGTCGCCGGTTCGAGTCCGGCGATCTCGTGCGTATCACCCGCGCCGAGTATCGCTGCTACTCGGCTGCACTCTGGACATACGGCGAAGAGATCATTTACCGTCTGATGAAAGCCCTAGCACCCGCGCCTACCCCGGAAGACTGGAAGCGGAACTACACGCTCAACGCGTAGGGGGCCCCTGACTGGTAGTTCACGCGACCCTGACCGCAGGTGCTGCCCGCAGCGCTTGGTTTGCGCGCCCAACAGTTTCGCCCCCATCCAAGAGAGCCCGGTTACTGCTGGGCATCCAGCCGTTTCGGACTCTGTCGGGGTACCAAACGGCAAGCCGGCCTCGGCGCGGTGGGGCAGAGGCGTCGGCCTAGTTTTTCGCTGGAGGTTTCTGGTCGCCGCCCCGTTTTTCTTTAGGCACCACAGCAGGTGGGGGTGACGACGGCATCGGACTCACCGGTGCTGGCTTGGGTGACTCGCTCGTCATGCGACGATCGTAGCGCCGAGTGACAACGCAAGAAGCAGGAGCTCCACAACGAGCCACTTGATAGCGACTTCTACGCGGTTGCCGGACTCAGATACGTTGCTGCTGTTTTCCTCTCTTGCTTGGTCCAGGTAGCTCGCTGCCGACGCGTGCATTTGATCTAGGTTCGCACCGTTCTCCCTGGCCAATTCCAGGAATGCGCCGCCAGCGATGCCGGGGCCAAACTCCTTCGGAAGCAGCGCCCGGGCGCAGAAGTAGGCGCAGGCACCGTAGGCGACGGCGGCCAGCGCGAAGGGCACAGCGACCCAACCCGGGCCTTTGCCGATGGCTATGCCGGCGACCGGCATGACGACTGAAGCGGCCGATAGGAGGCTCGCGGCACGCTCGCGGAGGCGCTTCCCGGTCTCCGCCTGGTTCTCAAAAGTCGCCCGCGATAGCTCGTACGCAAATTCCTCGGGGCCTCCCGGCCATCGTCGGAACGTACGCGAGGGCTAGGACGGAGGCTGGGTACCGCCTGAGGTACCAATCCGAGCAAATCTCAGATGATCTCAGCGAAAGAGCCCCGGACTTGCTGGAACTGTGGTCGCTGTCCAGCGCTGCTGCCGTTTCGAGCCCAGTATCGCCCGTGACGTCGACGCCGCGCTGTGATCAGTCGATTCCCACAGCCGGCGCGACCATCAGTGCCCGGTTTGCGCACAGCCAAGTTTCGCCCAGCATCTTGAAGAAGGTCGAAACGGCCCAATCCCCCAGGGGGCTGGGCCTTCGGCGTTCTCAGGCCAGGGGGGGATCTACTACCCGTGAAGATCGTCTGGCTGTTCAGCGTCATACGGAGCTTGACGAAACGCCCACGTTACATGTAACATCTCGGTATGCCATCGACACGCGACCGAGTACGTCAACACCGTGAACGCCTACGCCGTCAAGGGCTGCGCCCTCTCCAGATCTGGGTTCCAGACGTTCGAGCGCCCGAGTTCATCGCCGAGGCTCATCGCCAATCGATCGCGATCGCGACAAGCGAACGCGAGACAGACGACCAAGCCTTCGTCGACGCGATCTCCTCCACATGGGACGCCGACGACGAAGAAGAAGAAGAAGAAGCACCCTCTCGGTGACGCGCGGCGAGATCTACACGGCCGCAGCGCGAGGGCCCTACACCGGCAAGCCTCGCCCGGTCGTCATCCTTCAGGACGACCGCTTCGACGCCACCGCCTCGGTCACCGTCTGCCCGTTCACCACGAATCCCGTCGAGGCCCCGCTCGTCAGGCTCCCGATCGACCCCTCCGACGACAACGGCCTCGACCAGCCAAGCCAGCTCGTGGTCGACAAGGTCACAACCGTGCCGAGATCCAGCCTCGGCGATCGCCTCGGCAAACTGCGCGACGACGAGCTCATAGCGCTAAACCGGTCGCTGATCGTGTTCCTCGGCCTCGCCTCATCCCCGCAGACCTGAACCACCTGCGACCACTTTCCGCTTCCGCCCTGAGCTTCGCGGTAGAGCCCCGGCATCGGCGCAAGGCCGCCCCGGCGGGGCAGCTCAGCGCGGCTCGTCGAGCAGCTCCAGGCGCGGGCCGTGGGCGCTCGCGGCCGACACGAACCGCGCCGTTGCAGGGCTGAGCACGAACTCGAGCACCTCGCCCCCCTCGCAGCGCACCTCCAGGCGCCGGCCCTCCTCGTGAACCGCCAGCACGGTCGCGCGCTCGAAGTCGCCGCCGAAATGGGCGATGCGCGCCTTGGCCCCCACGCGAGGCAGCGGACGGGAGGGGCCGAGCATCTTTTCGATGCTAGTCACCCGTCAGACACCGCACACCGGGCGCGGCGCCGCTACCGTCAGATCATGCGCCGCACCAAGATCGTCGCCACCATCGGTCCCGCCTCGCGCGAGCCCGAGACGCTCGTGCGCCTGGTCGAGGCCGGCATGGACGTGGCACGCCTGAACTACTCCCACGGGACGCTCGAGGAGCACGCCGAGACGGTCAGCCGCGTGCGCGAGGCCGCCAACCGCGCCGGGCGCCCGGTGGCGATCCTCCAGGACCTCCCCGGACCAAAGCTCCGCATCGGGCCGCTGCGCGAGGACGTGGTCGAGCTGACGCCGGGCGAGCGGCTCAGCTTCATCTGCGGTGAGGAGGAGCTCGCGGGGGATGCCCAGCGGATGAGCATCTCGTGGGCCGGCCTGCCCGAAGCGGTCGAGCCGGGCTCGATCCTCTACCTCGCCGACGGCTCGGTCAGGTTGCGCGTGGCCGAGGTGAGCGTTCCCGACCGCGAAGTCGAGGTCGAGATCCAGATCGGGGGCGCTGTGGCCTCGCGCCAGGGGCTCAACATCCCCGGCCCGGTCGCCTCGCTGCCGGCGGTGCCCGAGGAGGACCTGCACCTCCTGCGCCACGGCGAGTCGATCGGCGTGGACATGGTGGCCCTCTCCTTCGTCCAGACCCCCGAGGACGTGGAATTCGTGCGCGACCACACGCGCCTGCCGCTGATCGCCAAGATGGAGAAGCCCCAGGCCGTGGAGCGCGCCGCGGAGATCGTCAGAGCGGCCGACTGCGTGATGGTCGCCCGCGGCGATCTCGGCATCGAGCTCCCGATCGAGCGGGTGCCGCTCGTACAGAAGCAGCTGCTCGAGCTGGCCGGCTGGATGGCCCGGCCCTCGATCACAGCGACCCAGATGCTCGACTCGATGGTGAGCTCCTCGCGCCCCACGCGCGCCGAGGTGGCGGATGTGGCCAACGCGATCCTCGACGGCACCGACGCCGTGATGCTCTCGCAGGAGACAGCCGTGGGCGCCTACCCGGTGGCGGCGGTGGCGATGATGGCGGCGGTGGCCGTGCAGGCCGAGTCGATCGCTCCGTACGAGCGCTGGAACGAGACGCGCGTGCGCCGCACCGAATCCGACCCCGCGCACACGATCGCCCACAACCTCTGCGACGCGGCGCGTGAGCTGCTGCTCGACGCACTGGTGGTTCCCACGCTTTCGGGTCGCTCGGCCCGCCTGGTCTCCGCCCACCGCCCGACCGTGCCCATCTACGCGCTCTCGCCCGGCAAAGAGACCGTCAGGCGCTGCAGCCTGATGTGGGGGGTGCAGGGCGCCTCGATGCCCCGCCACGAGACCACCGAGGCGCTGATCGCGGACGCTGCCCGGCGCGTGGTGGAGCTCGGCTGGTGCAAGCCGGGCGACCGCGTGGGCATCACCGCCGGGCTGCCCTCGGGGCGGCCCGGCACCACGAGCCTCTTTCAGATCCAGGTCGTCTAGGCGCTTCGAGCTCAGCCCGCAGCGCCCACGCCGCTGCGACCGTAGAACTCGGCCTCTTCGCGACCGAGCTCTGTCACGGGCTCATCGCCATACATCCACTCGCGGGCGATCCTGTGCCAGTTGGCCCGCGCACGCAGCTGGGAGAGCACGGCGAGCGTCAACATCTCCATGCGCCGCCCGAACAGGTGCTCCGGGCGCATGTCCTGGTGGCGCATCTCCCTGAAGTGAGCCGAGCGCGGGTCGGAGCTTTCGATCATCACCTGGGTGGCGATCTCGGGGGTCAGCTCGACCGGTTCATCGGCGGTCGTGTACCACCAGATGGCGTCGCTGATGAACGCGAGCAGGTGGTCGGGATCCACGCGCTCGGGATCGGGCAGGAAGCCCGAGTCGGAGAGCAGGCGGTGCAGGCGGGCACCGTCACCCTCGGCCACCGCCCGCTGGCACGCGAGCTCGAGCTCGACCGGCTCGTTCTCCATGCGCTTGAACAGGCCGAAGTCCAGGAACGCGATGCGGCCATCGTCCATCAGCATGAAGTTGCCTGGGTGGGGATCGCCGGAGAACTGCCGGTGTCGATACAGGCAGCCGAGGAAGAAGCGGAAGACGATCTCGCCGATCCGGTCACGCTCGGCCTGGGAGCGTTGCTTCAGCTCCTCGAAGCCCACGCCGGCCACGAACTCGCTGACCAGCACACGCTCGCGCGAGAGCGAGCTGATGACATCGGGCACGACGATGAAGGGGTGATCGGCGAAGATTCGGGCCAACGAGCGCTGGTTCTGAGCCTCGAGCTCGTAGTCGAGCTCCTCGACGATCCGCTCCCTGATCTCTTCGGTGATCGCCTTGACGTCCATCCCGGGTGTCATGCGCTTGAGCAGGCGCATGATCATGTCCAGGTTCTGCATGTCCGCGCGCACGGCGCTGGCGACGCCCGGGTACTGAACCTTCACGGCCACCTCGCGGCCGTCCTGCCCGAGCGTGGCCCGATAGACCTGACCGATCGACGCAGCGGCGATGGGCTCCTCGTCGAACGAGGCGAACACCTCGGAGATCGGCTCTTCGAGGTCATCCTCGATCACGCGCTTCATCTGCTTGAAGGAGACCGTGGGGGCGGCGTCGCGGAGCTTTGAGAGCTCACGCTGGAACTCCTCGCGGTGCTCCTCGGGCACGAGACCCATATCGAGGAAGGACATCACCTGTCCGAGCTTCATCGCCGCGCCCTTCATCGTCCCGAGCACCGCCACGATCTGCTTGGCGGTCTCCAGCTGACGGCGCGAGAGGGCCTCCTCGGAGGCCTCGTCTCCGCGCGTGACGTTGGCGGCGCGCGTGCCGAACTGCTTGACGGCCTCGCTGGCCGCGAGCGTGGCTACCGTCGCGGTGCGACGAACGCGCGAGGTCGGGATCTTCTCGTTCTCGCGCGGTGCCATGTCATGCATGCTAGAGCGCGGGATCAGACCGCCCGCTCGACCCGAGAGCCGGGGACGATGTCGTCCGAGCCGTCCTCCCAGCGCACCCAGGCCTTGGTGCCGCCGTCATAGTCGGCGCCGAGCAGAACCAGCGTGGCGGGCTGGCCGAGCGCCGTGCACCGCTCCGAGCCCTCGGGGTCCAGGCCCCGCCATACGCGGATGAAGGCGTTGGAGTCCCACTCCCGGCCGACGCTCGTCGCGTCGGCGTGGCCCGGATAGATGACCGTGTCCGGGGGCAGCTCCATCAGCGTTCCCATGATCGAGTCGCGCAGATCGGTGTAGGTCGTGTGACCTGGAGCTTTGACTCCTCCGACCGAGTCCTTGAAGAGGGTGTCGCCGGTGAACACGGCGGGACTCGCACCCGAGAACCCGCCCGGCGCTGCGCTCGGCCGGGCGCGTCCGGTGCCCCCTGCAGCGCGGGGCGAAGGATCGACCGGCTCGCTGTGCTCGCCCACCAGGAACGAGAGCATCCCGCCGGTATGCCCCGGGGTGAGCAGAGGTCGCACCTCGAGCTTCCCGAAGCGCAGCGACTGCCCCGCCTCGATCGAGCCCATCTCCTCGATCGCTCCGTCTGGGACCCGGCCGTCCTCGCCCGCAGCGGATGCCTCGAGCAGCTCGCGCTCGCGTGAGCTGATCAGCACCTCGAGATTCGGCCAGCGCTTGCGCAGCGCGGGGACCTCGCTGACGTGATCGAAGTGGTGGTGGGTGAGCAGGACGTGCGTCGGGGTCAGCCCGAGCCGGTCGGCCGCCTCGATCAGAGGCTCCACCGGACCGCCGGCGTCGACGAAGAAGGCGGGGCCGCCCTCGCCGTCAGCGACGAGGTAGGTGTTGGACACGAACTGCGGGTGGGTGGCGTGCTCAACGATCATGGCGCCATCCTTGCACGAACCTTCAGGTCGGGTTGGGCAGCAGGCTCTCGGCCCCGGGCGTTCCCTGCGGCCAGACCAGCCCGGTCAGGCCACCCAGATAGGCCTCATCACCCACGTCCCTGCGCCACTCCAGAACCGGCACCGACGCAGCGCAGCCGACCACCCGCGCACGGGCCTGCTCGAGGGTCGGGGCGGTCGTGGCGAGCGCCACTGCACGCGAGGTGCCAACCGTGCGATAGACGTCCTCGGAGACCTGCACGGCCGAGGAGAAGAACACGTGACACCCCGCCGCTTCGATCGCGCGCCGGTCGAGACTGAACTCATACGCCGGACCGGAGCGCAGGGCGTAGTCGGGTGAGACGAGATACAGGACGAGCGAGGCCTCCTCGCGCAGCGGCACGTCCTCGGCGGTGAGGCTCCCAGCGGCGATCTGCTCCATCACCGCCGGCCAGCTGCCCTTGAAGAGGCTCATGATGTTCATGCACTCCGGATCGCCGAAGCGGGCGTTGAACTCGATCACCTTCACCCCCTCGGCGGTGGCGAAGAAGCCGCTGTTCATCACGCCGGTGAAGTGGCGACCCTTCTCGGCGAGGCGGGAGATGACGCGCTCGATGATCGAGCAGGCGGTCTCATAGTGCTCGGTGCTCATGAAGGGGAGCGTGGTCGTGGGCATCGACAGCGAGCCCATCCCGCCGGTCCCCGGCCCCTCGTCGCCGTCGTAGCGGAAGGGGTAGTCGTAGGTGGCGGGCGGAAAGACGACGCTCCGCCCGTCACTGATCGCCTGGATCGTGAACTCGGCGCCCACGATCTTCTCCTCGATGTGCACGCCCTCCACACACTTGCCGGACTCGAGCAGGCTGACGGCATAGTCGCGGGCATCCGCGTGGCTCGCGAGGTGCGGGCCCATGACCTTCACGCCCTTGCCGCCGGTGAGCCCGGGGGGCTTGACCGCCACTGGGACCGAGCCAAAGGAGGCGATCGCCTCCTCGACCTCGCGCCGATCGCGCGCCACATGCAACAACGGCGAGGCCTCGGGGGCGACCTCGGCCAGCAGCGAGCGCGCAAAGGTCTTGTTCCACTCGATCTCAGCGCCCGCGCTGGTCGGGCCGACCGCGCGCGTGCCCTGGGCGAGCAGCGCGTCGACCACGCCCGCCGCAAGCGGTTCGTCTGCGCTGACCATCGCGATGTCGATCTCGCGCTCGAGCGCGAAGGCGGCGACAGCCTGAGCGTCACACACGTCGCCGACAGCGTGCCCGCCGCCCGACTCGACAGCGTGGCGGACGATCGACGGGTTCTCGTGGCCGACGAAGGCGTGCAGCTCGCTGTGCTCGGCCATCCGAGCCGCCAGGGCGCTCTCGCGCCCGCCGTGTCCGACTATCAGTGTGCGCACGGCGCCAGTCTAGACTTCCGCCCATGCCCCTAATCCACACCTGCTACCGCATCACCGACATCGATCGATCGATCGCCTTCTACAACGCCCTTGGCTTCCAGGAGGTGGGGCGCATCCCCATCAAGGACGAGGCCGTCAACGTGTTCATGAATCAGCCCGGCGACGGCGACATGCCCCGCCTGGAGCTCACCTACAACTTCGGCGTCGACAGCTACGAGCTGGGGACCGCCTACGGGCACATCGCGATCACCACCCCGGATCTGGACGCGACGCTCGCGAGCCTGGCAGACCAGGGCATCGAGCCGGAGAAGCCCCCCTACACGGTCCAGGAGGGCGGATCGCGGATCTGCTTCGTCAAAGATCCGGACGGCTATCGAATCGAGATAGTTGAGAAGCCGTAGTGCGTGCGTCGCGCCCCGGTCTGTAGGACTGGACGCGAGACCTGAAGTTCGAGTACGGTCGGGGTTCCACGTGCGCAAACCAAGGGGACGCCATGAGTGAGCAGAACGTCGAGTTCGTCAAGGGTATCTATGGCGCGTTCAGCCGAGGCGATGTGCCCGCCGTGCTCGGAGCATTCACTGACGACATTGAATGGTTCGAGGCCGAGGGCATGCCATACGGGGGCCTGCACCGCGGCGGCGAGGCCGTGGCGCAGAACGTCTTTGGCCCGATTTCAGAGGACGTTGAGGGCTTCGGGATCACACCCGAGGAGCTCATTGGATCCGGCGCAACCGTCGCGGCAATCGTCCGCTACACGGGCACCGGCAAGGCAACCGGCAAGGCGCTGGACGTGCCGGTGGTCCACGTCTGGGATATCCGCGACGGCAAGCTAGCGCGCTTCCGGCAGTTCATCGACACGGTCAAGTTCGCAGAGGTCGTCCCCGCGGGCTGAGTTGCAAACCGTCCACTAGCTCGACGGCTACAGGGTCGAGATTCTGGAGATGTAGGTAGGTCCGGAGGCGAACTAGGCGCAGACGCCTGCGGCCGTGGCCCAGCTGGGTGCGCTAACGCGCGTAGATCGCGGGGCGATATCGCGGCTCCGGGATCGGCCGGCCAGCCTCCTGTGCGGCAGCCAGCCAAGCCCTCTTAGCCTGCTCGACCTCGGCAAGAGCCTCTTCGGGGCTTGAACCGAACGCCGAACACGCCTCCAAATCGGGGATGTCGGCTACGTAAGCTGCATCCTGCTCGCTGTAGAAGACGTTGATGTGGTAGTCACTCATTGCTTGTCGTCCAATCTAAGATCGTAGCGCTCGACAAGCCTCATGAGCTGACGGATTTGATAGGGCTTGGCTTGTCCGTGCACGGCTTGGAGATTGATGAGTTGCGGAATGTCTGGATGCACAAAGACATGGTGACTACCACTGACGCGTCGCAGCTCGAAGCCGAGCCGCTCGGCGAGTCCGCACAGATCGGCAAAGGCCACATTGGCCGAGGCTCCGCGTGCAAGACGCATGAGAAGAGTCGCTGGGCGATCATCTCGGTGGCAGTCGTCGCAGCGATGATGTTCACGGGCTGCGAGGAGAAGCATCGAATCGAGATGGCCTAGCAGCGGGTATATGCTCGGTCGAAACGAGGAGAGGGTTCGAGATGGCAGTTGGTCTGAGGCTCAAGTTCGACGGCGGCACGCAGGAGCAGTACGACACGATCCATGGGCACATGAACGTCGAGGGCGACCCGCCGGAGGGCATGATCTTCCACTCGTCAGGCCCGATCGACGGGGGCTGGGGCGTCATCGACGTTTGGGAGTCTCGCGAGGCCTTTGACCGCTTCGCTGGGACGCGGCTCCGTCCAGCCGTCCAGGAGCTCGGCGACCGCGCGTTCCCGAATCCGCCGGACATCAAGGAGTTCCCGGTTCACAACTACACCAAGCCGTAGCCGCGGGCCGCGCGAGCAGCTCGCTCGGGGCGCACGCCGCCTGCGGAGTCAGGAAAGCACGCGCCCGCGGAACTTGCGCAGCCCGAACGTGAGGAAGGTGGCGCAGAATCCGATCAGCACCGGATAGACGATGTACAGGTGCATGTGCGAGGCATGCGTGAGACCGGCGCGCATGCCCTCGGTGATGTAGATCAGCGGATTCGCCAGCACCAGGATCTGCAGCCAGTGCACGCCGTCCACCTGGACCGGTGCGAGCTTGGTCCACTGGTAGTAGGTGCCGCCGAGGAACGTCAGCGGCAGCACCACGAACCCGAACATGAGGCCGAGGTTGCGCGCCTCGAAGACGGTCCCGAGCAGCAGGCCGAGCGAGGTCATCGTGATGCACGCGAGCGGGATCAGCGTCAGCACCACCGCCCAGTGGACATCCAGGTGCGCCTCCACCCCCTTGGCGTGGATCACGGCCGCGATCGGGAAGACGATCAGCGCGGCGATCAGGCCCTGGGTGGCGCCGGAGAGGACCTTCGCGACGGCCACGAGCCAGATCGGGCAGGGCGCCTGCACGCGATCCTCGATCTCGCGCGTGTAGCCGAACTCCTGGGCCATCACCATCGCAACCGCCTGGATGCCCTGGAACATGATCGAGATCCCGACGACCCCGGCCACGAGCACGGTCGCGAAGGCCGACTCGGACGCCCTCGCCGCCGCCCCACCGCCGGCGCCCCCGCCTCCGATCCCCTGTCCGATCGTGGGAAACACGTACAGGAACACGAACACCAGCAGAAACGGCTGCACGAGCGTGCGAATCACGAACTCGGCGAAGTTCTTGCGCAGGACCACAAGGTCGCGTAGCACGAGCGCCACGAGCGCCGAGCGGCTGGCGGCGAAGATGGAGCGCGATGGCTCGATCGCGATGCGCGCCCCGCCCGCGGTGGCTGGTGCGGCGGTGGCGGCCATCAGTCGCGCAGCTCCTTGCCGGTGAGGCTGATGAAGACGGTCTCGAGACTCGGCTCGGACACAGACAGGTCGGCCAGCTCGAAGCCTGCGGCCTCGGCGGCGTTGACGACGCGCGGCACCAGGCGCTCGGCTTCCCTGACGTGCAGCTCCACGCCGCCGTCGATCACGCGCGTGTTCGTCACCTCGGCGATCTCGCCGGCGAGCAGGTCGGCGAGCGCCTGCGTCTCGCCCTCTGCCCGCACCGTGACGATCGTGTCGGCGCCCACCGAGCGCTTGAGCGCCTCGGGGCTGTCGAGAGCGAGGATCTTGCCGTGATCCATGATCGCCACCCGGTCGCAGAGCTCGTCGGCCTCCTCCATGTAGTGGGTGGTGAGCAGGATCGTCTGACCCTCTCGGTTGAGCTCTCCGAGGATCTCCCACAGCGCCAGGCGGCTCTGCGGATCGAGGCCGGCGGTGGGCTCGTCGAGGAACAGCACAGCCGGGCGGTGAAAGATCGCGCGGCCCATCATCAGCCGCTGGGCCATCCCGCCGGAGAGCGCAAAGACGGACGCCTTGGCCCATTTCGAGAGGTGCAGCTTCTCCAGCAGCTCGTCGGCCGTGCGGCGCGAGTCGGCGGCCGAGATGCCGAACAGGCGCCCGTGGAAGTACAGGTTCTCCCATACGTTCAGCTGACGGTCGAGCGTGTTCTGCTGGGAGACGATCCCGATCAGCTGCTTGGCCAGGGCCGGCTGGGCGACCACGTCGATGGCGCCCACGTAGGCCGAGCCCGAGGTCGGTATCACGCGCGTGGTGAGCATGCCCGCCGTGGTGGTCTTGCCGGCCCCGTTGGGTCCGAGCAGGCCGAAGATCTCGCCGCCGAAGACGCTCAGGTCGAGCCCGTTGACCGCCGCGAAGTCGCTGCCCGCATAGACCTTGGTGAGCCCGACGGTGCGAATCACCTCCATCGCCTCAATCTACAGCGCGGCTCGCTACCCTCCTCGTAGCGATGGCGGACACGGGCAAGATCGCCAAGAACCTCGAGCGCTTCGCGCAGGCGGTGGCTGCTCACGACCGCGAGAACCCCACCCACACCGCGCACGGGATCGGCCTGGCCCATTTCGACATGGAGCGCCTCGGCTTCGACGAGGGCGAGGAGATCCTTCCGGGCATCACCATCCACGCGGACAGCGGCGTCACGGGCAACTTCCGCGTGCTCTGCGATGGCGAGCACGACGAGGAGCTGAGCAAGGCAGAGGAGCAGGCCGTGGAGGCGATCTCCTCCATCTCGGTGCCGGCGATCGCGCCGGCCCACTCCCCATTCGAAGCGCGCTAGCCGCCCTTATCTTGCGGGCGCGCGCACCTGCCGCTGCTCAACGCCGTGTACTTCACGGTTGAGACCGTCGCCACGGTGGGGTTCGGCGACCTCTCGTTCTCGAGCCAGCCCACGTGGGTCGAGGCCTTCGGCATCGGCCTGATCGTGGCCGGGACAACGCTCGTCACCACTCGCCGCGCCGTGGTTCGTGGGCGCGGCCCTGGGCCTCGAGGTGCTGTTCACCTTCTACGTGGGCAACAACCCCTTCCTGCTCGCCCGTCTGCGTGTGAGCGCCGGCGGAGGCCTGGACGGGATGGCGATGCGCGAGCTGCCCGGAAGGATCCGCGTTGCCGCCATCCGCCGTGCGGCCGGCCCGCGCGGGCTCGAGCACCCGCCGCGGCGGGACACGACGCTGGCCGCCGACGAGGACGCCTACCTGGTCGGCCCCTACGCCGAGCTGCTGGAGGTTCTGCGCCACGACCGCGAGGGCGAGCAGGCGCCCGTAGCCGGCGCGCCCTGAGCCGCGCTCAGGCGGGGGAGTCGGGGATCGGCGGCGGGACGTGGATGCGCGCCGCGATCATCCTCACGAGCCGTTCGATCGTCGGGCATGGGATGCCGTGCCGTGCCGCCGCGCGGAGCACCGAGCCCGGAATCGCGTCCAGCTCCGGTTCGCGCCCGGCCGCGATGTCACGTTGCATGGAGGTGCCGAAGGTATCGGGGATTCGTGCGACCTCCGCGAGTGTCGCCGCGACGTCCACCTCGGCCGCTCCCTCGGCGACAGCGACCGCCGCGGCCTCCTCGATCGCGCCCTGCAGATCCGCCTGCGCCTGCGGCGTCGAGCGGATCTGGCCGAGCAGCTCGTCGTAGGCGCTCGTGGCACACGCGAGCGCGTTCAGCCGCACCAGCTTGGACCACATCACCTCGGCCTCTGAGTCCAGCACCCGCGCCGGGACGCCGGCCTGCGAGAGCGTGGCGGCGAGCTCCTGCATGGCCGTGGCGACGCTCAGCTCGGCGCTTGCCATGGTCACGAGCAGGAATGGGCTGGTGTGCACCACCACTCCGGGCCGCGGCCTGTCGGCCTCCACGCGGATCGCGCCGGCGAGCACGGACTCGGGCGCGAAGCGCTCCCTCAACACCGCGATGTGGTCGAGTCCGTTGAGCAGCGGGAGCACGAGCGTCGGCGCTGTCTCGATCCGCTCCAGAGCCGCACTCAGGCCTGCAGCCTTGGTGGCAACGAGCAACGCGTCCACGGGCTCCTGCAGGGCGGCCACGGCGCGCGGGCGCGAGACGAGCTCGCCGAACTTGACGCTCTCGACCACGAGGCCCTGCTCGGCGATGACGGCCACGGTGGGCTCCTGGGCAACCACCACGACCTCGTTGCCCGCCTGCTCGAGCGCGGCCGCGACGAGGCCGCCCACACCTCCGGGGCCGAGCACCGCGATCTTCATGACAGCGGGTCGATCAGCACGCCGGGATTCATGATGCCCGCGGGGTCGATCGCGGCCTTGGCGCCGCGCAGCGCCGCCGCGAAGGGCTCGGGGCGCTGACGGTCATACCACGGCCGGTGATCGCGCCCGACGGCGTGGTGGTGGGTGATGGTTCCGCCGAGATCGATGATGGCGTCGGAGACGGCGCGCTTGATCGCGGCCCACTGCTCGGGCTCCTCGCCGCGGCGGGCACGCGCAAGCACTGTGAAGTAGGGCGCGGGCCCGTCGGGATAGACGTGGGTGAAGCGGCAGAAGACCCGCCCGCCCTCGCCGCACACCTCGGCGACGGCCTGCTCGGCCGCGGCGATCACGCCCTCATGGAAGGCGGGGAAGCGCTCCCAGGTGATCGCGGTCTCGAAGGTCTCGGCCAGGATCCCTGCTGCGACGAGCACGTCGCGCAGATAGGGAGCGCCGAGGAAGGCGTCGCGCCATGAGCTCACGGCGTCCCCGCCGGAGGCCGCGCCGCCGTCATCCCGCTGGCCCGTATCCGGCGCGATGCCTCCGTGCCCGGAGCAGAGCTCGAGCGCGCGCGCCATCGACGCGTCGACCGGATGATCGCTTGACTCGAAGCCGAGCACGAGCAGCGCATGGGAGCCGTCGGCGGCCAGCGTGAGACCGGCCTCGCCCGCATCGAGCAGGCGGCAGTTGGCCGGGTGCAGGCCCGACTGGGAGATCTCACGCACGGCCTCGACGCCGGCGGCGAAGCGCGGGAAGCGAACGCCGGCAGAGCCACGGTGGGTGGGACGCGGCTGAACGCGCACCCAGGACTCGGTGATGACCCCGAGGATGCCCTCCGAGCCGGCGAGCAGCCGATCGGGGCTCACGCCGGCGCCGGACCCGGGCAGCCGCCGCGACTCCCAGGCCCCGGTCGGGGTGATGGCGCGCACGGACTCGACCAGGTCCTCGATGTGGGTCCACACGGTGGCGAAATGGCCGGCGGCGCGGGTGGCGATCCAGCCGCCGAGCGTGGAGTACTCGAACGACTGCGGGAAGTGGCGCAGGGTGAGGCCGTGCTCGCCGAGCTGGGACTCGAGCGACGGGCCGAGAGCGCCCGCCTGGATGCGCGCGGAGCGCGAGACCTGGTCGACCTCGAGCACGCGGTCGAGCGCCCCCAGGTCGATCGAAACGACGCCGTTGAAGCCCGGACCGACCGTCGGGGTCACGCCCCCGACTACCGACGTGCCGCCGCCGAAGGGGATCGCGGCGACCCGCTCACCGGAGCACCATTCGAGCACGCTCTCGAGATCGGCCTCGTCGCGTGGGCGTGCCACGAAGTCGGGAAGCTCGTCGAACTGTCCACGAAAGCCTCGCACCACGTCGGTGTAGGACTTGCCGAGCGCGTGTGAGGCGCGGGCGTGCGGATCGGCCTGACTGATCTGCGACAGGGAGGCCGGCGGGAGCAGGCGGGGCGGAGCGAGCTCGAGCGACTCGAGCGCCACAGGATCCTCGACATCCTCGGAAGCGATCCCGAGATGTGCACCGAGCTCGAGCGCGGAGGCGCGTACCTGGGCAGGGGTGGGCTGCTGGTCCTCGAAGCCCCACCCCCAGTGCTTGCGACGACGGATGCTCACCGCGGCGAGTCTATGCCCAGGGCCGTCTCGCCGAGCTGCCCCGCGCACACGCGCTCATTCACTAGCCTTCTCACGCGATGTCAGCGCGAGCAGAGCCCAGCAGCCAGGCACCCGAGATCCTCGCGCGCGGTCCGTGGGCGTTCGAGCAGATCCGCGCCCATTGGCGGGAGGACTACTTTCAGCCCTCGCCGGAGCAGACGGAGGCCGCGGACGCGGCGATCAAGGGACTGCAGGACCGCGGCTCGCCCAGCCATGACGGGGTGGCGGCGCGGCTCGTGGACTTCCACCAGGACGAGGACGGGATCGCGATCGAGCTGCAGCCGCTGCGCTGGGCGCTGCGCCTCGTTGCCGAGGACGCCTCCCACAGCGTGGCCGCGTTGTGTGTGACCCGCTCGGCCGACGGGCGCTGGCTGGCTGGACGGCGCGCGTCCTGGGTCGCTTCGTGGGCCGGGCGCTGGGCGCTCGGCGCCGGCGGAGCCGTCGACCTTGGCGAGAGCCCGGCCGAGACGCTCGTGCGCGAGCTCAGGGAGGAGTGGGCGGTCTCCCCCGAGAGCGTCCGCGGCGAGGCGCTGCTGTGTCTTCCCCACAAGCTGATCATGTTCGTCGGCCAGGCCTGGCTCGCGGAGGGCGCGGAGGAGACGGTCGTGCCCGACCACGAGCACGACGCATTCGCGTGGTGGCCGCGCGACATCGCCGAATGGCCCCCTGAGGCCGGCGATGCGCTGCCACGCATGGCCAGCTGGCTGTCCGGGTGAGCATCCCCCCGCATCCGAGCGCTGAGGCCCGCACGGGCGCCGCGTCCCGTGCTGACTCGCTCTCCCCTCCTGGCTCGGCCATGCGGCCCGGCGCCGGGCCGCTGACCTTCACGCGCCTGAAGTGGACCTCGTTCACGCACTCCTGTGTCTATCTGGCCCTGCTGATCAGCGCGTTCGCGGCGGGCAAGCCCGAGCCGCTGACGTTCGTGCTGGGACTCGCCCACGGGCTGCTGTGGATCTTCATGTCGCTGGCCTGCATCACAGCTGCGCGCCTGCGCGTGGTTTCGCTGAGACTGGCTGTCGCGGTGGCCGTCCTGGGAGGGATCGGGCCGTTCTTCGGCAGCTATGAGTTCATACGCGAGCAACGCGGTCACCCGCCGCGCTAGAGTGAGGAATCGATGGCGGCGAGCACGACGGCTCAGCAGATAATCGATGTTGTGACCCCAGCCGCGGGCGAGTCTGTCACAGAGGGAACGATCCTCGAATGGCATGTCAAGGTCGGCGACTCGATCGAGGTAGACGCCACGATCGTGGAGATCTCGACCGACAAGGTCGACGTCGAGCTGCCGTCTCCGGCCAGCGGCACCGTGACAGAGCTGCTCGTGCAGGAGGGCGACACGGTGACGGTCGGACAGGTGATCGCCCGCATCGCCGTGGGCGCTGAGAGCGGC
>Ga0207927_1000102_pt1 | contig 33677 bp, 33 predicted proteins | sample NGESurdeep072012_2_FD_184456 | JGI IMG/M metagenome (GOLD analysis project Ga0207927, IMG submission 184456) | Arctic peat soil microbial communities from Barrow, Alaska - NGEE Surface sample 210-2 deep-072012 (SPAdes) | ecosystem: Environmental > Terrestrial > Soil > Wetlands > Peat ... | reverse complement strand
CGCCCGCCACAGGCTCGTGATAATCGCGCGTCCACGCTTCGTAATTGAGGTACAGGATCGCCGCGAATGCGACCATGAGCATGACGCGGGTATTAGGCATTGAGCGGTCTCTTGTCCGGGATAGGTCCCTTGTCCGGCACGGGGTCGTAACCGCCCTCCGAAAACGGATGGCAGCGAAGCAGGCGTTTTGCGCCGAGCCAGCTGCCGCGCAGCGCTCCATGGCGTTCGATCGCCGTGTGCGCGTAGCAAGAACAGCTTGGATAGAAGCGGCAGCGCGGTCCCAACAGCGGGCTCACGGCGAGCTGGTAAATCCGAATGATCCCCATCAAGACGTGGCGCATGGCTAGCATTTTTGCGCAATCCTGTGCCAATGCTTGGCGAGGCTCTCGCGCAGATCGCAGGGCAACGCGAGCCGCGCGCTTTCGCGTACTGCAACGGTGACGTCGACGGGCGGCAGGATATGTTGGTTCAATCGAAACGATTCTCTGGTCAGGCGCTTGATGCGATTTCGGGCAACGGCGGTGGCGCAGGAGCGGGTCGCAATCGCCAATCCCAGCCGAGGATACGCTTCATGATTGGGCAGAACGGACAAGCTAAAATACGCGTCGGAAAGTCGTCTGCCGCGCTGCCTAACTTGGCGAAATTCAGCCGGCTGGTGCAGACGCTTGCGCGGCTCGAACTTCAGTTTACCGATGGCTGGACAGCCTGAGGCGAAAGCCTCAGGGGCAGAGGCGCTTGCGGCCCTTCGCACGGCGCCGAGCAAGCAACCGCCGACCGCTCTTGGTAGCCATCCGCGCCCGAAACCCGTGGGTACGGGCACGATGCAAGTTACTTGGATTGAAGGTACGTTTCATAGCACAACTTAAACAACGGCCACGGGGCAAATCGACGGGCTGGCGGATTTGCGAAAGGCGGCAAGGGTACTCAAGCGGGCAGGGATGTGTCAATAGACGCACCGGCAAGTTGGAGCTAGACTCCCTGCCCTTTCGTTTGATTTGCCCCAATGCCGCATGGTAGGAGAGCGCTCTTGTCGGAGTCGCTTTGGAATCGTTGTCTGCGCATACTCGAGAGCGAACTCCCGATGCAGCAGTTCAATACCTGGGTGCGGCCCCTGCAAGCCATCGAAAGCGTGGGCGAACTGAAGCTGCTCGCTCCGAATCGCTATGTGATCGACTGGTTGGGAGACAACTCCCTGCCTCGGATCAAGGAGTTGATCCGCGAATTCGCCGAGGGCGCGGTGCCGGACGTGGTGCTCGATGTCGGCACGCGAGTCGGCGCGGGCCCGGCGCACGGCGCGACACCGGTCAATGGCTCGAGCGATGCCTCGGCCCAGGCGGCCGCCAAAGCGCGCCGTTTGGCACCGGCCGTCCTCGGCAGCCGAATCAATGCCGATTTCACCTTTGATACCTTCGTCGAGGGCAAGAGCAATCAGCTCGCCAAGGCGGCCGCCATTCAAGTGGCCGACAACCCCGGCAAGGCATACAACCCGTTGTTCATCTATGGCGGTGTGGGATTGGGCAAGACGCATTTGATGCACGCGGTGGCCAACAAGCTCAAGGAGCGCAATCCCGACGCGCGGCTCGCGTATGTCCACAGTGAGCGATTCGTCAGTGACATGGTGAAAGCCTTGCAGCACAACACCATCAATGATTTCAAGACGGCTTATCGGACGCTCGATGCACTGATGATTGACGATATCCAGTTTTTTGCGGGAAAAGACCGCTCGCAGGAAGAATTTTTCCACACCTTCAATGCGCTGTTGGAAAGCCAGCAGCAAGTGATTCTGACCTGTGATCGATATCCGAAGGAGGTGGACGGTCTCGAGGAGCGATTGAAGTCGCGTTTCGGATGGGGGCTGACGGTGGCGATAGAACCACCGGAGCTCGAGACCTGCGTCGCCATCCTGATGAGCAAAGCGGCGATATCGAACGTGGACCTACCCGAGGAAGTGGCGTTCTTCATCGCCAAGCGGATCCGCTCCAACGTCCGCGAATTGGAGGGCGCGCTGCGCCGCGTGGTAGCCACCTCGCATTTCACCGGCCGACCTATCACTCTGGAGTTTGCCAAGGAGGCGCTGCGCGACCTTTTGGCGCTTCAAGAAAAATTGGTGACGGTGGAAAATATCCAAAAAACCGTGGCCGAATACTACAAAATTCGCATCGCGGATTTGCTCTCGAAGCGGCGCAGCCGTTCGATCGCACGGCCACGTCAGGTGGCCATGGCCTTGGCCAAGGAATTGACCAATCACAGTTTGCCGGAAATCGGCGATGCGTTCGGCGGCCGCGATCATACGACGGTGCTGCACGCTTGCCGCCGAATCAAAGCGTTGCGCGAGTCGGAAAGGCGCATTGGCGAGGACTACATGAATCTGTTGAGAACCCTGGCAGGTTAGCTTGGGACAAGCTGTGCAGAGTCTTGTGGATAAGGTTATCCACAGTTCGATAACAGTTTTGGACTATGACACGGACAGATCTCGAGCATGGTTTAAATTTAAATAAGTTATTGATTATTAAGTTTAATTTCACGTTATCCACAGGGTGGCAGACTCTTCATAATCATAGTAATAATCTCTTTTAAGAATCTAAATCTAAGATAGCTGGACGGGTATGCGCATGAAATTGACGGCCGAACGGGAAAAATTATTGGGGCCTTTGCAGGCGGTTATCGGTGTGGTGGAACGCCGGCAGACCATGCCGGTATTGGCAAACGTATTGCTCGGCGTCGGCGAGGGGCGGTTGTCGATAACGGCCACGGATCTCGAGGTGGAACTGGTGACGACGACCGAGGTAGCCGTGCAGCACAGCGGCGACATCACGGTCCCGGGGCGAAAATTCCTGGATATTTTGCGCGCCCTGCCCGAAAAGGCAGGGGTAACCATAACGGTCGAGGGCGAAAAATTGGTGATTAGGGCGGGACGCAGCCGCTTCAGCCTATCGACACTGCCGGCCACCGAATTTCCCGTCATCGAGGATATCAATTCGCAGCAAACGGTTCAGATAACGCGCAAGGACTTGCTTCGTCTGTTGGAAAAGACGCATTTTTCAATGGCGCAGCAGGACGTTCGCTATTACTTGAATGGGATGCTGCTGGAAATAGAGGGCCAAACATTACGGGCAGTCGCGACCGATGGCCACCGTTTGGCGCTGTGCGAAGCAACCCTTGCCAGCAAGGCGAAATCGTCACAACAAGTGATCGTACCGCGCAAAGGCGTGTTGGAACTGCAGCGGGTGTTGACCGACGAAGGATCGGCTGACATTGCCATCGGGACAAATCACGTTCGAGCACAGATCGGCGACGTTCGCTTCACTTCCAAGCTAATTGATGGCCGTTTCCCAGAATATTCTCGCGTAATCCCGGCCGCCGCGGCGACTGCTATCCGCGCCGACCGGGACATTCTTAGGCAGGCCTTGCAACGTACGGCGATCTTGTCCAACGAGAAATATCGAGGGATTCGCGTTACCGTGAAGAAAAACATGATCACGGTTCAGGCTCATAATCCTGAACAAGAAGAAGCCGAGGAGGAGATCGAGGTCGCGTATTCGGGGGCCGATCTGGAGGTCGGTTTCAACGTCAATTATTTACTCGATGCGTTGGCGGCCATCGACGGGCAAGAAGTCGAATTGGGCCTTACCGATAGCAACAGCAGTTGCTTGATTCGCTCGCCCGGCAATGCCAGCGCACGCTATGTCGTCATGCCCATGAGGCTTTGAACGAATGACCTTGCGGCGGGTGCAAGTAACGGACTTCCGCTGCTTGCATCAGACCGAGATTGAGTTCGATCCGGAGTTCACGTTAATCAGCGGTCCCAACGCGTCTGGCAAGACCAGCTTGCTGGAAGCGATCTATGTGCTGGGTCGTGGAAGATCGTTCCGTACGCGGCGATTGGATCATTTAATTCGCATTGGCTGCGAGCGCCTGATCGTGGTGGGAGAAGTCGAGACTCCCGGGCGAATGACGCTAGGGATCGAAGGGACCAAGGGCGGAATGCGGGCTAAGATCGCGGGAGACCGGGCCAGCTCGCTGGCCGAACTCGCCGCGGCGTTTCCGGTACAGATCATTGACCCGGAAGTGCACCGCCTAATCGAAGAGGGACCCAGTCGCCGCCGGCGATTTTTAGATTGGGGTGTGTTCCACGTGGAACCGAATTTTGTCCTCCATTGGCAGAATTATCGCCAGGCCGTGAAACAGCGAAACGCGGCGCTGAAGGGCCGGGCGTCCCGTGCGGTGGTTTCCGCGTGGGATGGTGACCTGGTTCGGTATGGAGAGCTCTTGAGTGAAGCGCGATCACGCTATGTCGCGCAATTGATGAGCGAAGCACAGGCGCTGAGCCAAGTATTGCTCGGGATGGAGCTTGGTCTCGGTTATCGCATAGGCTGGGATGCCAACCTCACCTTGCGTGAAGCCTTGGACCGTAGCTGGGCCAACGATCAGGAACTCGGTTCGACCCAGGTGGGTCCGCAACGTGCCGAACTCTCCCTTCGGCTCGACGGTCTCGCGGTGAAGGACCGCATTTCTCGCGGTCAGCAAAAGCTGCTGGCGGCCACACTGTTGATAGCGCAAATCAAGCTCTTTCCTGAGCATTTGCCGGTTCGACCCACCTTGCTGCTGGATGATCCGGCAGCCGAATTGGACAATGAACGATTGATCGAACTGATTCGCGAAGTCCGCGCGCAATCGGTGCAGCTCATCGTCACGACATTGCAGCCCGAGTTCCGCGCATTTGGCACACCGCGCCATCGCTTGAGGATGGACCGTGGAGTAGTCAGCACGGATTAACGTTAAATGCGAGCGTCGTTGTTCCACGTGGAACAGTAATTTCCTGGTACCGGCGCCGGCGGCCAACCAATCTTTATAACTCATTGATTATAATCGATAATTTTGCTAATTGGAATTCGATTTCAGAGCTGAAAACTGCTAAACTGACAAATCGCCAATTAGGATCTGTCATGACCGATACCGACGTTTACGATTCCAGCAAAATCAAGGTGTTAAGGGGACTCGATGCCGTTCGCAAGCGCCCGGGAATGTATATCGGAGACACTGACGATGGCAGCGGCTTGCATCACATGGTGTTCGAGGTGGTTGACAACGCGATCGACGAGGCTCTGGCGGGCCACTGCGACCGAGTGGTGGTCACTATTCACGCCGACGAATCCGTGACGGTGACGGACAATGGGCGCGGCATCCCGGTCGACATTCACAGCGAGGAAGGGGTATCGGCGGCCGAGGTCATCATGACCATGCTGCACTCCGGCGGAAAGTTCGACGACAGTTCCTACAAGGTTTCGGGCGGCTTGCACGGCGTGGGCGTCTCGGTGGTGAATGCGCTATCCGATTTCCTGGAATTGAACATTCGCCGCGAAGGCAAATTGCACCGCCAGGAGTATCGACTGGGCGAGCCCCAAGCGCCGCTTGCGGTCGTCGGCGAGACGCACGAGCGAGGCACCACGCTGCGTTTCAAACCGAGTTCGAAAATCTTCACCAACATCTCGTTCAATTACCAGACCCTTGCGAAGCGGCTACGCGAATTGTCTTTTCTCAATTCCGGCGTGCGCATCGAACTGGTGGACGAGCGCGACGAGAAATCGGAAGTGTTTCAGCACGAAGGCGGTCTGGCCGCGTTCGTCAAATATCTGAATCGCAGCAAAATCCCGGTGCACGAGTCCGTTCTATGGTTCCAAACGCGCGACGGCAACACTCAGGTGGAAGTCGCGATGCAGTGGAACGATTCGTATCAGGAAAGCATGTACTGCTACACCAACAACATTCCGCAAAAGGACGGCGGCACGCACCTCGCCGGATATCGGGCCGCGCTGACGCGCACGCTCAACAATTACATCGAGAAGGAGCTCGCCGCCAAAAAGGAAAAAATCGCCACCATCGGCGACGATTCGCGCGAAGGCCTGACCGCGATCTTGTCCATCAAGCTTCCGGATCCGAAGTTCTCCTCGCAAACCAAGGATAAGTTGGTTTCCTCCGAGGTGAAGGGCGTGGTCGAATCGGCGGTCGCGCAGCGCCTGGAGGAATTCCTGCTGGAACACCCGCAAGAAGCGCGGGCCATCGTCAACAAGATTCTCGAAGCCGCCTATGCTCGGGAGGCCGCGCGCAAGGCGCGGGAAATGACCCGCCGCAAGGGGGCGCTCGACATAGCCGGCTTGCCCGGCAAACTCGCCGACTGCCAGGAAAAGGACCCCGCTCTTTCCGAGATGTTCTTGGTCGAGGGGGATTCCGCCGGCGGTTCGGCCAAACAGGGGCGCGACCGACGTACTCAAGCGATTCTGCCGCTCAAGGGCAAGATCCTCAACGTGGAGAAGGCGCGCTTCGACAAGATGCTGGGATCCGCCGAAGTGGGCACCCTGATCACGGCCTTGGGCTGCGGCATCGGGCGGGACGATTTCAACGTCGATAAATTGCGCTATCACCGCATCATCATCATGACCGACGCAGACGTCGACGGATCGCACATCCGCACGCTCTTGCTGACCTTCTTCTACCGCCAAATGCCCATCCTGATCGAGCGCGGCCACATCTACATCGCGCAGCCGCCGCTTTACAAAATCAAGAAGGGCAAACAAGAACACTACGTCAAAGACGACATCGAATTGAATGCTCTGCTCCTCAGCACCGCCATCGACGGCGCGGCGCTGCATGTCAACGCCGACGCGCCGCCCCTGTCCGGACTCGGTCTCGAAACCCTGGCAAGACAGTACGTCGAGGTTCAAGGCATCGTGCGGCGCTGGGCGCGCCGCTACGACGAGCGATTCCTGGAGCAGTTGCTGTATGTGCCCAGGCTCCCTACCGAAGCTTTCGATCGCCTCGATGCGCTCAAGGATTGGTGCCGCAACCTGGAACTGAAGCTGAATACGCTCGATGATGTCTCGCGCCGATACCGCATCGCCGTGCACACACTCGCCGGCGGCGCCCATCGCATCGATCTGCAGCGCTTCGAGCATGGCCTGAGTTCCGAGAAGCACGTGCCCCGCGAGTTCTTCGATTCGGCCGAATATCTGCGGATTGCCGAACTCGCGCAGACGTTGAGCGATTTGATGGGACCGGGCGCGTACGTGCGCCGCGGCGAGGAGCGCCAGGAGGTGGCGAGCTTCAAGGTCGCGATGACCTGGCTGTTCGAGCAGGCGAAAAAAGGACAAACCATCCAGCGCTACAAAGGCCTGGGCGAGATGAATGCGGACCAGCTATGGGACACGACCATCAACCCCGAAACCCGGCGCTTGATGCAAGTGCGCATCGAGGATGTGGTCGCGGCCGACGATATCTTCACCACGCTGATGGGCGATGCGGTCGAGCCGCGGCGCGAGTTCATCGAAAAAAATGCGCTGCAAGTGTCGAATCTGGATATCTAGCGGTTTGAGGTGAAGGCAGCTTAAGTTCGGTAGCTTGTTGCTAGCGATCGGTTGAATCGCGCAGCGCGCGCAGGTCGATAATAGCGACTGATCCGCGCAACAATGAAAAATCGGGTCCGAAGACCCGATTTTCCGTTACTTGCCGGATTGGTCGCTTACTTCAGCAGCAGTTCCTGCCCGGTCCAGCTGCCGATGATGCGCCGGATCTTATTGCGGTCGGTGGCGCCCTGGTTGGACGCCGCGACCGAGCCTTCGATCTGCTTAAAGATCGCATCGTTTTTGGCACTGCTGCCATCGAGGGCCGCCCAGTTCTTGAGATAGATCACAAGCGCGATGTCTGGGTCATTCTCGGTGCGCGGTTCGATCATGATGACCTTGTAGCCCGTGATATAGCCGGCCTTCTTGGCCGCTTCCTGTTCGGTCTTCCACGTCGTATCGACATATTTCATGTATTCGTCGAATTTCCCGTATTCGGTACGAATGTAGGACACGTTGACCAGCCCGCCTTCCGTATACGCGTGATCATCCGCCAGTGCGGCAGCGCCCGACACGAGAAGCCCGACACAAGCCGCGCCGGCGGCGAGGCGAAGTTTCATGGACATGTAATTTCCCCTTTGAATTTGACTTGAATTGTTGTTCTGAAAGCCAATTCCGCGACCAGAGAGTCGCGCTGCGACGAGGCAGCCGCACGGATACTAGCAGCGCGCGGGGCTCTCGTGAACTGCGGTGAGCGGCAAGTCGCCAAGCGGGCGATTGCCGATGGCAGGTTTCGGGGCGCGCGGCTGATTACCGCCAAGGCCGTGCCCGCGGACTACTCGCGCTTAATCAGCCGCGAGTGGACTCGGTTTCGGACCGGTTATTGACGGTCGTTGCCCGCCCCGGGTGGGTCGGTGGCGATCCTCGCCAATCCAGATTCGATGGCTGCGCGGATTTCTTCGGTCAAGTCCCTCGGGCTCTTGCCTTCCGGGTCGATCGGCTCGCCGATGATCACGCGAATTGTGCCCGGCTTCTTCACGAAGCCGCGCCGTGGCCAGAAAGCTCCCGCGTTATGCGATAGCGGCACCACCAGCTTACCGGTACGGATGGCGAGCAGCGCGCCGCTCACCCCGAACTTGCGCGTCTCGCCCGCCACCACGCGGGTGCCCTCGGGAAATATAACGACCCACAGGCCGTCATCGAGGCGCGCCTTGCCCTGTTCGACCACCTGAAGCACCGCGCGGTGACCGTCGCCCCGATTGATGGCGATCGGCCGCAACAGCTTGAGTCCCCAGCCGACGAACGGAATCCACAACAGCTCGCGCTTCAGCACCCAGACCTGGGGAGGGAAAATGACGAATTGCGCCACCGTTTCCCAGGCGGAGGTGTGATTGCTCATGATGATGTGTGTGCCCTGCGGGATGCGTTCGCGTCCTTCGACGACGAAACTGAGGCCGCAGAGACGTTCGAGCATCCAGAACAAGCAGCGCGCCCAGGTGCGCGCGATGGCGAATTGCCCACGGTACGGCAGCCAGAAGCACAGGGCCATGACTGCGCCGAACAGGCATGCCGAGACCATCATGTAAGCGGTGAACAGCAGTGAGCGCAGCAGCCGCATAGGCTCCTAGCCGGGCAAGCGCGACAGATCGGCGACGCCGCCGAGCAGCCGCTGGACGTCGCGCAACAACGCGAGCCGGTTGTGGCGCCGCCCGGGATCGTCGTCCATCACCATGATGGATTCGAAAAATTCATCCACCGCAGCCGAGAGCGAGATCAGGGCACGCAAGCTATGCGCATAGTCACGCTTGGCGATCGATGCGCCGACGGTGCCGCGCAGTTCGCTGAGCGTCCGGTGCAGCGCCTGCTCGGCAGGTTCCGTCAAGGCGCTGACCTGCACCTCCGCATCCCGCTCCGGAGGCGCTTTCCTCAGGATATTGACGATGCGCTTATTGATGGCGGTCAAGACGCCGGCGTCGGGCAAGCGCAGAAATTCCTTGAGTGCCTGCAAGCGGGCGTCCGCATCGAGCGGCGAAGCCGGTCGATTAGCCAGTACCGCGTCGATCATTTCGACGGAGGTTCCGTCGCCACGCTCGAGAACCAGGCCGCGGAATCGTTCCGCGATGAAATCAGAAACCTCCTCGGCCGCGCCCGCCCTTTGCACCGGCTGTGCGGCGGCCGACACCGCGAGCAGTTGATGAAGGTCGAGATCCAACCGGCACTCGAGCAGGATGCGCAGCACCCCGAGCGCGGCGCGGCGTAAAGCGAAAGGATCCTTGGCGCCGGTCGGCCGTTGCTCAATGGCAAAAATACCGACCAGCGTGTCGAGTTTGTCGGCCAGCGCGAGCGCCTGGCCGGTCTTGGTCCCGGGCAAGGCATCGCCCGCAAAACGCGGCATATAGTGCTCCTCTAGAGCGAGCGCCACCTCCTGCGGGTAGCCTTCGGCTGCGGCGTAATGGCGGCCCATGATTCCCTGCAATTCGGGGAACTCGCCGACCATCGCCGTCATCAGGTCGGCTTTGGCGAGCTCGGCGGCGCGTCCGACCTGCGGTCCGGCCGCGATGCGCTCGCCGATCCGTTGCGCCAAGGATTTCACCCGCAGAGTCTTATCGGCATAAGTGCCGAGTTTGGCCTGAAATGTCACTCCCGAGAGATTGGCCGCGTGCGCATCCAGCGGGACCTTGCGATCTTGATCCCAGAAGAATGCCGCGTCGCTCAAGCGGGACCGAACCACGCGCTCGTTGCCCTCGCGCACCCTCGCGGGGTCACGGCTCTCGATGTTGCTGACGGTGACGAAGCCGCCGGTGAGCTTGCCGTCGGCACCTTCGATGGCGAAATATCGCTGGTGATCCTGAATGGTGGCGATCACGACTTCGCGCGGCAGCGACAGGAATCGCGCTTCGAACCGACCCACGATCGGCACCGGCCATTCGACCAGGGCGGTCACTTCGTCCAACAGCGCGCCGTCGATCAACGCGCTGCCGCCGGCTTGCGTAGCGGCCGCCATCACGCCCGTGCGGATCGTTTCTCGACGGACGCCAAAATCCGCGACCACCTTGGCGCGGCGCAGCCGTCCTTCGTAGGACTTCGCCGACTTGAGAGAAATCGGCCGCGGAGCATGAAAGCGGTGCCCGCGCGTGACTCGGTCCGACATGAGCCCCAAGACCTCGACCGGCACGACCTCATCGCCGTACAGCAAGACCACGGTATGCACCGGCCTCACGAACTCCACCGTACGCGCTCCCCAGCGCATACGCCGCGCGATAGGCAGGGCGGCAATGGCTTGATTCACGAGCTCCCCGAGCACACTCAGCGTCGAGGCGCCGCGCTCCATGCCGCGAAACACCAGCCAAGCGCCCTTATCGGTGCTGAGCCGCTCGAGATCGCCCAGCGCAACCCCGCAATTCGCGGCGAAGGCCGTTGCGGCCTGAGTGGGCGCACCGCCCGCATCGAAAGCATTGCGGAGCGGCGGGCCGCGCCGTTCGATGCGCCGATCCGGCGTGCCCTCGGCGCAAGCGCGGATCAACACTGCCAGCCGGCGCGGCGTTGCGAAGCCATGCGCGTTGCGATGCGCGATGCCGGCATCGCGCAGGCCGTTGACCATGCCGTCGGTCAGTGCGCCCGAGAGAATCTGCAGAGTCTTGGGCGGCAGCTCTTCCGTGCCCAGTTCCAGCAGCAGGTCGCGCGCGCTCATCAGGCCACTGGTTGCGCTGCGGCGTTCTTCAGCAGCGGAAAGCCGAGCGCTTCGCGGCTGTCGCGATACGCCTCGGCAACCGCTCGCGCCAATGTCCGCACGCGCAGGATGAATCGCTGGCGTTCGGTCACCGAGACCGCGCGTCGCGCATCGAGCAGGTTAAAGGAATGCGATGCCTTGACCATTTGCTCGTAGGCCGGCAGAACCAATTTGTCCTCGAGCAGTTTTCGGCAGGCGATTTCGTGTGTGTCGAACTGGCGCATCAGCGCCCCGGTATCGGCCTTATCGAAGTTGTAGATCGACTGCTCGACTTCATTCTGGTGAAACACGTCGCCATAGCTGATGGTGCCGAACGGTCCCTCGCTCCAGACGATGTCGAAAATGCTTTCCTTGCCCTGGATGTACATTCCCAGACGCTCGAGTCCGTAGGTGATTTCACCCATCACCGGCCGGCAATCCAAACCGCCGACTTGTTGAAAATAGGTGAATTGCGACACCTCCATTCCATTGAGCCACACTTCCCATCCCAATCCCCACGCGCCGAGCGTGGGCGATTCCCAATTGTCCTCCACGAAGCGGATGTCATGGACCAGCGGATCGAATCCCAACCTGCGCAGCGATCCCAAGTACAACTCCTGAAAATCATCGGGAGAGGGTTTGATGGATACCTGAAACTGAAAGTAGTGCTGCAGGCGGAACGGATTATTGCCGTAACGTCCGTCGGTGGGACGGCGCGAAGGCTGTACGTAAGCGGCGCTCCACGGCTCCGGGCCGACGGCGCGCAAAAAAGTTGCCGTGTGGAACGTGCCTGCTCCCATCTCCATATCGTAGGGCTGCAACACGATGCACCCCTGATCCGACCAGTACTTTTGCAGCGCAAAAATCAAATCTTGAAAGGTGCTGGGCGGCGCCGAGGGGAGTTTGGCCATCGTATGCTCGAGAGTCGAAGGACGGCCGCGAGTATAGCGGGAACTCTCTATTTTACCGTTAGCGCGTGGCCGGCCTAAAGAATCGGAGCAGCAGCCAAAGAACCATGCACTACATTCGCACTCTCCCGGGCGCTCGCGCCGGACAGTTGCCAAAAAATGAGCCGCGGACACCGCGCGTTGCACCATTGGAAAACACGAAAATGCCGTTATGCGTTAATATGGTGCGCTGACGCGGCTTTCATTTCGCAACTCCTTGATTTAATGAAAGTCGGATTGGCATACAAACTGCAAGGTTCGGGTCACAGGAATAACCTGGAGACAGCACTCCACTTTTGCGAGGACGCACATGACTCCCGCCGATGTTCTTAAAATTATCACCGAAAAAGACGCTAAGTTCGCCGATCTTCGTTTTACGGACACGCTGGGCAAGGAGCAGCACGTCACTGTGCCGACACGCCTGGTGGACGACGGCTTTTTCGTCGACGGCAAGATGTTCGACGGATCGTCGATTGCCGGTTGGAAGGGCATCAACGAGTCGGACATGATTTTGATGCCGGACCCGGCGACGGCCGTCATCGATCCGTTTTATGAAGAGACCACGGTCAATTTGCGCTGCGACGTGATCGAACCGATGACCATGCAAGGCTACGAGCGAGACCCGCGCTCGTTGGCGAAGCGCGCCGAAGCGTATCTGAAATCCTCCGGTATCGCGGACACTGCGCTGTTCGGACCGGAAAACGAATTCTTTATTTTCGACAGCGTCCGATACAGCTCGAGCATGAACGGCTGCTCCTACGAAGTCGACTCCTATGAAGGAGCCTGGAACTCCGGCAAGACCTACGAGGACGGCAACCGAGGGCATCGGCCCGGCATCAAGGGCGGCTACTTCCCGGTACCGCCGGTTGATTCGCAGCAGGATATCCGCACCGCCATGTCGTTGGCCTGCGAAGAAATGGGTCTGAAGTTCGAAGTTCATCATCACGAAGTGGCGACCGCGGGCCAGGGCGAGATCAACGTCGCCGCGAACACGCTCACCAAGAAAGCCGACGAAGTGCAGATTCTGAAATACGCGCTGCAAAACGTTGCTCATGGCCACGGCAAGACCCTGACTTTCATGCCGAAGCCGATCGTCGGCGACAACGGCAACGGAATGCACGTGCACCAGTCCCTGCAAAAGGACGGCAAACCGCTGTTTGCGGGCGACAAGTACGGCGGCCTATCGGACATTGCGCTGTATTACATCGGCGGCATCATCAAGCATGCGCGCGCCCTCAACGCTTTCACCAATGCCAGCACCAACAGCTACAAGCGCTTGGTGCCCGGTTTCGAGGCGCCCGTGAAGCTCGCTTACTCGGCGCGCAACCGCTCCGCCTCGATTCGTATTCCCTGGGTGCCGAATCCCAAGGGACGGCGCATCGAGGTGCGCTTCCCGGACGCGACCGCCAATCCTTACTTCGCGTTTGCCGCGATGCTGCTGGCGGGCCTGGACGGCATCCAAAACAGGATTCATCCCGGCGATCCGGGCGACAAGGACCTGTACGACCTGCCGCCCGAAGAGGACAAGAAAATACCGACGGTTTGCCACTCCCTCGACATGGCTCTCGATTACCTGGACAGGGACCGCGCTTTTCTCAAGGCCGGCGGGGTGTTCACCGACGATTTGATCGATGCCTACATCGAATTGAAGATGAAGGAAGTGACGCGCCTGCGCATGACCACGCACCCGATCGAAATGGAGATGTACTACAGTTTGTGAATTTCCCTGAGTTGCTCCGGCCTTTGGGTGCGGGCGTAAAGGTGTGGACGGTCACATTGTCTGCACCTGCGTTTTGTGGCCGGGAGGCGATAGGACTATGCTTTCGAGTTATGCACCTGTGCCGATCATGGATTGTCTGCGGAGCGCTGGCGCTCGCTGCGGGTCCGTTCGCGCTCCGTGCGGCCATCGTGTACAAATGGACCGATGCCGACGGGGTGGTGCATTTCTCGGATCAACCGGTGCCCGGCGCGGAAAAATTCGTGACCACGGGCCCTTCCAGAATGGGTACGGTAACGTCCGGGTCGGGCAAAGCCACCGCGTCGCAGGCGAAGCCGACCGCGCCGGGGACGCCTTTGAGTCTCAGCATCGATTCGCCCGCGAACGAGCAAACCATCACCGGCAATCAGGCGGTGAAGGTGCATCTTGCGCTCGCTCCGGATCTGAAGCCGACGCAGGCCATTACCTGGTATCTGAACGGCACCCCGCTCACCAATCAGGCTGCGGACGCCACGCAGTTCACCCTCGAGGACCTGGCCCGCGGCACCTACACCCTCGAGGCCACGGTCCTGGATCAGGCTACGGGCGAATCGAAGAGCGCCCAGTCCGTGACTTTCTATGTGATGCGCACCTCGCTGCTGTCACCGCAGCACAAAGGGTCGCAGTAAGCAGCCGCTGTATCCGCCAGCCGGGCCGATTGTTTGGCAGCTGAACTCGCGATGCAGCCGTTGCAGATCGCGGGCAGCGAATTGCTCGATGCGCTGGTTACGGGCGTATTCCTTCTGGATCACGACCTGCAAGTCAATTATCTGAATGCGGCTGCGCAAACCTTGTTGGGGCTGGGGCCCAATCAGGCGCTCGGCCGGCCGATCACCGAGCTTGCGCGCGGCGCGGAGACGCTGCTGCCACTGCTGGAGCGTGTTCGGCGTGGCGGCGCGGGCGTGGTGCAGCGCGAACTCGCCTGGCCGGGCCCGGGAGGCGTCGATCGAATCCTGAATTGCGCAGCGACCGAAATCGTCATCGGGCCGGACAGCGGCCGCCTGCTGCTCGAAATCGAAGATATCACCCAGCATCGGCGCCTGATTCGGGAAAATGCCCTGCTGGCGCAGCTCGGCGGAAGCCGCCTCATGGTCCGCCAGCTCGCCCACGAGATCAAAAACCCCTTGGGCGGCTTGCGCGGCGCCGCGCAGCTGCTCGAGCGCGAGCTGTTGGATCCGGCGCTGCGCGAGTACACGCGCATCATCATCAGCGAAGCGGACCGGCTTACCCATCTGCTCGATTCCATGCTGGGCCCGGGCCGACCGCCGGCCAAGCAGATGGTCAACGTGCACGAACTGTTGGAACGCGTGTATCAGCTGCTGCGCGGCGAAGCCCAGGAGGGGATCACGCTCGATCGCGATTATGATCCGAGCCTGCCGCTCCTTTCGGTGGACCCTAATCACATCATTCAGGCCATGTTGAACCTGGGCCGCAACGCCATCCAGGCATTGTCGGACGCGGGCGTGCAGGCGCCGCGCCTGATTTTGCGCACGCGTGTCGCCGCCAACGTCAGCCTCGGGGCGCACCGCCAGCGCCTGGTCGCCTCCATTCAATTCGAGGACAACGGTCCGGGAGTGCTCGCGGAGATTCGCGACACGATTTTTTATCCGCTGGTATCGGGACGCAGCGACGGATCGGGACTTGGCTTGGGGATTGCGCAGGATCTGGTGAGCCGGCATGGCGGCCTCATCGAATTCGACAGCGCACCCGGCAGGACGATATTCATGATTTCGCTCCCCGTGGACAACCCATGAATGCGAAGCCTCTGCAAGTTTGGTTGGTCGATGACGATGCCTCCATTCGTTGGGTGCTGGAGAAGGCGTTGCGAGGCAGCGGAATGATCGCGCGCTGCTTCGAGCAGGCCGATCACGCGATGACGGCGCTGCGTGCCGATACCCCGGACGTGTTGATGACCGACATCCGCATGCCGGGTCGCAGCGGGCTCGATTTGCTCAAAGAAATACAGGCCACGCGGCCTGGACTGCCGGTGATCGTCATGACCGCGCACTCGGATCTGGACGCCGCCGTGGCGGCGTATCAAGGCGGCGCGTTCGAATACCTGCCGAAACCCTTCGACATCGACAAGGCGGTGGATCTGGTGCGCCGCGCCGCTCAGCAGGCGACGATGACCGCGGACGTTGAGGCGGCACGGCGCAGCATTCCCGGGCTGTTGGGTCAAGCGGCCGCGATGCAGCAGGTGTTTCGCGCCGTGGGCCGGCTGTCCCGTTCCAGCATGACGGTGTTGATCACCGGCGAATCGGGCACCGGCAAGGAGCTCGTGGCCCGCGCTCTGCATCGGCACAGCCCGCGATCCAACCAGGCGTTCGTGGCGCTCAACACCGCGGCGTTCACCGCGGATCTGCTGGAGTCGGAATTGTTTGGACATGAAAAGGGCGCATTCACCGGCGCCGACGCGCTACGGCGCGGCCGGTTCGAGCAAGCGGACGGCGGTACCTTGTTCCTCGATGAAATCGGCGACATGTCGCCGGCGCTGCAGACGCGATTGCTGCGCGTGTTGGCCGAGGGTGAGTTCTATCGAGTCGGCGGCCAGACGCCGGTCAAGGTCGGCGTGCGTGTGATTGCCGCGACCCACCAGGACTTGGAAGAGCGCGTGAAATCCGCTCACTTCCGCGAGGATCTGCTGCACCGTCTCAACGTGATTCGCATCGAGATTCCGCCGCTGCGCGAGCGGCGTGAAGACATACCCGAACTGCTGCGGCATTATCTGAGCGAGGCCGCACGCGAGTTGGGCATCGAGCCGAAATTGTTGACGCCGACGGCGGAGATCGCATTGGTCAACTACGACTGGCCCGGCAACGTGCGCCAACTCGTGAATGCCTGCCGCCGACTGACCGTGACGGCGCCGGGTCGCGAAATTCGAGCCGAAGACATACCGCCGGATCTGGGCGGCGTGCCGGCCGGCCGCACCGCAAGCCACGACTGGGCGGCCAAGCTCGCGCATTGGGCCGACCGGGAGCTGAACGCGGGCACGCAACGATTGTTGGAACAGGCGGTGCCCGAATTGGAGCGCATCTTGATCCGCGCGGCGCTGCGCAAGACCGACGGGATGAAGCAGGATGCCGCCAAGCTCCTCGGTTGGGGCCGCAACACACTCTCTCGCAAGATGAAGGAACTGGGCATGGAGGACGTCGGCTGACCGACCCCGGGGGGTCGTTGGTTCCTCCTCATTTGGATCTACCAAACATCGGTGGCCCCGCCTCGCCCAAGCGCGTCGGGCGCGAGAACTCTCGGTACATTCCCATGCGGCCGCGCAGCAGAAGTCTCAATCTGTCGAATGCCGTGGCGGTGGTGGCGTACGAGGCGTGGCGCCAGCTAAGGTTTGCAGGCTGCGGACCTTAATCCGTTTCCGAGCGCACCTCGCGTGCCATCAGCGCCTGCAGCGCCGCCCGCACCGGTTTGCCCTCGTGCATGATGCAGTAGACCTCGCGGCAAATGGGCATCTCGACGCCCAGGCGTTCGGCGACGTTGCGCACGGCGTATGCCGCTTCCACCCCTTCGACTACCTGGTGAATGTCGCGTGCGGCATCCGCGAGCGAACTGCCGCGACCGAGCGCCAACCCGAGGCGCCGATTGCGGGATTGATCGTCGGTGCAGGTGAGTACCAGGTCGCCGAGGCCCGCGAGGCCCATGAAGGTCTCGCGCTGGCCGCCGAGTGCAACCCCGAGGCGCATCATCTCGGCGAGTCCGCGCGTAATGAGCGCCACGCGGGTATTGGCGCCGAAGCCCATGCCGTCGGCGATGCCCGAACCGATTGCGATGACGTTCTTCACGGCGCCACCCACCTCGACGCCCATGATGTCGGTCTGGGTATAAGCGCGGAATCGCGGACCGGACAGCCTCAGCACCAGCTCTTTGGCGAAGCGCTCGTCGCGCGACGCGACAGTCATGGCCGTGGGCAATCCGGCGCCGACCTCGACGGCGAATGTCGGACCCGACAAAACCGCGCCCGGCCGCCCTGGAAACACTTCATTGGCGATTTGATGAGGCAACAGCCCGGTCGCCGTCTCGAATCCCTTGGTGGCCCAGGCGATCCGGGTGTCCGAATCGAGATGCGGCTCGAGCCTGATCAGCGTCGCGCGAAACGCATGCGAAGGCACCGTCACCAGCGCATCGCGCACGCCCCGCAGCGCCTGCGCCAAATCCGCCATCGCGAGCAGCGTATCGGGAAATTCGGCTTGGGGCAGATACCGCAGGTTGCGCCGCGAGCGCTGCATCGCCTCGATTTGCGCGCGGTCGCGGCCCCAGAGTCGAATCGGACGGCCTGTGCGCGCCAACTGAATGGCGAGAGCCGTTCCCCAGGAGCCGGCGCCGATGACCGCCATGGGCTCGAGTTGCGGGTTCTGCATCGTCAGGACCTTGCGAGCGCCGGATCTTAGACTAATTGACCGCCCCGGGCTGCGGTGCTTCCAACGCCTGCGCGAATAAAGCCTCGAAATTCACGAGCGGCAGCAGAAAATTCGGAAAGCCGCCCCGGACGACCAGGTCCGAAATGGCTTCACGCGCATAGGGAAACAGCACGCTCGGACAAAAACTGCCGATCAGGCGTTTCAAATCCTCGTTCGATGCGCCGACAATGGAAAATACGGCCGCCTGCTTGACCTCGGCGAGATACAGCGTGGCATCGCCTTGCTTGGCTTCCAGAGTGACCGTCAGCAACACCTCGCGCACATCGCTGCCCAGCTCCTCGGTCGAGGTGTTCATGTTGAGTTGGAATTTGGGGTCCCAGCCTTGATTGTTGGGCAGCCTCGGACCATTCGGCGACTCGTACGAGCAGTCCTTCAGATAGACGCTCTGCAAGTTCACTTGCACGCCGCCGACTTCGGCCGGAGCCCCCTCGGTTTTAACCTCGTTCATCAAACCCCCTCAATTAATCGATCCAGCTCGCCGCTGGCGTCGAGCGCAAAAAGATCCTCGCAGCCGCCGATGTGCTTGGTGCCGATGAATATTTGCGGGACTGTGCGCCTGCCGCTGCGCGCACTCATTTCCTCGCGCAATTTGCCGTCCTGGTCGACGTCAATTTCCTTGAATTCCACGCCCTTTTTCGTCAACAGCTCGCGGGCCCGATCGCAGTAAGGACACCAGCCGGTCGAGTACATGACGACCTGCGGCCGGTTCACTTGGCATTTGCCCTGCTGCCCGCGGCGGTTTTGGCGAGCGGCAAATTATCCTTGATCCAGGCGTTCAGGCCCCCTTCGAGATTGAAGACGTGGGTAAAGCCGAGCTTGGTCAGCGTGCGCGTCCCGGCGGCGCCACTCACCCCGCTGTCGCAATAGGTAATGATGGTCTTGTCGCGCCACTTTTTCAGCGTCTCCGATTGAGCCTCGAGCTCAGCCGCCAGTATGTTGCGGGCATCGCCGATATGGCCGGCGTCGAACGACTCCTTGCCGCGCAGATCGATGACGAGCGCGCCCTGATTCATGAGACGCACGGCCTGCATCGCGGAGAGGGCGGCGAAGCTTTGCACCCGCTCGCGAAGCTCATAGAAGATCACCGCGGCGCCGGACAACACCGCGCCGATCGCCAGATAGGGATGATGACCAATGAACTCGAGCAGTCGCTGCATGCAAAGCACTAATGGTTTTTTCGGGCGGGCAAGTATAGCAGCGACCCCGAGCCTTGTATGCTTGCGACCCCTAGGGATCGAACCGCCCTCATTAGCCGAGCAATCGAACGCTTGAGACCATTCATCGTAATCGCCCTTCTGCTTTGCGCCAGCGCAGCCGGAGCTGCGGCCGAGTCGGCGGATTCCGCCCAGGCGCGAGCCAAGCTTGCGGCCGTGCGGGCGCGTATTGCGACGCTGACCAACCGTCTGGGGCTCGAGCTCAAGCAACGCGACGCGTTGAATGCGCGCTTGCGCGAAGCGGACCTGGAGATCACCGCGAAGCGTCGGCGGCTCGACGCGCTGCACACGGCCGAACTCAGCGCCGAGCGGCGCCGCGGCGAGCTTCGCGCCGAACGGACCCGCTCTCAGAACGCATTGGATTCGGAGCGGGCGGCGCTGGCCGCGCAGGCGCGCACCGCATACATGATCGGACAACAGGAGCAGATGAGGATCCTGTTGAGTCAGACCAATCCGGCCGAGGCCGGCCGGATGTTGACTCTCTATGGGTATTTCGCGCGCGCGCGCGCAGCTAAAATCGACGAAATCGATGCGCGCGCCGCACGGCTGCGGGAATTGGCGGACGAGATCGATGCGCAGGCGGCAAAACTCACGACGCTCGAGGATGATGTCGGCCGCGAAGTCGCCGGCTTGGAGCGCGCGCGCGCGGAGCGTGCCTCGGCACTGGCCGCGCTCGGCCGGCAAGTCAGCAGCGGCAATCAAGAGATGGCGCAGCTCAAACGCGAAGAGCAGGCGATCGAATCATTGATCACCGATCTCGCCCAGGTGCTGCAGGACTTTCCGGTGGATACGCAGCAAAGCTTCGGTCAGCTGCGCGGCCGGCTGCCATGGCCGGTCCCGGGAAGGATGACCGCCCATTACCACGAGTCGCGAGGCAACGGAACGCAGCCGGCTGCCGGTGCCCCCGACGCACCGGCGGTCGTGCGCTGGAACGGCGTGATGATTGAGACTTCGCCCGGCGCGAAGGTGCGTGCGCCCTACTTTGGCCGCGTGATCTACGCCGACTGGCTGCAAGGCCTGGGATTGCTGCTCATCATCGGGCACAGCGGCAATTACATGACCCTCTACGGTCACGCCGAGGTCCTGTACAAATCGGTGGGCGATTGGGTGGCGCCGGGCGATGTGATCGCGGCCGTGGGCGATGCCGGCGCAGCCCGGCCGCAGCTTTACTTCGAGATACGCGACGGTCGCAAGCCCGTCGATCCAAAAATCTGGTTGAAGTCGACTCCTTGATAGCGAAGGCGAGGGAGATTTGCCGGCCGGAAGCCGATCGGCTGCTTCCGGCAACTAGCGGCGGAGCGCTACCGCACGTATGCTGCGGCGCCTGATGATCAAGAAAACATGCAATGTGCTGCTGCTCGCGCTCGGCATCTCGATGGGCCTGTCGCTCGTCCTTGCCCGCGGCGCTCCGGCGGACAAGCCCGAGTCCGGCAAGCCCGATGCACTCGGCCAGGATATGCCCTGGCAAGACGCGCGGCTTTTGGCCGAGGTGTTGGAGCGTGTGGAGCGCGAGTACGTCACTCCCGTTGACGATCACCAACTGTTGCAGGCGGCGATCCGCGGGATGGTCTCCTCGCTCGACCCGTATTCGGCCTACCTCGACGGCGCAGAATACGACGAACTGAAAATCAGCACTTCGGGCCAATACTCGGGCGTGGGCATCGAGGTCTCGCTGGAAGACGGTCAGGTCGTGGTCATTACGCCCTTGGACGGCTCTCCGGCCGCGGATGCCGGCATCCGTCCGGGCGATGTCATTGCGACCATCGACGGCGTAGCCGTCAATACCAATACGCTGAGCGATACCGTCGAACGCATGCGCGGCAAAGAGGGGACCCCGGTCAAGATCGGAATCATGCGCGAGGGCAGTACCGAACCGCTGCAATTCACCCTCAAGCGTTCACGCGTGCAATTGCGCAGCGTGAGAGCCGAGTTGCCGGAGCCCGGCTACGGCTATGTGCGCATCGCGCAGTTCAGCGACGCGACCGGCGAGGAATTGACCGGCGCCCTGAGGGAATTGCGCAAGCGCAATGGCGGGCCCCTCAAGGGCCTGGTGCTCGATCTGCGCAACAATCCGGGCGGCGTGCTCGAGGCGGCGGTGGCCGTGGCCGACGAGTTCCTCGACGGCGGCGTGATCGTCAGTGCCAAGGGTCGCACGCCGGAATCGAATTTCGAAATGACCGCGACTCCCGGCGACGATCTCAATGGTGCGCCCATCGTGGTATTGGTGAACGGCGGTTCGGCCTCGGCGGCGGAAATCGTCGCCGGTGCGCTCAAGGACCATCACCGTGCCGTACTCATGGGGCGTACCACATTCGGCAAGGGCTCGGTGCAGACGGTGATGCCGCTTGCCGGCGACCGCGCCATCAAACTCACCACCTCGCTTTACTACACGCCTTCAGGCGTGTCGATCAATCACCGCGGCATCGCGCCCGACATCGAGCTCGAGCGCGACCCGAAGCCGCCGCCCGCCACGCCTGCCGATGCGCCGCTGCTCGAGCGTGATCCCGAGGTTAAGCGCGCCATCCAAGAGCTGAAGGTACCCTCGGTGAGCGGCCACGGGTCGGTGTCCGCGGCGGTACGGTAGCGGCCAGCGTCGTGCGCAGTACTCGGTCCATCGAAATCCTTTGTTTGGTCTTGGCCGCGCTGGTGCTCGTGTGGTCGCACGCGCCGGCGATGCAGCTGTGGCCGGTGCTCGGGTTGCTGGGCGCCTTTGCGGCGGCGATCGTCGCGTTTCGGGCCCGACGCTTCTTTCCGGGCCGCACGCGGACCAGGTTGCTGATCGAATCCTGGTCCATGGTGGTATTCATCACCGGCGTCCTGTGGTTTACAGGCAAGAGTTCGAGTCCGCTGCTCAATTTGTACCTGTTGCCGATCATCTTGAGCGCGCTGACTCTGGGCCGGCTGGTGACGCTGACTCAAGTTGCCGCGATCGCGCTGTGCCATTTTCTGCTGGCCGCGGCGACCCCGGGTATCGATGTAATTTCTCTGGTCTACGCCAGTCGGGCGGTCGGCCAACTGGCGCCTTTCCTGCTGGTTGCCTATCTCACGACCACTCTGTCCGCCGACGTCACGGAAGCGCGCGAGCGCATCGAGAACCTGGCGCAAACCGACTCCTTGACCGGGTTGTTGAATTTGCGCAAATTCAACGAGGTATGGCAGCGCGAACACGCCGCCCGCGCGCACGAGGGCGGAACCTACGCCGTGCTGCTGATCGACATGGATCGACTCAAGGACATCAACGACAGCTTCGGCCTCGATGCCGGCAATAGCGCCATCAATCTGGTCGCGCAATGCCTGCAACGAAGCATTCGTGGCACCGACACCGCGGCTCGCTTCGGCGGCGACGAGTTTGCGGTATTGTTGTCCGGGGCTTCGCCCGAGGTGGCCGAAGCGGTGGTCAAGCGCGCCCGCCACAATGTGTACAAGACGACCCTCGACCTGCGCTCGCGGATGATCCGCTGCAGCGTCAGCGTCGGCGTCGTGAATTACCCCAAGGACGGACGCGACATCCGCGACTTGCTCTCCATGGCCGAGCGCAATATGCATCGCGACAAGGAACTGCGCCGCGCTCCCGGCGCCGAGGCCGGCGCCTGAGATGCGCGCGGGACCGGCCGGCAAACACCCGCAGGATTGGATCTTGGCCGGCAGCTGAGCTTTGCCGGGCGGCCGAATTATGACCCGATGGCTTTTCTTTTGAGCCGGAGGTTGGACTTTGGCCGGAATGGTGGCAAAGTTAGCACTGCATCACGTCGAGCCTGGATTAACATATGCTTACCTTGCATTACTTGAAGTAGAACCTTAGGATTTTCATGGGATCCATCAATCGAGGGCGCTATGCGCCGGCGGCATTAGCCGGAATACTGCTGACCGTATGCGCCATGCATGCGACCGCGAAGCCGATGCCCGCTCCGAAGCTCAAATCGAGTTCGGTGCTCATCTTCGACCCCAGCGATTCGTCCGTCCTGTATTCGCGCAATTCGAACGTGGCGGCGCCGATCGCGTCGATCACGAAGTTGATGACGGCCTTGGTGGTGCTGGACGCCAAACAGCCGCTGGATGAACCGCTCGAAATCACGCAGGCGGGACAAGATCTGCCAAAGGGCGGACTTTCGCGCCTGACCGTCGGCACGGTTTTGACGCGCGGCGATCTGATGCACTTGGCGCTGATGTCCTCCGAAAATCGCGCTGCGCACGCGCTCGGTAACAACTATCCGGGCGGGATGCCGGCCATGGTGAGCGCCATGAACGCGAAGGCCGCGGCGCTCGGGATGACGACTGCCCACTTCGTCGATCCGACCGGCTTGTCCAGCGAGAACGTCGCGAGCCCCAAGGATTTGTCCAAGCTGGTCATCGCCGCTTCGCAGAATCCGACCATCCGGGAGTACTCCACCGACAAGCGCTACACGGTGCGCGTCCACCGTCATCTGGTGGAGTTCCACAACACCGATAATCTGGTGGCCAATCCCACCTGGAACATCATTGTGCAGAAGACCGGCTATATCGCCGAGGCCGGCAGGTGTCTGGTGATGGAAGCGGTGATCGAAGGCCGCAACGTGGTGATCGTGTTGCTGGATTCATTGGGCAAGTACACGCGCGTCGCCGACGCCAAGCGCGTCAAGAGCTGGATGGAGCAAAGCTCGATCGAGCGCGTCCGGGTGTCGATGCGCTAGTGTGTTTCGACAGGAGCCGGCTGTCGCGCGCTCATCTCCTCGCGATCGGTTGGCTCCCGTGTCTGTTGGCGGGTGCGGGCGTTTGCGCCGCCCATCGCTAGTAATTCACCGTGAGGTGCACCCCCCAGTTGCGGGGCTGGCCCAATTGCGTATAGAGCGTGTTCGGAAAATTCGGCGGCTGGTCGCCGAAATAAAAGCCGCGCACCGTGTAGTCCTTGTTGAGCAAATTCCTGCCCCACCAGTAGATCTCGTAGCGGCCAGTCTGCCAGCCCAGTTTGGTGTTTACGAGGCCATAGGGATTCGAGCGGGTCCAGTTGGGCGGCAAGTCGTAGAAGAACGATCCCATGCCGGTTACGTCCACTCGCGCGAACGGGCCGCGAGGATCGCGCCAGGTGGAGTTGATCGCCGCCTGCCACGTCGGCGCGTTTGGCAGCGCGCGATTCGGGAAGACCGCGCCGTTCTGTACGAATCCGCGGTAAAGAGTCTGCAGCAGGCCCAATGAGCCGCCGAATTCCAGTTTCGAGGTCGCGCGCCAGGCGAGGCTGCTTTCCAATCCGTAGTTGTAGCCCGATTGGGCATTGCCGGTGTAAAAAATGAACATGTTGGGATTATTGGGGTTCAATTGTTCGCCGGTGAGCAGCTGCGGAGCGTGCCGCGCCATGTAAAAGAGCGATGAGTCGGTCCGAAGGCTGCCGTCGGGCGCTTGCGATTTGTACCCGATCTCGTAGTTCATATCGTCTTCCGGACCGAACAGAATCTGGTTTGCGTGCAGCCCCTGGCTCAAGTTGAAGCCGCCCGCCTTGTAGCCGCGTGCGATCAGTGCATAGATCTGTCGGCCCTTGGCAAGGGTGTAGTCCAAGGAGGCGTGACCGCCCCATAGATTGTTTTCCGGATCGAACACGTTGCTCAACGTCGGGGCATCGAGATTCGTGGTCGTATCATCGTAATGGGTGGTGCGGCGCTCGCCGCGCAGGCCGAACGACCAGCGCGCTCTGGCGCCGAGATCGCCGTCTATTTGGCCGTACAGCGCGCTGTTCAACGCCTGATACCGGCTTTGCGCGACGCTTAAGGTGGTGGAATTCTGCGTGGCGTCGAAAGGATCCACATAAACGCCGCTGCTGGTGTCGCTCAAACTCTCGTGCAGCTGAAAGGCGTAGGCTCCGAACAGCCAGGATAGGCCGTGCTGCCGCGTGTCGCCCAGGCGTATCTCCGCGCTGCGGGTCGAGCGATAGCGAACCTGATACTCGGTGTAATCGTAGGTATACGGCGCCCAGGAAACGGGATTTCCCCAATCGCCGTCAAAACCGTAGTTCACGGTGGTGTCCGCGTAGGTCGCGATCGCGGTGAGCGTCGCGCTCGCCCAGCCGGTGTAGTCGGCGCGCGCTGAAACGCCGGTGGAATACTGCCGATCGACGCCCGGATGATCGGACTCGGTGATGCGGCTGCCGTTGTAGATCGACCACGCGTCGTAGCCGTTGTCGATCTGCACGCGCAGCACCGCGAGGTCGACGCGCCATTGGTCGTTGGGCTCATAGCGCCACCTGCCGCGCAGGGTGAGCTCGTCGCGGTTGTCGGTATCGCGACCCAGGTACGCATTGCGATAGAAGCCGTCGCTCGTGTATTGCTGGGCGGCGAGCCTGAACGCCGAGTCGAGGGCAGGCACCGGACCTGTGATCACCGCGCCGTAAGAGCGTTCGCCGTAGTCCCCGGCGTCGAATTCCGCGCGGCCACCGAACTCTTCGGCAGGTGCCGCGCTCTTGACGTAGATGAGTCCGGCGAGCGCGTTCGCTCCATAGAGCGTGCCCTGCGGGCCGTGCAGTACTTCGATGTGATCCACATCGAACAAAGTGGCGGCCATGCCGAGCCCGCTGAAGTCGATGTCGTCGATCAGGAAACCCACGGAAGGGTTCGGGGCGCCTTGATACTGCTGCAGCTCGCCGATGCCCCGAATCTGGAAATATCTCGGCAACGACGTGTCGCCGGCCCAGTTGAAGTTCGGCACCAGCGCCAGGACATCCTCGAAATTTTGCCGTCCGGCATCGCGCAGCGTGTTCGAGTCGAGCACCGAAACGCTGCCCGGTATTTCGGATTCCGGCAGCGGCTTCAAGGTGGCCGTCACGATGATCGGGTCGAGCTGAGTGCCGCCTGAGGCCGCCGCCGAGGTTGCCGGCAGAGGCGATGCCGGAGCCCAGTCCCCGAAGAGGCAGGCGAGCCCCAGAAAAACGCAAATCCTACCCATGCTCCCTCCGCCGGTACTAACCGGATCAGGTTCAATGGGTTTGCCGGTGCGCGCCCTTCGGACGCTGCCGGCATCTCAGGCCCTCAAGGCCACCCCAGCTTGTTCGAGACGTTACTTTAGGCGTTTAGCCGTGAATTTCAATGGCCGGCGAGGCGCATCGCCGCCCCGATCAATCCGCCTGCGACCAACATGACCGTGGGCATAAACGTCAGACCGAAACCGGGACCGCGTTTTGCGGGGTCTTTGACGTAGCTGGCGGAGTACAGTTCGCGGCCTATCAGATACACGACGCCAAGGCCGGCAGCCCACAGGGGGCTGAAATAATGGCTGAATAAATACAATCCGGGAACAAAAGCAATCAACTGCTCCAAAGTATTCTGTTGAACGCGAAAGTGGCGCTCGAAAATCTCGTTTCCGGTGGTGGCGGGGGCCTTGACCCCGTACTTGCCTCGGGCTGCGCCGACCTTGAAGCCGAAGACGACGAACTGAAGAAGTGCGAGCGCAGTCACGATATCGACATATGCCATGGATGTTCCTCCAATCTTGTTGGATTCTAGCACTCCGTCGCGGCTTGGTTTGCGCCAAGCTTTGGTGTTCCAATGGCCTAGAGGTTCGAGATCTGCAATGAGCTTACCCCGCAAGTCCACTCATTCCGGCACCCGCGGCTATGCCCATCTGATCGAGGTGGGCGTTCCGGTGGCGCGAGTATGGCGTGCGCTCACCGACCCGGGATTGATCCGAATCTGGTCGGGTCAGGAAGCCGAGATCGATCCTCGTGAGGGCGGTCTGTACCGCATCGGCAAGCGCAACGAAGGCGGCCGCGAAGCGCATATCGATATTTTCGAGGTGAATCGCCGGCTGCGCTTGATTTATCTGAACGGCCCGGACAAGCCGACGAGCGACAGCGCCGTGGTGGACGACTTTCTGCTCGACGTGCGCAAGGGCGAAGGAACCACTTCGCTGCGCCTGCTCGGTTCGGGAGTTCCCGAGTCGTCCAGCTGGGACCAGACCTACGTGCGCCTGCGGGTGGGATGGGAGCGGTTGATGGCCCGCATCAAAGTGACCCTCGACAGCCCGCCGCCGCGTAAAAAGCCGCCGGCCGAGCCCAAGGATCCGCCCCTGCCGGGATTGGATTACTGATCGCGCCTTATTGCGCGCGCAGCGCGCGGGTGGCATAAGATACCGATGGAGACAGCATGCTCGGCTTCCTAGTTCGCGCAGCCGTGGTGGCGCTCGGTCTATGGTTGGCAACCCTGTGGGTGCCGGGCGTTCACATCGACAGCCCGGCGACTTTGATGCTTGCCGGCTTATTGCTCGGGATCGTCAATTCCATCGTACGGCCCATCGCCATCGTGCTGACCTTGCCGATGACCATCGTCACTCTCGGATTGTTCCTGTTGGTGATCAACGCGGGGATGGTGGCGCTGGTCGCTTGGATGCTGCCGGGAATGCACTTGGCGGGGTTTTGGTCGGCTTTCTGGGCCGCCGTGCTTGTGAGCCTGGTGAGCATGCTGGGTTCGTGGTTTGTCGGACCCAAGGGCAAAATCGAAGTAATCGTCAAGCGCCGCTGATGCGCTTCTGGCATGGGCGGAGCGCAGGGGCTCACTGCGTCTTCGGTTCGCCCAGCGTCTTCGGGTCGGTGAGAGCGCCGCCGGGCAGTGTCAAGATGCCTACCGCGGCGATGATGATCACCATACCCACCAGCTGAAAATTCGACAAATGCTCGTTGAGAAACAGCCAGCCGAGAAAGGCCGCGATGGCCGGATTCACGTAGCCGTAGGTGCCGATCAGCGCCGGCGTCGCGTTGAGGCTGAGCCAGCCATAGGCGGTATAGGCGAGACACGAGCTGAAGAAGGTGAGATAGAAAAGTGCCGCCAAGCCGGGGAAGTTGGGCGCCCAGTGCGCGGGATCGCCGTGGCCGATCGCAACCACCAACAACATGAGACCGCCCATGCACATTTGCATGGCCATGAACATGAGAGAAGTCAAGTTGGTGTCGATGCTGCGGTAGTACAGGGTGCCGAGCGCCCACGCACAGCACGCGGTCAGCACACCGAACTGCGCCAATAGGTGCGATGCCCGCCAATCGCCCTTCGGAATCAGCATCAGGACCGCGCCCGAAAATCCCGTGAGCATGCCGAGAACGGCCCAGCGAGTGAGCGGATGGCCGCGCCGGCCAAAAACCCCGAGTCCCGCGATCCAAAATGCCGCTGTGCCATTGAGCAGGGCCGACTGATTGCTCGGAATATAGTGAATGGCCCAGGTGTTGAGCCCGTTGCTCGCAAAAACCATGAAAAACCCGGCAATGATCACCTGGCGCCACTCGGTCAAGCGGTTGGGAAAGGGATGGCCGCCCCAGAAGCGCGCGATCAGCGCGAGCAGCGCACCCGCCGTCAGGAATCGAATCGCGGAAAACAGGGCGATGGGGAGGTTGTTGACCGCGATCTTCGAGAACAAGAAGCTCGAACCCCACACCAGGTAAATGGTGCCGAGGCATACCATGAGCTTCGCGGTCGAGCGGGAATCGCGCATTGAATTTACCGCCCGGACCGATTTAAGCCGGATGTCGCGGTGTTCCGGCGCGAAATACCCAATAGCAAACACCCAGCAATAGAGCCGCCGCCCACCACTTGCCTCCGGGCAGTTGGGCGCCTGAAGTGAGCACCTCGGGGTTCCTGCTGATCCAAATGCACATCGCGATGAATATCCCCACCAGCGCCTCGCCGGTGATCAATCCCGCCGCGAACAACATGCCGTTTTGGGCGAGTTTGTCGTGATCGCCACCCGGGTTGTGCTTGAGGTGCCAACGGCCGACCAGTTCGGCCACGATGCCGCCCCCCAGAATCGGTGTCGATACGTCGAGCGGCAGATAGATTCCCACGGCGACCGCGAGCACCGGCGCGCTCCAGCGCGAGCCGCGTCGCTTGAGGTACAGATCCAGGACAATGATCAAGGCGCCGATCACGGCGCCGATCGCAATCATGCCGCTCGGCAACGTGCCGCCGACGAGAGCGGCGATCCCCAGAAATCTTGCGCCGATGCCGGGATTGGCGCCCACCTTCAGCACCTCCGCCGCGGCAACGCCTTCGGGAAACTGCAGCTTTTGGTCGATGATCAGCGTCCGCCGCAAGGGTACCGAGAACAGTACGCCGAGCAGTCCGCCCAGACCGGCGATGGCCAGGGTCCACCAATAATCGAAGCTCGACCAATGATGCAGCAGAATGAGGGCGGGCAGCGTGAAGATCGCGCCCGCGGCGATCGAGCTGCCGGCCGAGGCGCCCGTCGCCACGATGTTGTTCTCGAGAATATTGGGCCGGCCGAACAGCGGCAGCACCGCCATGGAAATGACCGCCGCCGGAATCGCGGTGGCGACCGTGAGGCCGGCAAACAAACCTACATAGGCATTGGCCGAGGCCAGTATCACCGTCAGGACGATCGACAGGAGGATGGCCTTCAGGGTGAGCTGCGGCGCGGGTATCGCACTCACTAGGCTCCGGCCTTGCGCTCGCCTTCCTCGGCATCCTGTTTGGCGTGCGCCGCGATTTTATCTTTGAGCAACAGGCCCGCCATGATGATTCCTATTTCATACAGAAGATACATCGGGACCGCCATCGCGCTCTGCGAGACGGCGTCGGGCGGCGTCACGAAGGCGGCGAAGATGAATATCCCGAGCAGCACGAAACCGCGGTTTTTCTTGAGCGTGGCCAATCTCACGAATCCGGTCCACACCAATAACACGGTGGCCACCGGAACTTCGAACGCGATGCCGAACGCAAGCAGCAGGATCATGACGAAATCCAGGTAACTGCCCATGTCGGTCATCATCTGCACGCCGTGGGGCGTGGTCGCGACGAAGAAGCTCAACATCACCGGGAACACCACGTAATAGGCGAAGGCGGCGCCCAAATAGAACAGCAAAATGCTGGAAATCAGCAGTGGTACGGCCAGCTTCTTCTCGTGTTTGTACAATCCCGGCGCAACGAACGCCCAGGCTTGGTACAGCACGACGGGAATTGCGATACCGATGGCGAGAACCAGCGCCAGCTTGAAGGGCACCGTAAACGGAGCGACAACGCTGGTCGCAATCAGCGTGGCCCCGGCGGGCAATCGGCGCTTCAGCGGCTCGGCGACGAACGTGAACAACTCGTTCATATACATCGCGCAAGGAATGAAGCAGATGCCGACCGCCAACATCGCTTTCAGAATCCGATCGCGCAGCTCGAGCAAGTGCGAGATCAGCGTACCTTCGGCGAGGCCGCCCGGTTCGCCCTCGGGCTCGCTCATGGGGTTGGTTGCTTCTGATCGGCCGTGGCGTGCTGCGGCGCATCTGCAGCGGGTGCGGTGGCCGCGGGGGGAGCATCCGCGGCGAGCGGTGCGTTGACCGCGGCGGGAGCATCCGCGGCGAGGGGTGCTTGCGACACGGAGCGCGAGAGCGCCGGCGGCTGGGCCGCGCCGCTCGCGGTGGATTGCTGTTTCAACAACGCCTCGGCGGTCACTTCGCGCTCCAGCTGCTCGGTCAGCTGGCGCGCCATCACGCGCGCACGGCCCACCCAGTTGCCGACCTGGCGCGCCACCTTGGGCAGCCGCTCAGGACCCAGCACCACGAGTGCTATGGCCGATGTGAGCAGAATCTCCGAAAATCCAAAATCAAGCATGCCGCATCAGGCGTTGGTCTTGGGGGGCACCTTGACCTCGGCTTCACGCGGGGCGGCGCCTTGAGCCGCGACGCCAGATTCGAAATCGGCGTCCTTCTCTTGCTTCAACTGCTTCACTTTTTCTTCCGACTCGCCGTCGTTCATGGCTTGCTTGAAGCCCTTGACGGCGGCGCCGAGATCCGAACCGATCGAACGCAAACGCTTGGTGCCGAAAATCACCAATGCAATCGCTAGAATGACCAGTAACATTTTTGGATCGAACATGTCGTTTCTCCGAGTTCACGGCACTTTAGTGAGTGCATCTAATAATACGCCAATCGCATCATGACATTTGACAGCCGATCGCCGATGCGTGTTCGGTCGCATTTGGACTTTCGGCGCAAATCAGTTCTCCAACCAGAACGTTACCGGCCCGTCGTTGGTGAGCGACACCTGCATATCGGCACCGAACACCCCGCTCGAAACGCTCTCGTGCTCAGCCCGCGCCGCCGCAACCAGCGCCTCGAACAGCCGCCTTCCCTGCTCGGGCGGTGCCGCAGTGGAAAAGCCGGGCCGCAGCCCGTGGCGCGTGTCGGCGGCCAAGGTGAACTGAGGCACCAGCAGCAGCTCTCCCTGAGTCTGCCGCAGGCTAAGGTTCATCTTCCCCGCCTTGTCCGCAAACACGCGATAGGCGAGCAGACGGCCCAGCAGCCGCAGCGCGGCAGCTTCATCGTCTCCAGGTCGGACGCCGACCAGAACCAACAGCCCGGGCCCGATCGACGCCGTGAGCTCGCCGTCCCTATGAATGCAGGCTTGTGTGACTCGTTGCAGCAGGAAAATCACGTTCTGAGGCCTCTAGCGCTCAATTTTCGGCATAAATTGCGAAATCTCTCCCACTATTCAAGAATATAGATGGTAGTGGGCAAACTTATCCGCTTTTTTGCTATTTTCTCCATAGGGTGGGAGTAAAGAGCACCAAAATCGTGAAAATCTCCAGGCGACCGAGCAACATCGCCGCCGAACATACCCAAGTCTGGAAATTATTCAGCACGCCGTAATTGCTTCCCGGACCCACCAGTCCCAGGCCCGGCCCGGCGTTGTTGATGCAGGCGAGAATGGACGACAGTGAGGTGATGAAATCCAAGCCGCTTGCCAGCTGGACGAACACCAGCGTCACGAGGCTCATGAAATACAGGAATACGAACGCGAGCACCGCGAACACCACCCGATTCGCTATCACGGTCCCGCCCACCTTCAGAGGCCGCACCATATTCGGATGTACCAGCTGGTTGAGCTCGCGATTCGCCTGCTTGGCAAGCACCAGCGTGCGAATCATCTTGATGCCGCCTCCGGTGGATCCGGAACTGGCGACGATGGAGCTCAGGAAAAGCATCCACATGGGGGCAAAGATGGGCCAGCGCGAATAATCCTGGGTGTGCAGTCCGCCATCGGTGGCCATGGAGACAACGTTGAAGGTGGCATGGCGCAGCGCCGTCGGAAAGTCCGGATACGTTCCCTTGAAGTACAGGAACAACGCAATCCCGACACAACTCGCGCCGAGTACGCCGAGAATGGCCCTTGCTTCGGCGTCGCGGAAATAGGCGCGCACCCCGCGCTGGCTCCAAGCAAGATAATGGGTAGCGAAATTCAGCGCCGCCAAAACCTGGAACCCCGTCAACACCAGCTCGATGCGCAACGAATTGAAGTGCCCGACGTTCGCGTCATAGGTGGAAAAGCCGCCGAGCGAGAGCGCGGAGAATCCATGACAAACGGCATCAAACCAATTCATTCCGGCCAATTTCAAGCACACGATACAGGCGGCGGTCAGGCCCGCGTATACCGCCCACAACAGTTTGGCCGTCTGCCCGATGCGCGGCGTGAGCCTGCTGTCCTTCATCGGTCCCGGCATCTCGGCGCGGTAGAATTGCATGCCGCCGACGCCGAGCATGGGGAAGATCGCGACGGCGAGCACGATGATTCCCATGCCGCCGAGCCAGCTGAGCAAATGCCGCCACAAATTGATCGAACGCGGCAGGTCTTCAAGCCCCGACAGGACCGTGCCGCCGGTGGTGGTGAGGCCGGACGCGGCCTCGAAATAGGCACGGGTGAAATCGATCGGCAGGTAGTTCCAAAGCGGAAATCCGCCAACCGCAGGCAATGCGATCCAGGTCAGAGCCACCAGCATCAAGCCGTCGCGGGTCTTCAGCTCGCGCTTGAAGCGCCGCGTGGCCAGCCACAAAAGCGCTCCGAGCGCAAAGGTCGCGAACGCCGAAACGACGAATGACCACAGCGCGGGGTCCAGTTCCCAAATGGCCATGATCAACGGCGCGAGCATGGTCACCGCGAACACCATCATGACCATGGCGAACACGTGCGCAACCGGCAGTAAAATGTCCTTCACAAAAAAGACGCGGAGCCTTGAAAGAGTTTTTCCACGGCTGCGATGTGTCGGCGGTCGGTCAAGAAAAGAATCAGGTGATCGTCGGGCTGCACCGTGGTGTCGTGATGCGCGATGATCACGTCTTCGCCGCGTACCACGGCGCCCAAGGTGGTCCCCTGAGGCAGCACGATGTCCTCGATTCGGCGGCCGATCACTTTCGAACTGTCGGCATCGCCGTGCACGACCACCTCGAGCGCCTCAGCGGCGCCGCGACGCAGTGAATGCACCCGCACGACGTCGCCGCGACGAACGTGCGCCAGCAACGAGCCTATGGTCACGGTCTGCGGCGAAATCGCGACATCGA
>Ga0207927_1000100_pt1 | contig 34047 bp, 34 predicted proteins | sample NGESurdeep072012_2_FD_184456 | JGI IMG/M metagenome (GOLD analysis project Ga0207927, IMG submission 184456) | Arctic peat soil microbial communities from Barrow, Alaska - NGEE Surface sample 210-2 deep-072012 (SPAdes) | ecosystem: Environmental > Terrestrial > Soil > Wetlands > Peat ... | reverse complement strand
CTCAGTGTGCGCGGTCTGCTCGTGACCGAAGGCGTCCGCGGAGACGGAGGGGTTCTGCGCAACTCCGAAGGCGAGCGGTTCATGTTCAACTACGTCCCCGATATGTTCAGGGCGGAGACCGCCGAGACCGAAGAAGAGGGTGACAAGTGGTACGACGACCACGAGGCCGGACGTCGACCACCCGAGTTGTTGCCGCGCGACGAGGTGGCCCGTGCGATCAACGCCGAGGTGAAAGCCGGTCGGGGCACTCCGCACGGCGGCGTCTATCTCGACATCGCGACGCGTCGCTCGCCCGAGTTCATTCGGCGACGTCTGCCCTCGATGTACCACCAGTTCATGGAATTGGCGGGCGTCGACATCACTCGCGAATCCATGGAGATCGGTCCGACGTGTCACTACATCATGGGCGGCGTCCAGGTGAACGCCGACACCGAGGCGACCTCGGTGCCGGGTCTCTACGCCGCCGGTGAGGCCGCCGCGGGACTGCACGGCGCCAATCGACTCGGCGGCAACTCACTGAGCGATCTCGTCGTCTTCGGACGCCGGGCGGGCATCGCCGCGTCCGAGTACGTCGCGAGCGGCGTCGCCGCGGTGGGCTTCAACCAAGCCGAGGTCGACGGGGCGATCAGGGAGGCTCTGGCCCCCTTCGAAAAAGCCGAGGGCGAGAATCCCTACGACATCCAGCGCGACCTTCAGGAGATGATGCAGAAGAACGTCGGCATCATACGGACCGCGAGCGAGATCGACGAGGCGCTCGTGCAACTCGACGGGTTCACCGAGCGTCTTCGCAACATCGCCGTCAAGGGGGGCCGGGCCTACAACCCCGGCTGGAACCTCGCGACCGACCTGCCCTCGATGATCACCGTGTGCAAGTGCACGGCACTCGGTGCGCGAGACCGCAAGGAGTCGCGCGGCGGACACACGCGCGAGGACTTCCCGAAGGCCGACGCCGAATTCGGAACGTTCAACTTCGCCCACTCGACCAACGGTGGGAACTGGGATAGTCCGATAACGACCGAGCGCTCACCGCTGCTGGTGATGCCGGATGAATTGAAGAGTTTGCTCGAGGAGGCGAAGTAATGGCTGACGTGACCATGCGAATCTGGCGAGGTGACGCCAGCGGCGGAGACTTCGAGAACTACACCGTCAGCCAGAACGAAGGCGAGGTCGTCCTCGACGTCATCCACCGCATCCAAGCGACCGAGGCTCCCGACCTCGCGTGCCGATGGAACTGCAAGGCCGGCAAGTGCGGATCGTGCTCGGCCGAGATCAACGGCAAGCCCCGACTCATGTGCATGACCCGGATGGACGAGTTGCCCGAAGGTCCGGTGACCGTGACGCCGATGAAGACGTTCCCGATCATCCGAGACCTGGTGACCGACGTCTCGTTCAACTTCAAGATGGCTGAGAAGATTCCCGCGCTCCTTCCGCCACCGATGCCCGAGGACGGTTACCGGATGTTCCAGGAGGACGTCGAACGCGGACAGGAGTTCCGCAAGTGTATCGAGTGCTTCATGTGCCAGGACGTGTGCCACGTGATCCGTGACCACGAGGACAACAAGCAGCACTACGCCGGACCCCGATTCTTCATCCGCATCGCCGAACTCGAGATGCATCCGCTCGACACCAACGACCGTCGCGAATTCGTTCGCGAGGAGATGGGCCTGGGCTACTGCAACATCACCAAGTGCTGCACCGAGGTGTGCCCCGAGCACATCCATATCACCGATAACGCGATCATCCCGCTGAAGGAGCGCGTCGTCGACGCGAACTACGACCCCGTGGCGTGGCTCGGACGCAAGATCCGACGCAAGACCAAGAAGTCGGCGCTCGAAGCCGCCGTTCAGCCCGCTCCATAGCTCGTGGCCGACTTTCTCACCGAAGAGTGGTTCGTCGGACTGAACGACACGCTGCGCGAGGCCGGGCCGGTGCCGCTCAGCAAGGACGCGAAGGTCTTTCGCGTCGTGCTCGAGTTCTCCGACGCGCCAGTGTCGTTGCCCCACGCCATGACGCTCACGCTGACGAGCGACCAGGCGTCACTCAGCGCCGGCGACCACCTCGCCGCCGACGCGCTCGTGCGACTCAGTTACGCCGACGCCGTCGCGTTGACCACCGGCAAGCTCGACAGCGCGACGGCCTTGCGTGAAGGACACCTGAAGGTCCGTGGCGACGTGCACGCCATCGTGCCACTTCTCGATTGGCTCCAGCAGGCCCATCCCCGGGCTGAGCACTAGTCAACGCCGCGTGGATCTGCCGCTGCTCGAGAACGACCTCGCCGACCCGGGCGTCATCGAAGCCCACATGCTGCACCCGGGCGAATCGACCGTCCCGCGGGTCGCCGTCCTGTGCTTTTTCAACGAACTTCTCGAACAGCTCGCCCGGGAGGGAGCGCTGCGCAGTGTCTACGTCTTGCGCAGCGAGATCGGTCGCAACCCGGTCTACGAATTCGACACGGGGCGCGGCACCGTCGCGGTCGTGCACCCGGGTGTCGGCGCGCCGCTCGCCGCGGGTTTCGTCGAAGAGATGGCGGCCCTGGGGGTCAACACGTTCGTCGCCTGCGGTGGAGCGGGCGCACTCGTGGATGACCTCGCGCTCGGCCACGTGATGGTCGTCGCGTCGGCGCTGCGCGACGAAGGTACCAGTCTGCATTACGCCGCGCCGAGTCGGATCATCGACGCCGACGCCTTGGGCGTTCGCGTACTCGAAGAGACCCTGCGGGCACGCGGCGTCGAGTACTTCGTCGGACGTGCCTGGACGACCGACGCGCTCTTTCGCGAGACGCGCGGGCGGGTACAGCGACGTATTGACGAACACTGCGCGATGGTCGACATGGAGTCGTCCGCGTTCATCGCGGTCGCCCGGTACCGGGGTCTGCGGTTCGCGCAACTGCTCTACGCCGGTGACACCCTCGCCGGCGACGATTGGGACTCACGCCACTGGGACAGCGCGCGAACCATTCGCGAAGAGCTCTTCCTCGCCGCCGCACAGGCGGCGATCACACTGCACCACGCCGATCCGGCCCAGGGGGCCCGCGTCTAGATCAGACCCAGCGCGCGCACTTCGTCGCGCTCGCTCATGAGTTCCTCGGTCGTGACGCGCAATTTGTCGCTGGCGAAGTCATCGAGCTTGAAACCTTCCTTCACCTTCCACGAGCCCGCGCCGTCGGCATGAATCGGGAATCCGAAGGTGAGCCCGTCCGGTACGTCGTACTCGCCGTTGGAGGTGACGCCCACTGACACGCAGTCGTCGGCCGCGGTGGGCGTGGTGAGACTCACGACCGTGTCGATCGCCGCGTTCGCGGCTGACGCCGCGGAACTGGCGCCGCGCGCCTCGATGACCGCGGCACCACGCTTCTGCACGGTCGTCAGGAACGCGCCGCGCAGCCACTCCTGATCGCTGATCACCGCGGTGACCGGCTTGCCGTCGATGGTCGCGTTCGTGAAGTCAGGGAACTGGGTCGACGAGTGGTTGCCCCAGATCGCGAGATTCTTCACGCCCGCGACGCCCGTCGCCGCCTTCTTGGCGAGCTGGGTCTCCGCCCGATTCTGGTCGAGTCGGGTCATGGCGAACCAGCGATCGGCCGGCACGTCGGGCGCGTGCGATCGCGCGATCAGACAGTTCGTGTTGCAGGGGTTCCCCACGACCAGCACGCGTACGTCACTCGACGCGTTGTTGGCAATGGCCAGGCCCTGGGGCTTAAAGATACCGCCGTTCACCTTGAGCAGATCGCCGCGTTCCATGCCGGCCTTGCGCGGAATCGAGCCGACCAGCAGAGCCCACGACGCGTTGGTGAACGCGGCGTCGAGATCACTCGTCGCCTCGATGCCCGCCAGCAGCGGGAACGCGCAGTCGTCGAGTTCCATGACGACGCCTTCGAGGGACTTCATCGCGGGTTCGATCTCGAGCAGGCGAAGCACGACGGGCGTGTTCGGACCAAGCAGTTGGCCCGAGGCGATGCGGAACAGAAGCTGGTAGCCGATCTGACCGGCGGCGCCGGTCACGGTGACGTGGACGGGGGTGGTCATGGTGCTCCTTCTCGATACAAGTTACAAACGGTCGACGATCGCGGAACCAAACTCCGAGCACTTCACCTCGGTGGCGCCCTCCATTTGACGTGCGAAGTCGTAGGTCACGATCTTCTCGGCGATGGTCGCTTCAATCGCGCGCACGATGTCATTCGCGGCGTCCTTCCAGCCGAGGTGCTCGAACATCATCACGCCCGAAAGCAATACCGAACCGGGGTTGACCTTGTCCTGGCCCGCGTACTTGGGTGCGGTGCCGTGGGTTGCCTCGAAGATGCCGTGGCCGGTCACGTAGTTAATGTTGGCGCCCGGGGCGATACCGATGCCGCCGACCTGGGCGGCGAGCGCGTCGGACATGTAGTCGCCATTCAGGTTCGTCGTCGCGATGACGTCCATCTCCGCGGGTCGCAACAGACACTGTTGGAACGCGATGTCGGCGATGACGTCCTTCACGAGGATCTTCGAGCCCGGCGTGCCGCCGCAGTCGTCCCAGCCGACCGCGACGTCGGAGAACTCCTCGCGCACCAGCTCGTAGCCCCACTTCATGAACGCGCCCTCGGTGTACTTCTGGATGTTGCCCTTGTGCACGAACGTCACCGACTCACGCTTGTTCTCGACGGCGAAGTTCATCGCCGCCCTGATCAGTCGTTCCGAGCCGAATCTCGAGATCGGCTTGACGCCGAGAGCACTGTGCTCGCGGATGTTCCATCCGAAGCTGTCGACGAGAAAGGACCTCAACTTCTCCGCTTCGGGACTCCCGGCGGCGAATTCGAGTCCGGCGTAGACGTCCTCGATGTTCTCGCGGAAGATGACCATGTCCACGAGTTCGGGGTGCTTCATCGGTGACGGGACACCTTGGAACCACCGCACCGGTCGCAGGCACACGTACAGGTCCATGATCTGGCGCAAGGCGACATTGAGCGACCGGAATCCTTCGCCGATCGGCGTCGTCAAGGGCCCCTTGATACCGATCAGGTATTCCCGAAAGTCCTCCACGGTCTGTTCGGGAAGCCAGTCGCCGGTCTCCTTGAAGGCCTTCTCCCCCGCGAGGACCTGTTTCCACTCGATCTTCTTGCCGTGCTTCTTCGCGGCGGCGTCGAGGACCATCTTGGCCGCCGGCCAGATGTCGATGCCGATGCCGTCGCCCTCGATGAAGGGGATGATCGGGTTGTCGGATACGGAAAGTACGCCCTCGGCGTTCATTGTGATTTTTTCAGCCATGGAGCAATCCTAGGAGAATTCGCCGGGGTGGTCCGGGGGTCAAAAGTCCCACGAACGGACGTCGCTACTGAAAAAGTCTCAGGTAGATCTCGCGCGTGGCCGTCGAGCGGTTGAGGGTGTAGAAGTGAAGCCCCGGTGCTCTTGCTTCGAGTAATCCGGCGCACAGCTCCGTGGCCGCGGCGACACCTTCGGCGCGAACCGCCGACGGTCCCCCTCGGTGCTGCGCCATCTCGAGTCGACGAATCAGTGCGTCGGGGACCCGGGCCCCCATCGCGGCCATGCGGTCGATGCCCGAGAGCGTCGTCACGGGCATGATGCCCGGCACGACCGGCTTGGTCACGCTCAAGCCCGCGAGGTCCTCGACGAGCTGTGTCCACTCGGCGACGTCGAAGAGGCACTGCGTGACCGCGAAGTCGGCGACGCGCAGCTTCTCGGCGAGGAAGTAACGATCCGACGCGAGGTCCGGCGAGCGGGGATGACCCTGGGGGTGGGCGGCGACACCGACGGAGAAGTCACCCACCTCGCGCGCGAGTTCGACGAGATCGAGCGCGTGCTTGAACTCCGAGGTGACGAGATCCGGATCGTCGGGAATGTCGCCGCCGAGGGCCATCACGTTCTCGACTCCCGCGTCGGCGTAGTTCGCCAGGATCTCGCGCATCTCGTTGCGACTGTGACCGACGCAGATCAGGTGGGCCATGGCACCAAAGCGCCCGGCTCGTTGGATCTGGGTCACCAGGTCGAACGTTCGCTGTCGTGACTCGCGCCCGCCGCGATAGGTCACCGAGACGAACGAAGGTTGCAACGGCTCCAGATCGGCGAGCGTCGTCGTCAGTACCGCGCTCTCCTGGTCGGACTTGGGCGGGAAGAACTCGAACGAACGGGTGGTACCCGCCGCGAGCAACGCGTCGACTCGCACAGAACTAGGTGGCGCGGCCGAAATCGTCTTCGAGTCGAACGATGTCGTCCTCGCCAAAATACGTTCCGTGCTGGACCTCGATGAAGATCACGGGTGTCGTCCCGCGGTTCTCGCAACGGTGCGCCTGACCGAGTTGAATGTCGATGCTCTCGCCCGGGCCGACCTCGTGTTCGACCCCGTCGAGCACGACGGTGGCGTGTCCGCTCACGATGAACCAGTGCTCCGCTCGCTTGTCGTGCTGTTGGTAGCTCAGCCGCTTTCCCGGGGACACGAAAATGCGCTTGACCTTGTGGTCGAACATGTCGTCGGCGAGGACCGTGAAATTGCCCCATGGTCGCTCATCGAACTCTCGACCCATATCGTCCTTGGTTTTCATCGAACCTTCTCAGCAGCTAGCACGGCGTTCCGCAACAGCATTGCACGTGTCATGGGACCCACGCCACCGAGGCGCGGCGTGATCCAGCGAGCCACTTCCGCAACGTCGTCGGCGACGTCGCTCATCAACTTCTTGCCCGACCAACTCGTTCCCGCGCCGACGACCGCCGCACCGGGTTTGACCATGTCCGCGCGCACGAGTCCGGCGACACCGGCCGCCGCGACGATGACGTCGGCCCGTCGGGTGAGCGAGGCCATGTCGTCAACGCCCGTGTGCACGACGGTCACCGCGGCGTTGCACCCTGGCCGACGCATCGCGAGCAGCAGCGACAGCGGTCTCCCGATCGTCAGGCCGCGTCCGATGATCACGACGTGCCTGCCTTCGACGGGGACCTGGTGCGCCGCGAGCAACTCGACGATGCCCGCCGGTGTGCACGGCAAGGGACCGGGCGCGCCCATCACCAAGCGTCCCAGATTGGTGGGGTGCAGACCGTCGACGTCCTTGGCCGGATCCACCCGCAGCAGTATCTGCTCCTCGTTGATCCCCTCGGGTAGCGGCAGTTGCACCAGGATCGAGTGGACCTCGGGATCGGCGTTCAGCCGGTCGATCAGTTCCTCGACGTCACGCTGGCTCGCACCGGCGGGCAGATGTTCGTGAAAGGAACGGATGCCGATCTCCTCGCAGTCGGCGAGTTTCATCGCCACGTACTTCGCGCTCGGTCCGTCGTCGCCCACCAGCACGGTGCCGAGTCCGACGCGGCGCCCGGCGGCGGCGAGGCGTGCCGCGCGGTCCGCCAACTCCATCTTGATACGTCCGGCGACGCGTTCGCCATCGAGTAGTTCTGCGGTCATCTAGCTCCTAATGACGAAAGTGGCGCTCGCCGGTGAGCATCATGACGATACCCGCGGCGTTGGCGGCGTCGATCACTTCCTGGTCGCGCATCGACCCGCCCGGTTGCACGACGGCGGTGACACCGGCACTGGTGAGCGACTCGAGTCCATCGGCGAAAGGGAAGAACGCGTCGGACGCCGCGCTCGCGCCCACGGCGAGCTCACCGGCCTTGGTCGTGGCGATACCGGCCGCCACGACCCGAGACTGCTGACCGGCCCCGACGCCCACCGCGACGCCGTCACGCGCGATCACGATGGCGTTGGACGTCGTTCGTGCGCAGACCCGCCACGCGACCTGGAGGTCTTGCAGCTGCTGGGGCGACGGCGTGGCGACGGTTACGCAGCGCCACTGGTCGACCGGGGTGAGCAGTTCGTCGGCGTCCTGTACCAGAGCCGAATCGCCGAACGTACGAACCGACAGTCCGAGCGGCTCGGGAGCGGGAGCACTCAGCAGGCGCGTCGCCTTACGCCGGGCGACCAGCACGGCGACCGCCTCGTCCTCGAACGACGACGCGATGATGACGTCCGCTTGTGGTCCCGCCGCGATCAGAGCCGCCAACGCCGCGTCGACGCGTCCCCCCACCGCCACGATGCCGCCGAACGCACTCTGGGGATCGGCCGCCAGCGCCTTCGCGAACGCGTCGGCCAGTGACGCACCGAGCGCGGCGCCCGAGGCGTTGGCGTGTTTGATGATGGCAACCGCCGCCAGGTCGGGCACGTCGGCGTTCAGTTCGTGCACGAGGCGCCACGCGGCGTCGGCGTCGAAGAGGTTCAGGTACGACAGCGCCGAACCCGCGAGTTGGGTGACCCCGTCCCACCAGGGCGTCGTTCCGGCGAACCGGTACCGAGCGCCGAACTGATGGGGGTTCTCGCCGTAGCGAACCACCTGGGCGCGCTCGAGGGTGAGGTGCAGCGTGGGTGCCAACACGGCGTCGGCCCCGGTGAGCTGGGCTCCGACGGCTCCCCCGCCGTCCAGCCACCGCACGATCTGGGCGTCGTAGGCGGCGGTGTGCGCGAAGGCCGCGCGCGCGAGGTCGTGACGCGTGGCGTCACTGAGCGAGCCCGTCGACGTGAGCTCGTCGAGCACGCCCGCGTACTGCGTCGGACTGGTGACGACGCCGACGGACTCGTGGTTCTTGGCGCCGGCTCGCACCATCGTCGGTCCCCCGACGTCAATGAGTTCCACCGACGGATTCGACGAAAAGGGGTAGAGGTTCACGACGACGAGGTCAATGGCGGCGATGTCGTGCTCTCGGAGCGCCGCCAGGTGCTCGGGCTTGGAACGATCGGCCAGGATCCCCGCGTGGATAGTCGGGTGCAGCGTCTTCACGCGCCCGCCGAGCATCTCGGGAAAGCCGGTCACGTCCGCCACGTCCTCGTGGTCAACGCCCGCCTGGCTCAAGGCTTTCGCCGTTCCGCCCGAAGCGACGAGTTGCACGCCCAGTCCCTCGAGTCCTTTGGCGAAATCGACCAACCCAGTCTTGTCCCACACACTGAGCAGTGCTCGCATTGGCCTTCCTTCGTTCACTTCACCTGGACCGAAGGGCACGTCGAACCTTCGTGAACCCATAATCGTAGCCACGTCAAGAGGTCTTCCCTCTCGGCCCCCAACGCGACCGTCGTTACGAGAGCGACCACCAGGGCGACGTCTCGCCCCACACGCCCGGGGTCGCGTGCAGACGGGTGTAGCGGGTCACGCCGCCCTGACGGCGTAGCGTGGTCGCGCTGAACATCACCGGGCGATGGTGCCAATGGCCGGCGACGCAGGTGGGTGAGCAGTCGTTCCAGCGCAGCGTGCCGCGTGCCGTCGACGTGGCCGCACCCCAGTTCGTCCACGTGATCGCCGCGACGTAGCGGTTGGCGTCAGCGCAGGTCACGATGAGAGACGACGGGCGAACGGACGACCTTCCGCAGTCGACGATCGTCACTGGCCCCTTCACCGACGCCGAGGCGTTCGAAGCGAAGGTGGGCACGAGCATCAACACGATGAAGAGTGGTGAGAGTCGACGAAGCACGGACTGATTCTTAACAGGTCTCATGACCATCTCTCTGTCGGAGCGAACAGAAAGTTACTTCTCACGTGAAAGAAACGTCGGTTGGTTCGCGACCTTCGTGAAGAGCGTCGACGACGCCCCGCACGACGCGGGGATAGAGCGTGCGCTCGACCTCCTTGATTCGCTCGTGCAACGTCGCTTCGTCGTCACTCGCCAACACGGCGACGCGCTGTTGAGCGAGAATCGGCCCGGCGTCGAGTTCTTCAGTGGCGACGTGCACGGTGCAGCCCGTTTCGCCCGCTCCGGCCTCGATGGCTTGGCGCACGGCGTGCCAGCCCTTGAACTGGGGCAGAAGACTCGGGTGCGTGTTAAGGACTCGCCCGGGATACGCGGCGTGGAACTCGCCGGTCATGATCGTCCCGAAACCCGCCATCGCCACCAGGTCAATGTCCCTCGTCACCAACTCATTGGCGAGCGCTACCGAATACCCCGTGCGGTCGAATTGGGGCGAGAAGCCCCCGAAGTCGGCGCGGTCGACGAGCAACGCCTCGATCCCGCTGCTGCGGGCCACGTCGAGCCCACGACACGGGCGGTCCGACGCCACGAGCGCGACGTCGAGTCCACTTTCGATCATCGCCTCGAGGATCGTCCCCGACCCCGACACGAGCACGCAGAGACGTACCTGCTCCAAGGTGCTAGAGCGCCTTGACGATCTCGACCATCTTCTGTCCCGCTTCGGTCGGGTTCAGGCAGACGTACACGCCGGCTCCGGCGAGCGCGTCCATCTTCGCTTGCGCCGTACCCTTCGAGCCCGAGATGATGGCACCCGCGTGACCCATCTTTCGTCCCGCAGGCGCCGTCACGCCCGCGATGTACGAGACGACTGGTTTGGTCATGTTGTGCTTGATCCACTCGGCGGCGCGCTCTTCCTCCGAGCCGCCGATCTCGCCGATCATCATCACGGCCTTGGTCTCGGGATCGGCCTCGAAGGCCGCGAGGCAGTCCACGAAGTTTGTCCCCGGCACCGGGTCGCCACCGATGCCCACGCAGGTGGTCTGGCCGACGCCCTGTTGCGTGAGTTCGTGCAGCGCCTGGTAGGTGAGGGTCCCCGAACGCGAGACGATGCCCACGGGTCCACCCGCCAGGGCGATATCGCCCGACGTGATGCCGATGTTGCACTTGCCCGGGCTGATGATGCCCGGACAGTTCGGACCGAGGAGACGGACGCCCGGGAACTCCTCGACGAGACGGTTGAACGTCACCGCTTCGTCGTGGGCCGGAATGCCTTCGGTAATACAGACGATGAAGGTGATGGCGCCCGCGGCCGCCTCGAGGATCGCCGCCGAGGCGAACTTCGGAGGAACGGAGATGAACGACGCCGTGGCGCCGGTCGCCGCCACCGCCTCGACGACCGAATTGAACACCGGAACCCCGTCGACGTCCGATCCACCCTTGCCAGGCGTCACGCCGGCGACGATCTTGGTGCCGTAGTCGCGATTGCGAAGTCCGTGGAAACGGCCCTGTCCGCCCGTCAGTCCCTGGACAATGACCTTGGTGTTTTCGTCTACAAAGATGCTCATCGTTCTTCCTTACGCGTTCGCGAGGGCGACGACCCGGCGGGCGGCGTCCAACATAGTGGGTTCGGTGATCAGTGCGGCGTTGAGGTGCGGCGCCAAGATGGCCCTTCCCTCGACCGCGTTGGTGCCGTCGAGGCGCAGCACGATCGGTGAACTGATCGAGACGCGGCTCAGTGCCTCGATCACGCCCTTGGCGACTTCGTCCACGCGGGTGATGCCGCCAAAGATGTTCACGAAGATCGCCTTCACCTTGGGATCGGCGCTGATCACCTCGAGGGCGGCGGCCATCACGTCGGCGTTCGCGCCACCACCGATGTCGAGGAAGTTGGCGGCGGTTCCGCCGACTTGATTGACGACGTCGAGCGTCGACATCGCCAGGCCGGCGCCGTTGGCGATGATGCCCACCGTCCCGTCGAGGCCGATGTAGTTGAGGCCCTTCTCCTTGGCCATGATCTCGCGCGGGTCCTCGGTCTCATTGACCCGGAATTCCTCCCATTCGGGGTGGCGGAAGGAGGCGTTGTCGTCCAAGGTCACCTTGGCGTCGAGGGCGTGCACCTTATTGTCCGGCGTCAGGATCAGTGGATTGATCTCGGCGAGGTCGCAGTCGCCCGTCGTGTAGCAGTCGTAGAGCTTGACCAGCAGCTCCGCCGTCTGTTCACGGGCCGCTTCGTCGAGTTCGGCCTCATTCACCCAACGCCGGGCGGTCGCCAGATCGAGGCCCCGAACGGGATCGATGGACAAGAAGGCGATCGCGTCGGGATTCTCCTCGGCGACGACCTCGATCTCCACGCCGCCCTGGGCGCTCAGCATCCCCAGGTGGGTCTTGTTCGGACGGTCGAGTGTGAACGACGCGTAGTACTCCTTGGCGATGTCGCTCGAGCGTTCGATCCACAGGCGGCGAACGACGTGACCCTTGATGTCCAGACCGAGGATGTTGCCCGCGTGCGTTCGGACTTCGTCGACGTTCGCGGCCAGTTTCACGCCGCCGGCCTTGCCGCGACCACCGACCTTGACCTGCGCCTTGACAACGACCGGGTAACCGATTCGCTCGGCGACCGCGACAGCCTCGTCGACCGTGTCGGCGACGTCACCCGGCGAGACGGCGATGCCGAAGCGCGCGAAGTACTGCTTGCCCTGATACTCGAAGAGATCCATTGACGTCCACTTTCATTTCACGAGTTGTCTCGCGACAACAGCTTGGTTGTACTGCCCGAACTACTGCGCGTGCTCGCGGGTGTCGAGGGCCGACTCGAGCCACGATCCAATCTCGGCGAGCGACGCTCCGGGCGTGAAGACGCGCGCCACGCCCTGGGCTTCGAGCGCGACGACGTCGTCCTCGGGAATGATGCCACCCACGACGAGCAGCACGTCCTCACGTCCAGCAGCACGAAGCAGGTCCAACACGCGAGGCACCAGAACGAGATGCGCGCCCGACAACAGCGACAGTCCGAGCGCGTCGGCGTCTTCTTGGATCACCGCCTGGACGATCTGCTCGGGGGTCTGGTGCAGGCCGGTGTAGACGACCTCGAACCCGGCGTCACGCAGGGCGCGCGCGATCACTTTGGCCCCTCGATCGTGACCGTCAAGGCCGGGCTTGGCGACTACGACTCGATACGTGCGCTCCATCGTTAGTTCAGCATAGAGCCCCGTAAACGCGCCGAAATTCGTTGACGACGTCGATGAAGAGGCGTCCGAAGACCCCTAGTAGCGTTATCTGACGTGACGACGACTTCGACACCGCCTCGTGGCACGTTGCACGCTCTGGTGTCGGCGATGCGTCCACGCCAGTGGGTGAAGAATGGTCTGATCGCGGTCGCCCCCGCGGCGGCCGGGACACTCTCGCACGCCGACGTGATCCGACACACCGGGGCGGCGTTCCTCTCCTTCTGCGCCGTTTCCTCGGGCCTCTACATCTTCAACGACCTGCGCGACGCCGAGGCCGACCGCCAACACCCGACCAAACGCCATCGTGCCATCGCCGCCGGGCAGCTCCCGACGGGCCTCGCCTGGGCCTCGGCCGTGGTGCTCTTCCTCGTGGGATTCGCCATTCCCTTCGCCCTCTGGCAGCCCGAAGGGCTGTTCCTGGTGCTGGGACTGTACTTCGCGATCTCGCTCGCGTACACGGTCTGGCTGAAGAACATCGCCATCATCGAACTCGGCGCGGTGGCGAGCGGGTTCTTCCTACGCGCCTACGCGGGCGCCGCCGCGTCGCACATCTTCGTCTCGACGTGGTTCTTGGTCGTCATCTCCTTCGGCGCCCTCTTCTTGGTGGTGGGCAAACGCTCGAGCGAGTTGCAGAAGGTGGGCGCCGGCATCACGCGGCGCGTGCTCAGCGAGTACACGCCAGACTTCCTCCACCAGGTACTGACGCTCAGCGCCAGCGTCGTCGTCACGGGCTACTGCCTCTGGGCCTTCGACACGTCCTCGACGGGACTGTCGTCGATCCACCACTACACGGTGCCGATTCGCCTCAGCGTCGTCCCGGTCGTCTTCGCCGTCTTGTTCATCATGCGTTCGGCGGTTGCCGGCGACGGCGCCGCGCCCGACGAGCTTTTGTACCACGACCACACCGTGCAGGCGCTCGCCGTCATCTGGGCCCTGCTTTTGGTAGTAGGGGTGTATTGATGAATCGAACGTCTCTCTACGGGTGGGGTCGCACGTCACCGAGCGTGGCGAACGTCGTCACGCCCACGACCGAGGACGACGTGGCCGCGCATCTGACCGCGTCGCGCGAGGTCATCGCGCGAGGACTGGGGCGCAGCTACGGTGACGCCGCGCAGATGAGTGGCGGCGTGGTGCTCGACAATCGCGAACTCGGCGGCATCGGGCCCATCGGCGAGGACGGAACGGTCACGGTCGGCGCGGGCGTGTCGATTGACGAGCTGCTCGCCACGTCGATCCCCCAGGGTTGGTTCGTTCCGGTGACGCCCGGCACGCGCCAGGTCTCGATCGGCGGCGCGGTCGCCGCCGACGTGCACGGAAAGAACCACCACGTCGACGGATCGTTCTGCACCCACGTCACCGAGATGCGCCTGGTGACGCCGAGTGGGGCGTTCACGGTGTCGCCGACGAACGACGCGGAACTCTTCTGGGCGACCGCCGGCGGGATGGGACTCACCGGCGTCGTCACGAGCGTCACGATGAAGATGCTCCGGATCGAGACCGACCAGGTCCTCGTGGACACCGAGCGCTTCAACGCACTCGACGGCGTCATGAGCGCCATGGCGAGCGGAGACGCGAACTACCGCTACTCGGTCGCCTGGGTCGACTGCATGACGCGCGGCGCGCACATGGGTCGCTCGATCCTCACCCGAGGCGAGCACGCGCAGCGCGACGACGTCGAGAAGCCGGCGTTGCACGGACCCAAGGCTGCCCGACTCGCCGTTCCGTTCAACGCGCCGAGCGGACTGCTCAATCCGTTGTCGATCAGGGCGTTCAACGAGCTGTGGTTCCGTTCGGCGCCTCGCCATCAGGTCGGCGAGGCGCAGTCGCTGTCGACGTTCTTTCACCCCCTCGACGGCGTGCACGACTGGAACCGCCTCTACGGACGCCGCGGTTTCGTTCAGTACCAGTTCTGCGTTCCCGACGAGGCCGGCGACACGATCGTCGCGGCGATCTCACGGCTCTCCTCGTCGCGCGTGCCGAGCTTCCTCGCGGTGCTGAAGCGATTCGGCGCCGCGACGCCCGGACCGCTCTCGTTCCCGATGCCCGGATGGACCCTCGCGCTCGACCTGCCGGTCGGACCGAAGGCCCTGCCGGGCGTGCTCGACGATCTGGACGAGTTGGTGCTGCACGCCGGTGGGCGGATCTACTTCGCCAAGGACGCGCGACTCGACCCGACGAAGGTCCGCGCGATGTACCCGCGACTGGGTGACTTCCTCGCCGTCAAGGCCCGCGTGGACCCCGAACACCATATGGTCAGCGATCTCGCGCTTCGACTTCAACTGACAGGAAAGTAATCATGGAAAACGCCTTTGGACAGCCGCAGAGCGTCGTCGTACTCGGAGGAAGCTCCGATATCGCTCGCGCGATAGTGAAGAAGCTCTGTGCGGCGCGTGCGCACACCGTCGTACTCTGCGGACGCAACCAGGAGTCGCTCAACGCCGCCGCGAGCGAGGCACGCAAGTTCGGAGCGACCAAGACCGACACCGTGCTCTTTGACGCCGAGGACCCCTCGAACGCGACGGCGACCATCGCCGACGCGTTCGAGAAGGTGGGTGAAAAGGTCGACCTCGTGATCGTGGCGGTCGGGCTGCTGGGCGACCAGGCGACCTACGAAGACGACGCCGTGCTCGCCACGCGCATGGCGATGGTCAACTTCACCTGGCCGGTGGCGGCGCTCGCGGAGGTGCGTCGACGTCTCGTCGCCCAGGGCAGCGGACGAATCCTCGTCATGTCCTCCGTCGCCGCGGTGCGGGTGCGACGCAACGCGTACCTCTACTGCGCCACCAAGGCCGGTCTCGACCGACTCTCCCAGGGCTTGGCCGACTCGCTCGAGGGCACCGGCGTGAGCTTGCAGATACTGCGATCCGGCCCGGTGCGTTCCAAGATGACGGCCGGCCTTCCTGACGCTCCCTTTTCGACGGGCGTCAATGAGGTGGCCGACAACGTGATGCGCGGCTTCGCGAACGGCGACCGCGTGATCTGGAATCCGCCACTGCTGCGCTACGTCTTCGCGATCCTTCGCCATCTCCCCGCGCCGATTTGGCGCAAGGTCTCGGACCGCTAACCGCCCGACGAGGTGGTGGTCGTCGACAGCGACTTTGTCGTCTCACCCGCGCGCAACGACATCGTGAAGAAGTCCCGGTTCCACCAGTTCGCGAAGTAGCGCGACGGCGGGCCGTTCATCGTACTAAGCAGGCTCGTTCCGTTACCACCGTTGATCGGCGTGTTGAGCGCGCCGGTGTAGGCCGAGAACTGTACCCAGTCGGTGTTGATGTCGAGTTCCATCCCGCGAATCGCCCCGGCGCGCACGAGCACGTTGGCGAGGTCGCTGATGGACAGACTCGGCCCACCCACGTAGACAATGGCGCCGCTCTTGGTGACGCCCAGTCCTGAGCGCCACACGTTGAACGTTCCTCCGAGGGTCTTTCCCCACTTGACCGTGTTCTGACCCGCGAGACCCGGCACCGCGGCGCCGTGGTCGACGATGAGGTCCAGATTCTGGCGCACCGACGCGATCTGATTGTTCATCGCGAAGTCACGTCCCCACATGCCCATCGTCATGGTGCCGTCCTTGAAGATAACGACCGACGCCGCTCCCCTGCGCAGGGGCAGAATCATTCGTCCGCCGGTGTAGTAGCCGCCGTTCGCGTCCTGCATGCGAAAGCCGGCATTGAAAGCGGCGACGAGGTTCTCCGAATTCTTCGCCGTGATCGGCGCCGAGTACGCGAAGGGACCTTTGCCCGGGATGAACGAACCGGAATAGAGCTGCGCCTTCAAGAGCGTCGGGTCCATCCACGCCACACCCACGACGTAACTCGTGTTGACCGCGTTGGGCCGCACGAACGCCTCGTACATCGTCGGCACGCCCGTGGTGGTCGAGCGACCCGCGACGTGCCAGACCCCTTCACCGGGCAACGGGGTCGCCGCCGGCGTGACGAGCGGCGCGGGCACGGCGAGGTGGTGGACGCCCGGCGGGATCGACACCTTCGTCGGTCCCGTACCGAAGACGTGGCCCTGGGGCTTGCCGCCGACCTTGGGCGGGTTCAGCTTGTAGTACTCGGTCTCGATCCAGGTGACCACTCCCCCGATTCCGTGCTGGCGACCCCATTCAGCGGCCCGCGCCGAGTACGACACTCCGTAGGAAGGGTTGTGCAGTGCGAAGGCGAGGCTGACGCCGAGGTAGCCAACGACGACCAACGTGATTGCGCCGAGCAACACGATCGCGCGACGACGCCAGTAGACCTTTGCCGGGAGCCGATGACTCTTGGGTGCCAGTGGGGGCCGGTACACGGGTCGTGTGGAAACCATAACGAACCATTCTGACACCTCAACAGCGACCCCTCTTCAACAGGGTGCGTCCATTCTTACGAACGTATTAGGGAAATTACGCTCGGCGAAGCGGCGTCATCGCCAGAACCAACTGTTTCGTGCCGTGTTCTTCGAAATTGACCGACGCCCTCGCGTGCGAACCGCCGCCGTCGACCGATTCGACGACGCCGGGTCCGTAGCGATCGTGCACCACACGCTCACCGACGACGAGACCGAGCTTCTCGGCGCCGGTCGAACGAACCGGCGGTGCCGCGCCGGTGCCGAACGCGCGTCCGTGCGTGAATTCGGTGGCGCGACCGATGAATCCCTCGTCGTCACGCGCGAAGGGCGTGCGCCGCGAGGGCAACGACGCCGAGAGATCCGTGACGAGTTCGGGCGGGATCTCGAGCAAGAAGCGACTGGCGATCGCCTCGGTGCGTTGACCCCACATCGTGCGGCTCCACGCGTGGGTCAGCACGAGATGATCCATCGCGCGCGTGATGCCGACGTAGCAGAGACGTCGCTCCTCTTCGAGTTCGGCGTCGTCCGAGAGCGCTCGGCGGTGCGGGAAGATCGTCTCTTCGAGGCCCGTGATGACCACGACGGGAAATTCGAGTCCCTTGGCCACGTGCAGGGTCATCAGCGAGATCGCACCGGCGCCGCTGTCGAGTTGGTCCGAATCGGCGACCAACGACATCCGCTCGACGAAGTCGAGCAGCGTGTCGTACTGCGACGCGGCCGACGCGAGCTCGCCGAGGTTCTCCAAGCGCGAATAGGCCTCGTCGGAGTTCTCCGCGCGCAGCGCGTCACCCATACCGGTCTCTCGCACGATCGCGTCGATGACCTCGCGCGGCGCGAGGTCGTTGGAGAGGGCGCGCAGTTCGTCGAGCATGAACGAGAACTTCTCCGCGCCCGCGAGCGCCCGACCCGTGAGTCCCGCGGCCTTGGCGTAGTGCGACGCCTCGGCGAACGACAATCCGTTCTCCGCGGCGTACATCCCGAGCTTGGCCTGGGCCTGCGCGCCGATGCCCCGCTTGGGTTCGTTGATGACCCGTCGGGCCGACGCCTCGTCGCGAGGGTTGACGAGCAGTCGCGCGTACGCGAGCGCGTTCTTGATCTCCTTGCGGTCATAGAAGCGCATCCCGGAGATGACCCGGTAGGGAATACTGGCGCGCAGCATCTCCTCTTCGAGCACGCGGCTCTGGGCGTTCGTGCGGTAGAAGACCGCCATCTTGCTCCAGTCGAGTGACGCCTCGCTGCGCAGACGGCGAAGCTCGCTCGCGACCCAGCGTCCCTCGTCGTACTCGTCACCCGCGCGGTAGAGGCGGATCTTCTGTCCCTGGTCGCCTTCGGTGAAGAGGTGCTTGGGGCGTCGGCTGGCGTTCTTGGCGATGACCGCGTTCGCCGCGTCGAGGATCGTCTGGGTCGAGCGGAAGTTCTGTTCGAGCACGATCACGTCGGCGTCGGGGAAGCGCTGCTCGAACTGCAGGATGTTGCGCACGTCCGCGGCGCGGAATCGGTAGATCGACTGATCCGAGTCACCGACCACACAGAGGTTGCGGTGCTCGGCGGCGAGCATCATCACCAGTTCGTTCTGCACGCCGTTGGTGTCCTGGAACTCGTCGACGAGCAGGTACCGGAACCGGTGCTGGTACGACGCCAGCAGGTCCGGGTCACGGCGCAGCATCTCGACCGCGTTGAGCAACAGGTCGTCGAAGTCCATGGCGTTGGCGAGTTTGAGCCGGTCCGCGTAGAGCTGGTAGATCTGGGCGACGCGACGGTGGTGCGGGTCGTCGCCGTGACCCGCGGCCTCGTACGCGCTCGGCGAGAGCATCTCGTTCTTGGCGGCCGAGATGGCGCTCACGACGCTGCGCGGCGAGAGCCGCTTGGTGTCGAGGTTGAGTTCTTTCATGATGCGCTCGACCGCGGTCTCCGCGTCACCGGCGTCGTAGATGGTGAAACCCCGCTGGTAGCCGAGCACGTCGGCGTGCGCGCGCAGCATCCGCAGACACGCGGAGTGGAACGTCGATACCCACATCCGGTCGGCCTGCGCGCCGACCAGTTCGACGACGCGCCGACGCATCTCGTCGGCCGCCTTGTTGGTGAACGTGATGGCGAGAATCTCCCAGGGCTGCGCGTCCCCGGTCGCCAGGAGGTGCGCGATACGTCTCGTCAACACCCGCGTCTTTCCCGAACCGGCACCCGCGACGACCAGGAGCGGCCCACCGCGCTGGAGTACCGCGAGTCGTTGTGGCTCGGTCAGGCCCTCGAGGAGTGAGGACGGATCGAGCCGCGCCGGCGACGCATTGGTTTCGTTGCCCCACAGCGACTCATCAGAAAATGAGGACCGGCTCACTCCCACTCAATGGTGCCCGGCGGCTTGCTCGTGACGTCGAGCGCGACGCGGTTCACGCCCTCGACCTCGCGGATCAACCGGTTCGCGATCGCCTCGATCACCTCGTAGGGCAAGCGCGCCCAGTCGGCGGTCATCGCGTCGTCACTGGTGACGGCGCGGATGATGATGGGGTACGCGTAGGTTCGTCCATCTCCCATGACGCCCACAGTACGCACGGCCGGTAACACCGCGAAACTCTGCCACAACTCGCGGTAGAGTCCGGCCTTCTTTATCTCGTCGACCACCACGTGGTCGGCGTTGCGCAAGATCTCCGCGCGCTCCCTGGTGACCTCGCCCACGATGCGCACGCCAAGTCCCGGGCCTGGGAAGGGCTGGCGCCAGACGATCTCGGACGGCAGGCCCAACTCCTCGCCCACGTGACGCACCTCGTCCTTGAACAGGCTGCGCAGTGGCTCGACGAGTTCGAACGAGAGGTCCTCGGGCAGTCCCCCGACGTTGTGATGGCTCTTGATGTTCGCGGCGTGACCCGATCCCGATTCGATGACGTCCGGGTAGAGGGTGCCCTGGACCAGGAAACGCGGTCCACTGCCCCCTGCGCCGAGTTCACGCGCCACCGCTTCGAACTCCCGGATGAAGAGCTCGCCGATGATCTTGCGTTTCACCTCGGGGTCGGTCACGCCGGCCAACGCGTCAAAGAAGCGGTCCTGGGCCTTGACGTGGATCAACTCGACGCCGAACTGGCGGGTGAACGTCTCTTCGATCTGCTCGCCTTCGTTCTTGCGCATCAGTCCGGTGTCGACGAAGACGCAGGTCAACTGCTTGCCGACCGCCTTGGTGACGAGCGCGGCGGCGACCGCGGAGTCGACGCCGCCCGACAGCGCGCAGAGAACCCTCTCGGTACCGACCTGGGCGCGAATCGCGTCGACCTGGTCTTCGATGATCGACGTGTTGGTCCAGGCCCCGGGGATCTCGGCGACGTGGTGCAAGAAGTTGGCGAGCAACTCCTGACCGCGTTCGGTGTGCGCGACCTCGGGATGAAACTGCACCGCGACCAACCGACGTGACGGGTCCTCCATCACCGCGACCGGCGCCTCGGGCGACGACGCGGTGACCGTGAAGCCGTCGGGAGCCTTCGCGATGGCGTCGCCGTGGCTCATCCAACAGGTCGTCACGTCGGGCCACTCGTCCATCAGCACCGACGGCCCCACACGCGAGAGCTGCGTTCGCCCGTACTCGCCAACGCCGGTGTGCGCCACCTCGCCACCCAACTGCAACGCCATGAGTTGGGCGCCGTAACAGATCCCGAGGATGGGGATGCCGAGCTCGTAGATGGCGGCGTCGAGCGACGGCGCCGGCACCTCGTACACGGACTTTGGCCCACCGGACAGGATGATCGCTGCCGGCGACTTGGCGCGGACCTCGTCGGCCGTGATGGTGCTCGGGACTATCTCGGAATAGACGTGTGCCTCGCGCACGCGCCGGGCGATGAGTTGGGCGTACTGGGCGCCGAAGTCAACGACGAGGACGCTGGTCAATGTCCCATGCCGACGCCCTGGGAACGCTGCAGTTGCTTTCCTTCAGTCTGCAGCGAGGGGGCCAGCATGATCTCCGCCTTCTGGAACTCCTTCAGCGTCTCGTAGCCGCACGTCGCCATCGACGTGCGCAACGCGCCGAAGAGATTCAGTCGACCGTCGTTCTCGTGTGCCGGTCCGAGCAGAATCTCCTTCAGCGAACCACGGACCTGGGTGCGGACGCGCGTCCCGCGCGGCAGCGTGGGGTGGAACGTGGCCATGCCCCAGTGAAAGCCGCGCGCCGGCGCCTCGAAGGCGCTCGTGAGCGGCGAACCGATCATCACCGCGTCGGCGCCACAGGCGATGGCCTTGGCGATGTCGCCGCCCTTGCTCATGCCGCCGTCGGCGATGACGTGCACGTAGACACCCGTCTCGTCGAGGTGGCGCATGCGCGCACCGGCGACGTCAGCGATGGCCGTCGCCTGCGGGACCCCAATACCAAGCACCGCTCGCGACGTGCAGGCGTTGCCCGGTCCGACGCCCACCAGCACGCCGGCCGCACCGGTGCGCATGAGATGCAGTGCGGCCTGGTAGCTCGCGCAACCACCGACGATCGTCGGAATCTCGAACTCTCGGATGAACTTCTTCAGATTGAGCGGCTCGGCTGTCTTGGAGACGTGCTCGGCGGAGACGACGGTCCCTTGGATCACCAGGATGTCGAGACCGGACTGGGCGATGGTGGCGGCCATCCAGCCGGTGCGCTGCGGCGTGACCGACGCGGACGTCACGATGCCGGCACTCTTCATCTCGGCGATGCGCGCGGCGACGAGTTCGAGCTTGATGGGCTCGAGGTACATCTGCTGCATGCGAGCAGTCGCCTTGTCGTCGTCGAGTTCGCGAATCTCGTCAAAGAGCGGCATCGGGTCCTCGTAACGGGTCCAGAGTCCTTCGAGGTTCAAGACACCGAGGCCACCGAGACGGCCGATCTCAATCGCGGTCGTGGGCGACACGGCGCCGTCCATCGCTGAACCGAGCAGCGGCAACTCGAACTTGTACGCGTCGATCTGCCACGAGATGTCGACGTCCTCGGGGTCACGGGTCCGGCGTGAAGGAACGATCGCGATGTCGTCAAAACCGTACGCCTGTCGCGCCGATTTATAGATGCCGATCTCTACTTCCGCCATGTGGACCTCCGCCGATTAGAAACTGCACTCCAGAATTGGAGGTGCGTTACCTCCAATCTACTGGACGGAACTAGCCCCACACTCGGTGCGCGTCGGGCCATTCGACACCGCTCACGAGACACAGCAGTTCGGTCAGCACTCGGGCGGTCGCACCCCAGATGAGATCCTCGGGGACTCGGTAGAAGTAGATCGGGAAGTAGCCGTCGGCGTCGGCGCCGGGTCGCGCCTCACTACGACGCCACCGTTCCTGCGCGAAGGAGCCGTCGGACAGTAACTCGCTGAGCGAGATCGTGAAGGCCCGATCGACTTCGGTGGGGTCCGCCGTCAGCGTCGGACGCTCCGACAAGAAGCCCACGACCGGCCAGATCGCCGAACCCGAGGCGTACGTGACGATCGGACTCAACCACCCGACCGGTCGCACCCGTGCGGGATCGAGCCCCACTTCTTCGTTCGCTTCACGCAGCGCCGTCTCGATCGCCGTCTCACCGACGTCGCTCCCTCCCCCGGGCAAGGCGATCTCACCGCGATGGTGACGCAGCGCAAACGAGCGCCGCGTCAGGATGATCTGCGCCTCACCGTCCTCGTCGAACAGCGCCACCAGCACCGCGGACCGACGAGTGACCGGACGACGCGGCCCGTCGCTGACGGCCACCATTTCCAACGGATCGCCCGGCACGGGCGCGACGTCCAGGTGACGCTCGCTCCGGCGCAGCTGTCGCTCGACACGCTCGAGCGTCACGCCCCGGCGCTCGCCGGCGCTCAACCGTGACCACGGGGCCGCACCGCCGGGCATCACGTGCTCGGGCTCGGGAATCGACTGTGGGTACTCGTGACCGTCGAATCGCGATGGTCCCTCAACGTTGCGAACCATCGTTTCTCCCGTAGGCTGGCGTTTCAATTTGTCAGACTCAATTTTACCCCCTCGCCTCGAATTCAGGAGATTGTCGCCATGAAGACCCTCGCCCGCTTGAGCGTTCGACGCCGCTGGTACGTACTGATCGCGTGGATCGTCCTCTTCATCGGGATCAACGTCGTCTCCCAGAGCCTCGGATCGGCCTTCGCGAACACCTTCAGCCTGCCCGGCACCAACTCCACGCACGCCTACGCCCTGCTCGCCAAGGACAAGAGTCTCGGCGGCGACGTGGACCAGATCGTGTTCCACACCACCTCGGGCACCGTCGCCGCGAAGCAGGTGACGATCGACCATATGCTCGCAAAAGTCGCGAAGCTACCGGCGGTGGCGAGCGTCACGTCGCCGTTCTGTTCGGGCGGTGGTTTCTGCCTGGGCGCCACTCAAGTGAGCAAGGACCGCACCATTGCCTACGCGGTGGTTCACTTCACCAAGCAGGGCTTTGCGTTGACCGACAACCAGATAAAGGCCGTCGAGGTCGTGGGCGCGACAATTCGCTCCAAGACGCTCGACGTCCAGTTCGGCGGCAACGCGTTTGGCAAGTTGGACTCGCCGTCGGGTAGCCCGGGTGAGATCTTCGGCCTCCTCGCGACCGCGGTCGTGCTGTTCCTCGCCTTCGGATCGCTGCTGGCGATGCTCTTGCCGCTCGGCGTTGCGTTGTTCGCACTGGGCATCGCGTTGGCGGCGACGACGCTGCTCAGTCACGGCCTTGCGATTGCGCAGTTCGCTCCGATCCTCGGATCACTCATCGGACTGGGCGTCGGCATCGACTACGCGCTCTTCATCGTCACGAGGAGTCGCCAGGGACTCAAACGTGGTCTCAGTGTCGAGGATTCGATCGTGACGGCGATCGACACCTCCGGGCGCGCCGTGCTCTTCGCGGGCTCGACGGTGTGCATTGCGCTGTTGGGCATGTTGGCGCTTCGACTCTCCTTTCTCAACGGCGTCGCGATCTCAGCAACGATGACCGTGGCGATCACGATGTTCGCGTCGCTCACGCTCTTGCCGGCCCTGCTGGGGTTTCAGAAGCACCGCGTCCTTAGTCGACGCGAGCGCCGCCTACTGGCCACCAACGGTCCCGAACCGGTCGTTGTTGAGGGAGCCTGGTGGCGCTGGTCCCAGTTCGTCGCCCGCCGCCCCCGCGTTCTCTCCCTGGCTGCGTTGGCGCTCATCGCGTTCGTCGCCATTCCGCTCTTCTCCTTGCACCTCGGCAGCTCTGACCAGGGCTTGAATCCGAAGAGCACCACGACGCGACAGTCCTACGACCTCCTGGCGAAGGGCTTCGGACCTGGCTTCAATGGCCCCTTGACGGTCGTGGGCGCCATCAAGTCCCCCGCCGACCTCGCCGCCATGCAGCGACTCGACAAGTCGCTCAACGCCAAACCAGACGTCGCCGCGGTGGGGCCCGTCTATCCGATCGAGGGCGGCACCGTCGGGATCATCAGCGTGATCCCCAAGACGAGTCCCCAGGACGTCGCGACGTCCCAACTCATCGCGGCTCTTCGCGACAAGTACATTCCGGCCGCCACCGCCACGACGCACACGGCAATCTACGTAGGTGGCATCACGGCCATCTTCGGCGACTTCGCCCAGGTGCTCGGCAACAAGATCCCGCTCTTCGTGGGCGTCATCGTGCTGTTGGGCTGTCTTCTGCTGATGGTCGCCTTTCGCAGTGTCCTCATTCCCGTGGTGGCCGCGGTGATGAACCTGCTCGCCGCCGCGGCGTCGTTCGGTCTGGTCGTCGCGGTCTTCCAGTGGGGCTGGGGAAGTTCACTGATCGGCGCGGGAACCGGACCGGTCGAATCGTTCCTGCCGATCATCATGATCGCGATCCTGTTCGGACTTTCCATGGACTACCAGGTCTTCCTGGTGTCACGGATGCACGAGGAGTGGCTCAATACCAACGACAACGAAGAAGCGATCGTTCGCGGACAGGCCAACACCGGTCGCGTCATCACCGCGGCGGCCCTGATCATGATCTCGGTCTTCCTTTCGTTCGCCTTCGGTGGCCAGCGCATTATCGCTGAATTCGGCATTGGTCTTGGAGGCGCGGTGTTGATGGACGCGTTCATCTTGCGCACGGTCCTTGTTCCGGCATTGATGCACGCCATTGGCAAGGCCAACTGGTGGATGCCGCGTTGGCTGGACCGCGTGGTGCCCCACGTCGCGGTCGAGGCGACGAGCGACGAGGCGCCCGTCGGCGCCAACGCGTAGCGACGGTCGTTGCGAGCTAGAAGGCGCTTGAAGACTGCGATCCCGGGCTCGACTCCTGCCGGGAACCTCGTCGAGTGATCTTCACGTAGAAATCTCGAGCGGCTTCGGGCGTCAAGTCCAGGACCGACGAGCTCGAGGTGATGATCTGACCGACCGAAGCGGACCAGAAGACCGCCGTGAGCGCCGACGCATCCAAGCCGGGATCGATCCAGCCCAGACGCTTGGCCGCTTCGGTGAGTTCAATCCACCGCGTGAACTGAATATCGAGCAGGTCACAGAAGTGGCGCTGGGAGAAGGGATCGGACCAGATGTCGAGCAGCGTCTTGACGATGCCCCATTTCTCGCCGGACTGTCCCGACGCCCACGCGAGCGTCATGTTCTCTTCAACGGCAGTCCAGAAGGCGTCCTCGTCTTGGTCGGTGACAGCCAATTCAACGCGCAGCAGAACGAGGTGGAGCGGTTCGACCATCGCGTAGTAATTGAGCATCTGCGCCTCGGCGATCAACTGGGAACGCGAGTCGAAGTGACGGTTGATCGAAACCACGTCGACATTGGTCCGCTTGGCCAGGTCATCGAGGCGGAACGTCTCGCTCCCGTTCTCCTTGATCATCTCCGCGGCAATGACAAGTATGTTGCGTCTGATAAATGGGTCGTCCGATTTCATCCTCACCACTCTATTCAATGTCGACCAGGGTTCCGTACCTCGTGGAAACGGTCCACGGCACCGTTCAGTCCGCACGCACCGCACCTCGACGTACGTCGTGGCGAAATCAACGGCATCTGCGCGTCCAGTCAGTCGAAAACGTTGTGATTTCACAGTAATAGTGCTGTCCCACGTCCCCCAAGAGCGATGGCATACTTTCGAAGAGGGCGTAGTTCAAGTTCTCCTCCGAGAGGAACGACGACGATAGGGTCGAAAGGGATGTCGAAGAGGACGCGCCAGACCCACCAGTTCCCTCGGTCGGAGCGCAACGCTCCCGAGCCGCCCGGCGGATGGCCGTCGGCCGGTTCGGGCTACGAACCCGATCCCTTAAGTCCCGCCGGCTCGTGGGTTCAAGCCGCACGGTTCGTCGACGCGCTGGACCGACGCGTGAGCCGAAAGGTCACCGTGCCGCTCACGATCCTCTTGATCGTTCTGCTCCTGCTGAGTTTCTTCGGTTAGTGACGCCGCCACTGTCGTCGAAGCTGTCGACGGGCTGATGAAACGAAGATTCCGGGCCCGAAGGCCCGGAATCTTCACAACCACGTGGACGAGCCACGGTTACATCATGCCGCCCATGCCACCCATGCCGCCGTCGCCACCGGGGGCGCCCGCGGGCTCGGGCTTGTCAGCGACGATCGCCTCGGTCGTCAGCAGTAGTGCCGCAATGGACGCGGCGTTCTGCAACGCGGAACGGGTCACCTTCGCGGGGTCAATGACGCCCGCCTTCACGAGGTCCTCGAGCTCACCGGTCTCGGCGTTCAGTCCGACCGAGCCCTTGGCGTCGGCCACTTCGCGGACCTTGACGGCACCCTCGTAACCTGCGTTCTGGGCAATAAGACGCAACGGCGCCGACAGCGATTTCGCGACGACGCGCGCCCCCGTCGCCTCGTCACCGCTCAACGTCTCGATCAGCTTGTCGACGGCCTTGCGCGAACGAACGAGTGCGGTGCCACCACCGGCGACAATGCCCTCGTCGATCGCGGCACGCGTCGCACTGAGTGCGTCTTCGATGCGGTGCTTCTTCTCCTTGAGTTCGATCTCGGTGGCGGCGCCGACCTTGACGACGGCGACTCCACCGGCGAGCTTCGCGAGGCGCTCTTGGAGCTTCTCACGGTCCCAGTCCGAATCGGTGTCCTCGATCTCACGCTTGATCTGCGCGATGCGACCCTGCACGTCCGCCGGCTCGCCCGCGCCGTCGACGATGGTCGTGGCGTCCTTGGTGACGACGATGCGACGCGCGCGACCCAGCAGGTCGACCGTGGCGCTGTCGAGCTTGAGCCCGATCTCCTCGGAGATGACGGTCCCACCGGTCAACACGGCCATGTCCTGGAGCATGGCCTTGCGACGCTCACCGAACCCGGGCGCCTTGACGGCGACGGAGGTGAACGTACCGCGGATCTTGTTCACGACCAGTGTCGCGAGGGCTTCGCCCTCGACGTCCTCGGCGACGATCAACAGTGCGCGCCCGGACTCCATGATCTTCTCGAGCACGGGCACGAGGTCGTGCACGGCCGAGATCTTGCTGCTGGTGAAGAGGATGTAGGCGTCCTCGAGGACGGCTTCCTGTCGCTCGGCGTCGGTGACGAAGTACGGCGAGAGGTAGCCCTTGTCGAACTGCATGCCCTCGGTCAGTTCCAACTCGATACCGAACGTGTTGGACTCTTCGACCGTGACGGTGCCGTCCTTGCCGACCTTGTCGATGGCGTCGGCGATGACCTCGCCGATCGACGAGTCGGCGGCCGAGATCGTCGCCACTTGGGCGATCTGCGTCTTGTCCGACACGGTCTGGCTCTGGGCGGCGATCGACTCGACGGCGGCCTTCACGGCCTTCTCGATTCCGCGCTTCAGTCCGGCGGGATTTGCTCCCGCGGCGACGTTGCGCAGGCCTTCCTTGATGAGGGCCTGGGCGAGCACGGTCGCGGTCGTGGTGCCGTCACCGGCGACGTCGTTGGTCTTCGTGGCGACTTCCTTGACGAGCTGGGCGCCCATGTTCTCGAACGGGTCCTCGAGCTCGACCTCGCGGGCGATCGAGACACCGTCGTTGGTGATGGTGGGGGCGCCGAACTTCTTGCCGATGACGACGTTGCGACCCTTGGGTCCGAGCGTCACCTTCACGGCGTCGGCGAGCTTGTCCACGCCGGCCTCGAGGCCACGACGGGCATCTTCATCAAATTTCAGTAACTTCGACATGTGTCTTCCTTGCGTTGGGGATGTGAAACGAGCACTCGGCTCGCCTCGATGACTACTTGGAGATGGTGGCCAGTACGTCGCGGCTGGAGAGGATCAAGAGGTCCTCGCCGTCGACCGTGATCTCGGTGCCGCCGTACTTTGAGTACACGACGGTGTCGCCCACGCTGACGCCCGTGGGGATGAGCTCGCCCGAGGCCTCCGTACGACGACCAGGACCGGTGGCGAGGACTTCGCCCTGCTGCGGCTTCTCCTTAGCGGTGTCTGGAATGACCAGACCTGAGGCCGTGGTGGCCTCCGCGCTGTTAGGACGGACCACGATGCGGTCTTCTAGGGGGTGCAGATTCATGATGTAATGCCTCCTGTGCGATTAGCACTCGAAACTTGTGAGTGCCAATTTAGCAGCCTACGCGCTCGAGTGCCAACAGAGGCCACTCGCGGCCGTTCGTATGCTGGTGCGAGCCCGACCAAAGGATCGCCGTGAACGCTGCCGCTCCACCATATGGGGCCATTCCACGTTCGCGGCGCGACCGATGACCTACTCTGTCGCCCAAGCGCGCGACATCCGCTTACTCGCGCTGCTGCGCGGAGGCTCGTTCCTCGGCGACGCGGTCGCCCTGGTCGCCCTCTATCTTCGTCTCGCCCCCGTCGGACACGCCTGGGCGATTGCCGCCCTGGCGATCGCGGGGTCGCTCCCCCTCGTCGTGCTCGCCCCACTCGCGGGGCACGTCGTCGACCGCGTGCCGGCCAAGCGGATGCTGGTCCTGCTGGGGCTCTTCGAGGCCGTCGTCTGCGTCGGGATCGGTTACTGGCACGGCATCGCCGCGACCCTGGGCCTGATGGCCGTCTTGAGTTGCGGCATCGCGTTCTCGATGCCGGGCTATTCGGCTCTCATCCCTTCGATCGCCGGCAATGACAACGTGGCGAGGTCGCAAAGCATGATGCAGGCCGTCCAAGGGGGGGCCAGTGTCCTCGGACCGGTCCTCGGCGGTCTGCTCGTGGGCTGGTCGGGCCAAAGTTGGCCCCTCTACCTCGACGCCATGAGCTTCGCCCTCGGGTCGATTGGCGCCACGATGTTGCGACACGACCGGCGCCCTTCGCCCCAGAACACGATCGAGGCCGTCGCGTCCGAACCCATGACCTCGGGCGTCACCCTGATCTGGAACGACGGCCTGCTCCGCCCCGTGATCGTGACGGTGATGGTCTTCTTGCTGTCGCTCGGCATCACCAACGTCGCCGAGGTCTTCTTCGTCACTCAGACGCTTCATGGTTCAGCCACGCAGTACGGGCTGGTCGGCGCCAGTTTCGGCCTCGGCACGGTCGCGGGTGCCCTGTTCTCGAGGCGCCTGGCCCAGGGCCTCGTCGAACTCGCCCGATCGTTACTGATCACCGTCGTGGTCGTCGGCATCGCGATCGGCGTCATTGGCCTCGTCTCCAAGGTCATCTTCATCTATCCCTTCATGACGATCGCGGGACTCGCCGCTGGCATTGCGCAAGTCGCGGCGGTCACGCTCTTCACGCTGCGCACCCCCGAACCGTTGCGCGGACGAATGTTCGCGGCCCTCGGGGCGATGACCACCGCCAGTCAGATCGGTGCGATGACGGCTGGTGGTCTCGTTTTGACCGTTCTCGCTCCACGCACGGTCTTCCAAGTGGGCGGCGGCGCGTCGGCCCTCTCGGTGGTGATACTGGGCCCACTCGCCCTTCGCGCGAGCGCGAGAGCACACGCGAGAGGCACCGACGGCTAGGGGGAACGGCGTTCTCGGCGCCAGCCATCAGCGTCAGGGGTGTAGATGACGCGGTCGTGCAGGCGATCCTCGCGGTGTTGCCAGAATTCGAAGCACGACGGTTGAAGGCGGTACCCGCCCCAGTGCGTCGGCCGCGGAACGTCGCGGTGGGCGTAGAGCACTTCGAGTTCGCGCACGCGCTCTTCGAGGAGCGCGCGGCTCTCGAGTGGTTCGCTCTGGGCACTCGCGTGGGCGCCCACCTGATGACCCCGCGGGCGGGCGTCGAAGTAGGCGTCGGACTCGGACGCGGACATCATCGCGACGTCGCCCTCGACGCGGATCTGACGACCGAGGGGTTCGCAGTACCACAGCAGTGCCGCGTGCGGATTGGCGAGGAGCTCTCGACCCTTTCGCGACTGGTAGTTCGTGTACCAACCAAAGGAGTGGTCGTCCACGTGGCGCAGCAGCACCATGCGCGCGCTCGGACGACCGTCCGGTGCGGCGGTGATCAACGCGACCGCTTCACGTTCGGGCATTTCGCCAAGGGCCTCGTCAAACCACCGTTGGAATTGGACGAACGGGCTCGGATCGCACTGTGCCTCGTCGAGGGGAATCCAGCGCTCGCTCACGAGACCTCGGCCAGTTGCCAGTTGGGACTCGCCGACAGCGTGAAGGGGCTCGGTCCGTCTGCCCCGAAGCGAAAGAGGCCCGCGGCGGCGATCATCGCCGCGTTGTCGGTGCACATCTCGATGCTCGGCAAGTGACACGCGAGCGCGAACTCCTCGCCGAGTGCGCGCACGCCCGCGCGCAGCGCGGAGTTCGCCGCCACCCCACCGGCGAGGGCTACGCCCGCCACGTCGTAGTGCTCGATCGCGCCGCGCAGTTTGCGCAACAGTTGCTCGGCGACCGCCGCCTGGAACGACGCCGCGACGTCACCGAGCGCCACCTCGGGGTGCTTCTCGGTCGCCCGCACGACGGCGGTCTTGAGCCCCGAGAACGAGAGGTCGAAACCGGAGCCCGTCATCGAGACCGGCAATTTCAACGCCGCCGCGTCGCCGGACTGGGCCAGTCGGTCGATCTCGGGACCGCCGGGGTAACCCAGTCCGAGCCAACGCGCCACCTTGTCGTACGCCTCGCCGGCCGCGTCGTCGATCGTTTCACCGAGCACCTGGTGATGTCCGGGACCCGTTTGGCGCACGATCAAGCTATGACCGCCCGACACCAGCAGCGTCAGCACCGGCCACTCCAGGTCGGGCTGGTCGAGCAGCGGCGCGAAGAGGTGGCCCTCGAGATGGTTCACGCCCACGAAGGGCACGCCCCAGCCGAGCGCGTAGGCCTTCGCGGCCGAGAGCCCGACGAGCAATGAGCCAATGAGTCCGGGACCGCTCGTCACCGCGAGCGCGTCAATCGCTGGATGACGCGGATCGAGTCCCGCGTCGGCGAGCGCTCGCGCCACGACCGGACCCAGGGTGGTCACGTGGGCGCGACCGGCCAGTTCGGGTACGACGCCGCCGAAAACCCGGTGTTGATCGATGGAGGATTCGATCACCGACGAGAGGACGTGGTAGTTGCCGTCGACGACCGCCGCGGCGGTTTCGTCGCAACTCGTCTCGATTCCAAGGACTACGGGCACCCGTCCAGCGTAGGTCGCCCCGTTTCAGGGCGCGGCGGAGGCGTCGTCGGTCGCGTCGAGGTCGGCCCACAGGACGAGCGCGTCCTCGTGGGTCCGCTCGTAGTAGTTCTTGCGCACGCCCACGGGCCGGAAGCCGTAGCGGTAGTAGAGCTGCTGGGCACGGGTGTTGGAGACGGCCACCTCGAGTGTCGCCCTCGCGACGCCGCGCAGCCGCGCGTCGACCCAGGCCTCGTCCATCAGCGACGTGGCGACGCCGCGACTTTCGCGACCCGGCAACGTCCCCAACGTGTTGACGTGCAGCTCGTCCATGACGAACATGACCCCGAGGTAACCCACTACTCGCTTGTCCTCGACGGCGACCGTGTAGCGACGGCTGGCGGTGTTCGAGAGTTCGTCGAGCAGCATCCCCTTGGTCCACGGTTCAGGGAACTGCGCCTCCTCGATGACGAGCAGCTCACGAACGTCGCGACGTTCGGCCAGGCGGATCGACCACGTCTTCACACCGAGCGCTCGCGCGTCGAGAAGTTCGCGACGGCGTCGGCGTCGCGGAGGTAGAGCGGCGCGATCGCCGTGACTGGGTCCCTCGTCGCCCCGAGTGCCAGGGCGGCGTGCAGTGACGGCACCGACTGGGCGAAGACCGTGGCGTTGGGTACCGCGGCGAAGTCCTCCAGATAACGCGCGACGCCGTCACCGGTGAAGGTGGCCGGCGCGCCGTTGGTCGCCCAGGTGATGACCACCGTTCGCGGCGACGCGACCTCGGGTTCGCCCACGGCCTCGACGCCTTCACCCAAGTGGAAGGTCTGGACGAAGACCTCGCCGCGCCGTGCGTCGACGGCGCAAAGCGCGGTCCCGCGCACGCCCGCGTCGCGCGCGCCCCAGGCCAACAGTTCGAGCGAGGTGACGCTCACGAGCGCGCAGCCGAGCGCTTGGGCGAGTGACGTCGCGGTCGTGACGCCGACGCGAAGGCCGGTGTAAAGGCCCGGCCCTCGGTCCACGACAACGCGGTCGATGTCGCTCGGTGCGAGACCGCACTCCTCGAGCAACGAAATGATTCCCGGTGTCAGGGTCTCGGTGTGATGACGCGCCTCGTCAAGGACGCGCACGATCGTGACGCCGCTGTCGGTGCTGATCCCGACTCCGCACGCAGTGGTCGCCGTGTCGATGGCGAGGACAGTCATGCTCGAGCCCACTCGTCGAGTTGCGAAGAGCGACGTTCGGCGAGCTGTCCGTCGACGCTTAGGAAGCGACCGTCGACGGCGTCGACGGCGAAACTGACCCGGACGACGTCGGGACCGTAGACCGCGACGGCGAGATTGCCCCACTCGATAACCGCCACGCCGGACTCTTCGACGAGTTCGCCGAGCGCTAGGTCGAACACCTCATCGAGTCCTTCGACGCGAAAGACGTCGGCGTGGTGCAGAGTCTTTATACCGAGGTCGTTGTCACACTCGTGCGGGCGAACGATGGTGAAGGTCGGACTCGTCACGCGCTCACGAACGCCGAGTCCGCGCGCCACGCCCTTCACGAACGTGGTCTTGCCGGCACCGAGCGAGCCGACCAGCAGCACGATGTCGCCGCTCGTAAGGACCCGTGCGAAGTCCGCGCCGGCCACTTCGGTCGACGCCGACGTTGAGCAGTACCGTTGCCAGCTCACGACCGCTCCACCAAGTCCTTCACTCGTCGCAGGTCCACGCGCAGCACGTCGACCACGCTCGGACCACCGCGCAGCGCCCCGGCCGGATGGTAGGTCGCGAGGCCCCACGCTGAACCGACCGACTGAATCCGCCCGTGCGTGCGTCCGATGCCTTCGGAGAAGCCGAATACTGCGCGAGCGGCCGTGTTGCCGAGCGCGAGCACGACGCGGGGCCGCACGAGCGCGAGCTGCTCGATCAACCATGGGTGACAGGCCTCGATCTCGTCGCGCCGGGGTGCTCGATTGGCGGGCGGACGGCACTTCACGACGTTCGTAATGAAGTAGTCGGCGCGCGTCAGTCCGACCTCCTCTTCGATGAGACCAACGAGTAGACGCCCGCTGCGACCAATGAACGGTGCGCCACCCTCGTCCTCGCTGCGTCCCGGTGCCTCACCGATCACCATTAACGTCGCGCGCGGCGGTCCGGATCCGACGACCACTCGTTGGCGCGTCTGGGCGAGGTCACATCGTGTGCACGTGGGCAGTTCGGCGAGGTCACGGTCCACGCTCTAGTCCACGAGAACGCGCGGCACTCGAGCGCCGATGCCGCAGAGGATCTCCCAGGTGATCGTGTTGGCTCGTCGCGCCCACTCCTCAGCCGTGATCTCCTGGTCGCCCTGTCGGCCGAGCAGGACGACGTCGTCACCCACCGCCACCGCGTCGTCGTCGCAGTCGATGAGCAACTGATCCATCGTCACGGTGCCCGCGAGTGGATAGCGCTTGGCGTTGATCAAGACGTCCTCACCGGCTTCGAACAGTCGGCGGGGATAGCCGTCGGCGTACCCGAAGGGAACAGTGGCGACGGTGGCGGGGCGTTCCAACGCTCGGCGTCGACCGTAACTCGGCCGCTCGCCCGCGTCGAGACGACGCACCGCCGCCACTTGGGCTCGCAGCGTCATCGCCGGTTCGAGGGTCACGCCGAACTCCTCGAGAGCGCCACCGAGCCAGGCCTCGGGCAGG